>Ga0114963_10002958_pt1 | contig 11596 bp, 13 predicted proteins | sample C_131016_EF_Meta_FD_87019 | JGI IMG/M metagenome (GOLD analysis project Ga0114963, IMG submission 87019) | Freshwater microbial communities from Lake Croche, Canada to study carbon cycling - C_131016_EF_MetaG | ecosystem: Environmental > Aquatic > Freshwater > Lake | place: Lake Croche, Canada...
AATTCAGATGGCATTGTGAAACCAATAGAATTATAATTTTCAACATTCTTTTTATATTTACGACGTTGTCCAATAATATCTTCCGCCTTTTCAATATTCCATTTAGTACCAGATCGATTTCCAACATACATGCGATGATTGGGAGTAACCAGCAAATTAATTTGATTTGTTTCTAATTTATACATTGGACCTGTATAATCATACGAGAATACTCTCTTCGGTATTGTATATTGAAGTGTATCATTGTCAGTTCCAACAAGAGATGCCACTTTATGATCCATTGTTAGTTTAGGAAATTCAATCCACCCCTGGTCAGTAAGGACTTCAGTTTCAGGATCATAGCAGCAGAGTTTATCCCCTATGGTAGGGATGCGTTCACTTCGTACACGAATCTTGACGAAGCTAAATCCTTCGCCATTTCGTCCTCTGTAAATCTTATCGACCCAGCCGGTTTCATTATTTCGTAATCCTTTACTTGCATCGCGATATCGCTTTCCACCTGCAGCTTGAACAGTTGCAGCAGCTGCTGCAGCGCTCAATCCGGCTAATGCACTATGGCTCACACCCGCTACACTAGCACCTTCAGCAGCACGCAATCGAATCGGAACTACTTTACCAATCAAGATATCGTCAGAATCTACATATACATTTTCTGGAACTAATCCATCTGTAGCTAATTTTTCATAATTTGCTCTTTTTAATGTTCCATTCTTTATGAGAGTAGGATCTGGTTTACAGAAACGTTCTTCCTCTCCAGAGGCTTGATTCTTCTTCTCTTCATCCTTATACGTTCGATAGAAGAAGGAACGGAACAAACCGCGTTCAATCGATGCTCGGTTAATCATAATGGAATCTTCTTGATTATAGCCACCATACATAGCAAGTGCTACAATAATATTTTTACCACTTGGCATATCGATCGCACGAAAATACTTTGCCATATAGGAACTAATCAAAGGACGATCATTGTAACAAAGAACATTTGACATTGTATCTAAGCGTTCTGTGTAATTTAGAGCATAGAGTCCCATGGCTTGCTTTCCCATTGAACAATTATGACTAATAATTCCGTGAGAAGTAATAAAACTATGATTCTCACTTTCAACTGTAATATCACTTACTAAAATTGAATCACATATTTGTGTAATCGTTACAATTGTATATTCTGTAATTGTTTGATCCGCAGAGTATGCCAAGATAGGACGTGGTACATCGATTAGTTCGCGTACTTCTTTCCATCCATCGTTTGTCATAAATTTATGGTCTTCTGTTGCAATAATATCTTTTCCATTATGAAATGTAAGTTTATAAACAGTTTGATCTGCTTCTCGAACAAATTGATGTATGACACGACTACTTGTTTTATCGTGTGTTAATACAAAATCTCCTACTTTTACATCGCGAATTTCTTTTTCAGATCCATCTGCCATACGAACTGTTTCATGTTCCCAAAGACATTGATATGCGTTCCTGGGAGATTGATTGTGGTGTAAGAAAGGAATATTACATGCCATCGTTCCCAAAATTGCAGAAGGATGAATTTCCACATGGGTATGATCCTCTTTCAAATCTTGTACCGTGCGAGCAATGTAACAATTTTCTGATTCACTTGGATCAATAAATTCAAAGAGACTGTTTCCACCAGGACTTACCCAGCGCATCAATTCATTCCAATCATTGGCACGATTCCATGGAAAGGGAAGTGTTTTATCACGAATTTCACGAAGAGCTGCCGCTAAATAAACAGGACGAATTAATCGTCCTCCTTCTGTATTAATCCACACTTCATGTGTATCTGGTGAATACGTAATTCCTGTAAAAGGATGAATACGTCCTGCGCGTTTTGCAACGCGAAGGGCGTGAACTGCTTTCATAGAATGCATCTTTACAATTCCAATCCACGCTCCATTAATAAAGATGCGGATACATGTTTGACGCTCTTCTAACGTTGATTCATTCAAATGTAAGAGGTGTAATTCATCATATAATATTTTAAGAATAGGAGCAGGAGAAGAAGGTAATGTTGCGGTAGCAGTGCATGCTAAATTCTTTACAACTCCTACACTATGCCCCTCTGGTGTTTCACACGGGCACATATAGAATACTTGACTGGTATGCAATTTACGAGGAAGCACTAACTTTCCAGTCTTTTCAATCGGAGTGCTAATACGTCGTAAATGAGAAATACCTGCAAGATAGGTTAAGCGATTTAATACTTGACTAATTCCTGTTTTTGTTCCCATCTTTCCAATCGCAAAATTGCCAGTGGCTAAAGAGGATTTCATTCCAACATCCACAATCGTACTCTTCAAAATCTTATAGACGTTAGAAGGATTAATAATATTTTCAAACTTACCAGTCGTTTTTAATGTACCATTGTGAATTTCTTTCATAATTGTGGATTTCATATCCTTAATCAGTTTGGTTCCAAAATAGAACCGAAATAAATTTCCTAATAAATTTCCAGGTAATTCTAGTTTCTTATTTGGATATGCATCACGATCATCATACGGGATCTTATTATGATATACATCTAATACCTTTTTGGTCATAACAGCAAGAAAGCAAGCTTTCTCATACATCATGTCAGCCCCTCCTACATGCGGAAGAAACTCCTCCGCTAGAATTTCAAGAACAGCTTTATCGCGTGTAGAGCGCACTGAGCCGAGACTTGATGCCATTAACGTTTCACGAATTCCGCCTCCACTTCCTAAATGACGAGAAAGAAGCTCATGTGCCGCTTCCTTGGTGAAAATATCACCAGCATCTAAAATACATTCCATTAAGATCATATCATATTCAGTTTCTATATTTCCATAGATCAATTCTACAATTTCTTTATCAGAAATCACGCCTAATGCACGAAACATAATAAAGAGTGGCACTTCTGCTTTGATGCGTGGAAGCGTCACACGAATATGTTGAGCACCCGTAGGATTTTTTGCATTGTAAAGAATCTTAACCGCAATGGACTTAGGAGTTCCCTCATTATCAGGACCAATTGATTTGCATTCAATAACTTCTGCTTCCTTTGTCTTTCCACGATTATTGCGAAAGACAAACATACGATTCTCTGCCATACGTTCTTGGGTCAAAATAACTCGTTCTCCTCCTTGGATAATGAAATATCCAAAGGGATCCTGGGCACATTCTCCTAGTTCGCGAGGCGTCTTTTCAGGAGATTCACTTAAGAGACAAAACTTAGATCCTACCATAATTGGAATTTTTCCAACCATAACGTGAGGCAATGTCCGTTGTGCAGTCTGTTTCTCTCCTGTGGAAGGATCGTACATAGTTGTTGTGACATTCAAATCCACGTAAATTGGTGCAGAATATGTTAAATTACGAAGCCGTGCATCATTGGGATACATGGGTGTAATCGATCCATTATTTTCAAAGATTGTTGGTTTTCGAATACTAATATTTTCAAATTTTACAATCACTTCTACTTCACGGGGAGGACCACCAGAAGGACTCACTCCATCTGGTGCTGCCACTGCAGGAGCCGTTCCCGATGGAGTTACCATCGTATCTTCTACGGAAATGCGAACTGCTGTGCCAGCTGTACCAGCTGCAGCGCGCGTTGTTCCCGTTAAAGTGCGATCAGGTGATCCAATCACATGAATTGGACAATATCTCAGAATTGTATCTTTGATATCAAATTCCATAAAATGATCAACGCTTTCACGCTGATGATTTACAATATATTTTCCATTTCCTTGTGCAAACAAAAGATCAAAGATTCTTTGATGTGCTGACTCCATATTTTAACCACCTCAAAAAAATCGATCCCTCTATCAATTTTGTACGATAGCTTTAGGAGAGATGGAATCTGTGAATCCCGATGAAAAGGTGGTTACTGTTACAGGAGATGCTGCTGCCTTTCTAGAACCTTCTAAGAAACGTACAAGAAAGGCAAAAATAAGACAATTAGTGGATGTACATGCATCAGAACCCGCACCTGCACCTGCACCTGCACCTGCCCCTGCACCAGCACCCGCCCCTGCCCCTGCACCAGCACCCGCACCTGCACCAGCACCAGTACCCGCACCAGCACCTGCACCAGCAACCACTGTTGTAAAAATTGTTCCAAAAATTACAAAAGTATCAAAGATATCAGATAAAAAGAAACCATCCATTCCCTTAACACGAAAGAAACGTATCTTTAAGGCTAAAAATATAAGTATAATGATTGCAGAAGCGGATCCAAAGACAAGGAAAGCTAGAAAGACAATTGCTAAAAAAGTAGCAACAATGGGATTGGATGAATTACGCAAAGAACTTGAAGAAAAAGGTCTCATTAAAAAAGGAAAAAAAGAAGTTCCGGAGGAGATGCTACGCTCAATGATGCGGGATGCTTACACATTATCAGAAGGGAAATAACGAGACCCATTACAAGATGTTCAGCTCCACCTTGATGACTGCATGTATTCTCTATTTAACGGGAGTTGCGGTAGTGTTGTATATTCGTCCAACCAGTATGTTTCGCCCCGGTGGAACATGGCGTGAATTTGGTCTTTCCAATTCCGAACATCACACCCTTTTTCCGTTTTGGATGTTTGTTCTTGTATGGGCACTTCTTAGTTATGCGATTGCATCTTGTTTTTTTATGATGATTACACCTCTTACAAATTCTTCAGAAGGTGTTGAGATTGTATCAGATATACAACCAGTTTCATCTGTTGCATCTATACTGGAACCAGAGCCAGTTCAACCATCTGGATATTACATTATAAATCCAGACCATGTCAATTCCACGGGAGCAAATTACATTTATTATGGATCGGAACCACCAACACCACAAGAAGTAAACTCATTTATACGGCGCAGGCGTTAACAAACTGCAGATAGGGTTCCACCTATAACAGTTCCAAACATACTTGCGAAAAATGTATAATAACCATAGCCTAATCCTTCTCGTGCCAAGTATGGTAACCAAACAGGAAGCATGTTCTTTGGAATACTTGTCCATCCTGTGATATATACAAATAAGATCACTACAAATTGAATTGCAGCTGCAATTCCTGCATTTGCAAAAATCTGTTTTGTATTTTTCACCTTCTTACATGAATCATATTGAAGATATGAAAAGGATGCTGAACTTAGAAGAAATGTCATTAGAATTGTTATGAAGAATGTCATGAACAAAAGTGTAGGAGGGATTCCTTGTATCCCGAATACAATGTTTGCAATTGTAAAACAAATAAATGGAACAGATAAAATTAGAATTCCGCATGCAAACATCAATGATACTAACAACCCAGTGTTCATTCTAAATGTATTGTACATTTAGAATGAGCGATAAGCGAACCATCAAAGATATTCAAAGTTGGATCACATCCTACAAAGATCGGAAACAACCTACTCTCAAAATGAGAGCCACTGATGGTGCTTTATTAGTATTAGATCCAAAAGACCTATCTAAAACAATCCGTGAATATCCTGTCCGACGTGGATACGATCTTATTTCTTTATTACAACGATCACAACATCTCGATAAAGCAAATGAAATATTACAAGCAATAAAACTTACACGTGAAGAACGCATTGAACAAGCAATGGAAGAGGTGCATCGAATTGAGAAAGAGCTATTTGCAAAAGTGGAAGAACGATCCATTACACAAGATCCCCTTACACGAATTGGAATCACACGAACGGTTGGAAGCTTGCAACGAGACTTAGAACTTGCATCGGATGCACTTCAAACTGCTATGACTCCTGTTCGAAATCTGATTGAAACATATAATCCTCCATTTGATCCAGTGGACGATACCAAACGCTATCAAATTGTCAGTATGATTCAATCATTTCCCTATACATTTGAAGAACGATCTATCCCTATTGTAAAGAAAACGGCTTAAGTTTATCCTCAACCTTATTGCAATCAACTGGCTTTGCATCATAGGTAAAACAGGTTCCATTTCTGTCTTTATATATCAAGGTTCCTGCATTTTCTAGATTAGGTACTTTTTGAATCACCATGGGAGCTGGTTTCAAAATGTACACTACAAAGATTCCTACTGCTAATCCGCATAAAAATGGAAAAAATTCTAGTTTTCCAAAAAATTTCCAAACCATTCTCTACTATTACAGGATGTATTAGTAGAGACTATGTTTGATTGGATCGGAATAATGGAAATACCAGGAATGCCAACTTTAATTAGTATTATACTAGGATTCGGCTTAGCTGCCTTATTTCGACCGTTATGCAAAGGTCCCGAATGCTTAATTCTACGCGGACCGCCAGTCAGTGATGTTAAAGGAGCTGCTTTTCAATTTGGAAGCAAATGTGTGGAGTTTATTCCAAGACCACAGAAATGCCCAACAGGTGAAAAAGCCAAAGAAATTGTGGAAACACTTTCTTTTGCAGATCTGGAGTAATGCGGAGAAATAAGGAAGGGTAAATCGCAACCATCACTAAATGGATCTCGGAACACCTATTTCAAGTTTAGAATCAGGATCTGCTTCCAATCAAGCAGATGGTGCACTTATGCAACAAATCCTTGCTGAAATGGATCAAGCGGGTGCATCGGTACAAGGAGCGATTAGTCCTCCTATGGGAGGAATTCCTACCTATTCTCCTCATGATGATAGCGCATCAGGACCGATTCGACCCGGAATGATGCCGCACATCCCTCAATACGCGCCTCGTAATGTATACGCAGAAGAAGAACCAGAGGAAATGCCAACAAAACGCTATATTGCTCCTCGAAAGAATTTTGCAAGTGCCATTCTTGATTGGCTCCGTGATCCTCTTTTTATTGGACTTGTTGTATTTTTAATCTCTCTTCCGGCAGTTCATACCTATGGATCCACTGTTATTCCTATTTTCTATTCTGTAGGCGGATCATTAAGTTGGATTGGATTAAGTGCAAAAGCACTCTTTGTAGCAGGAGCCTTTATTCTCTTTCGAAGTATTACATATATGATTGGAGTATGAGTAAATTAGAGTTGGTGGAAGATGTTACACCCGGCGTATAAATCGTAGGAAGAGATAGAAGGATGCACCTCAAAGAGATCACAACCCCGTTTCATGCCGCTGCCATGGTCGCCATTTTATCTGCTGTATATTTATTTTACAGACAACAAACACTCTATATTGGTCTTGGACTGGGTGTCGGTCTGTTAGTCTATTCATTATCCAAACGAAATCTGATTGCATCAATTTTGGCTGGAACAATTGCAGCGCTCTTGATTGCAGAACGCCGCCGTATGGAGGGATTTGAATCTGAATCTGCAATTGAAAAGGCGCTGGCTGCAGTGAAGAAAGATGATCCAGACCTTGCTTCCTTTGGAAAAGAGGAACCATCCACATCAGGCAAGAAAGCACCCCCTCCCGACAATGGATCCCGTGCTGAGTTTTTTGAATTGGGAAAGAAATACAAACTTCCTTCCGAAGAGGATGATAAGGGATTTCATCTAGATGCGGGTACTACCTTTATGAATGCGTACAAGAGCCTCAAACCCGATCAGATTGCTGCGATGACCAAGGATACCCAGGAATTGATGGAAACGCAAAAACAGTTAATGTCAACACTGAATACATTAAAGCCATTGATGCAAGATGGAAAAAATATGATGAATACCTTTCAATCCTATTTCGGAGGAGTTCCTACATCAACCTAAGTAGAGGATGCGCTGGAGATGGTTGTTAGGAGCGTTTATACTTGCATGTCTCTTGTTAGGAGTTCTAAGCTACTTACAAGGATCTATTACAGAAGGATTTGATGAGAAACATGCGTTACAAGAAGATATCACCAAAATGATAAAATCTGTCACAAAGATTGGAAAGAAAATGTTAGATCCAGAACTATGGACGTATCGTATTCAGATTATGAATTTATCTCCAATTGAGTTGGCGCGAAAACAAATAGCTCTTGAAAAAGGGATATAAGCTTTTATAATCGTCTAAAAATAGAATAGTCATAAGATGGGGAAACGATTACGACGTATGATAGGAGGGGCTCTTAGCTCCACATCACAAGATACTTCTATCATGCTTTTATTGATTCTTATTGCTGCTGTGATTGTTATTGGTGCGGTATTATACTTCAAAGAAACCTCCATTGTTGTGGTGAAAGATGGTGCATCTCACACAACCGTAGTGGAGCAATCAGATCCTCGTTTTTCTCCCTTATCTCCCGAACGCTCGTTCTTTACCGCTCCTGATCTTCGTGGCTATCCTTCTCGTCCAATATTAGCAGGAATGGGCGCAACACCTATTAATGCACTAACACAAGGGTTAGGAGTACCTGAACAGTATCAACAAATTGGTGTCTTGGCTGCTCCCGGTGGAACTGATAATAGTGCAACCCCGAATCGCACACTCTTACCTCTCTTTGGTCGCCGTGCTGCTTCTAACCGTGATCGATGGAACTACTATACCCGTTCCGATGGAATGAATCCAATACAAGTTCCCATTCGTAATCGAAATCGTCCTTGTGATGATGACAATGGATGCAATGAAATCTTTGATGGAGATTCTGTGAGTGCTCCTCTTCTAGGACAAGCCTATACTGCAACTATCTATCGTACATCTACACCAAGATATCTTCCTGGGGTTTTGTAGAGATGAGTGCCATTGGATTTGCATGTAATCAAACACCAATTCGATTTACAGATACATTTGATCTATCAGGAATTTCATCACGCTCAAATGAGTATGGAAATGCAGGATCTCGCCTTTGGACACTTGAATCAGGAAACGGATTGATTGCAAATCCATATGATAAAAGTGGTGGAATTTATATTGATGAAAATATACAAAATAGTTTTACATTAAATGGTGTTACATATAATTTATATGATATGAGAATTCTGCATGGACATCATGCAATATATAAATGGGTCGATATTAGTGGTCAATCTGCAATTGCATCTCCAACAGATGGTAGCGAGTCTTCCTTATACAGATCTGCTCCATTAGAAATATATATTTTTTTTAAAAATAATATGAATCAAATTCTTGCACTTGTATTACCAATTGGAGTTGTTGCAAATCAACCTGCAAATACAACATATGCTGCTAAATATCTTAAATCTCTTAATACAACACCAGGAGGTCCACGCCCTCCTCTTTTATCCACGTTATTTCAAGATCTATCAGGTGCAACCACTATTTCATTTACATCTAACAATGCGGTGCTTCAATATATTGGACAAGATATACGTACAGTCTCAACCTGCGATTCAACATCTCTTATGAATCCTATCACATATTTGGTTATAATGAATGATACTGCAAATAAAATAGGAACGCGATTAATTAGTAGTACAATTAATGTAGATGAATATAATGCACTTATTGGAAAAGTATCACCTGCACCTACACTTACGTTAGGAGGGTCTCATATGCGAATCGATTCAAGTGCTGGTACTTTAGCAAAGTTAACATTTATTCCATCTGGATCCCTTTATATTACAAATTCAAATACAGGAGTTGGATCTTCTAGTGTAAATACATCTGCTGTAAAATGTTATCCAGTTAATCCCTCTAAAAATATAAAAAATGGACAATTATATTTGGATAAAGATGGTGTACCAATTTCCTTGGCTGATGAACTTGCTCCACCACCAAGTGAATCAATCTCGATTCCTTCCTCTCCCTCTTTTTTTACTACTGCAACAGGTATTGAAACAATTATTGCTGGATTAATTGCACTATTTATTTTTTGTATCATGTTATATATATTACTCGTGTATAATTATCCTACATTTACATCAACTGTCGCATCGACAGGATCTGATGCAGTAGAAGGTATAAAAAGTATTCCATCTGCAATTATAACGAGTGTATATGATAATCGTACAATTATTACAGGAATTGGAGTTATATTATTTGTAATTGTTATGTTTACATGGGCGATTACCATGACAGTATTATGGGCAAAGGAACGTGCTGCTCACCAACCATAATATATCATTTGATTGCGACTAAAGAGATGTCTTGCCGCTTCTATAATGCTCATCGCCTCTGTCTTCACAAGATGAAGAATCTGATCAGCATTTGCACCTGGACGAACCCCTCCTACCTTGGATTGGACACGATCTACCCAATTTGCAAAAGAACACATTTTATTCCAACCATAATGAGAGTAATAATTTGCTAAATAAGAACTATAGAATTGATTGTCCAGTAAATCCATTTGATTTTCAACTTGTTTCATATAATATCCAAATCCATATGTTTTTAATTCTATCGGAAGTTGATTTAATATAAACCATAGTTCTTTATTTTCATCACTTATATCGCTAGGTTCTAGAAGAGGGATCTCTTCTAGATCAATAGAAGCCTCTGGAATCTCTAAGATTGGTGCAGCAGGTGCAGCAGGTGCAGCAGGTGCAGCAGGTGCAGCAGCGGGAGCAATAGGAGTACTTTGCATATTCATTTATATATACATATTACTACAAGTAGTATGTATCTATCAATTTTTATATTTAATGTAAAACAGCTACTTTTTCATCCATCTCAGGTCCAAACCGGGTAAACTCATCGGACCCTGTATCCTCACTTGGTCGATACGAGTAAGAACGATCTTCCGTAGATCCTTCAGGACGAGCACGATCTGTAGGATAAGAATCGGGAGCAGGAGCAGGATCCAACATATCCTTCGTAGGATCGGATTGCATGTAGGAGTTCATCCAATCCGTTAAAAAAGATCCTTCAGAACTGACCAAACTCATATTACGCGTAAATAAAAGGACTGCCATGGTAACAACTGCCGCAATTCCAACTGTAGGACTTTTTATAAAAGCATATACTACAGCAGCAACTAAAACAATTTTTGTAAGAGGAGAGGCTAAAAGAAGGACTGCAGATGGAGGAAGACGGAGCGAGCCTGAGACCAAGGTGGCACTCACTGCCAATAATCCAATCACTAGAATCAATTCGGATCGTTTCATTCTCTATTGTTATCAAAGTTAATTAAAGTTAATCTTCAATTAAACATAAGGTGGTAGAGACTGTTTCCTCCTCAGATTCACTCTCTTCCTTCTTTTTCTTAGGTGGTAATCCTTGATCCCATACTTCCACTTGATATCCACAACTCTTGTAAAACTTTCTACGACGAGCACACTGTCCATTACAACATACATGCGCTGTATCTAAGACATCTAGAATGAGAGGTGCACATTTTCGTTCCTCTGGTTTTTGGCGTAAGACGCGTCCTACCGATTGTTCAATGCTAGATTTAGGAGTTGCTAGTAAAATGGTATTCAGTGTAGGAATGTTCATACCTTCTGCCGCCATAGCAAAGGTTCCTAAGACAACGCGGCATAATGCACTTTTATTGAGATCTGCTTGTTTCATACCTCCTACATAGTGTCCAATCGATGTGATTCCGTGTGTTAATAAATAAGTTTTAAAATCATCCAGGTGTTCTCGTCGATCACTTAATATCAAGGTTTGACGGTGTTCCTCTTTGGCAATCGGTGCAATCCATTCCGATAAAGCTTTTGTTCGTTCTTTGTCCTCTGCAATCACATTTAATAAACGGGCACGAACCACTTCCCCTTTCCAATTCATAGGAGTCTCTCCATATACTTCATGGGTGGTGGTATACCGGTAAATACGAACATGAACGCTCATATCTGCATC
>Ga0114963_10002962_pt1 | contig 11583 bp, 11 predicted proteins | sample C_131016_EF_Meta_FD_87019 | JGI IMG/M metagenome (GOLD analysis project Ga0114963, IMG submission 87019) | Freshwater microbial communities from Lake Croche, Canada to study carbon cycling - C_131016_EF_MetaG | ecosystem: Environmental > Aquatic > Freshwater > Lake | place: Lake Croche, Canada...
CAGCCAACTCATTCGCTGCTGGCGCCCAATCGGCGACCCGCAACGCCCATCCGTCGCGTTCGGAATTGTCCTCGGGTGGCACGTTGACGCCCGAACAAAGATCGTGGGCCAGCACGCGCCCGTGGGCGTCGAGGGTCGGTAAATGCTGCGTTTCGCGGACCGGCTCCGCCGCTTGCAACAACTGCGCGAGCGCGTCGTCGAGCGACAACAGCGCCGACACCGGGGGAACCCCAGTCGCGACGCCCGCGCCGGAACTCACGCGCAATGCCTCGCGATCAACGCCTGCAGCTGCGCCAGATCGGGGGCCATGCGAACGAAGCGCTGGACTTTTTCTTCGAGCCCGACAAACGCTGCCGGCCGCTGCGGCTCACGCCCGAGTGCTTCCCGAATCGTCGGCGCAAATTTAATCGCTTGCGCAGTTTCAAGAACAATCATCGGCACGCCATCGTCACGCCATTGCTGCGCCACCGTGAGACCGTCGGCAGTGTGCGGGTCAATCGTCACCTGGTAGCGTGCTTCGGCGTCTCGAATCCGCTGCAAGCGCTGCGCGTGGGTACTGCGGCCCGAGTAAAACCCAAACTCCCCGGCCGCGCGCGCAAACGCCGAGCTGCCCGCGAGGTCAAACGAACCGGTGCGGTCGAGCTCTCGCCACAGTGCAGCCACTCGGTCGCCATCCCCGTCGTAGAGGTCGTAAACAAAGCGCTCAAAGTTCGACGCTTTGGAAATATCCATCGACGGACTGCTCGTCTGCCAGGTGTTGGCGGCTGCACGCGGGGCGTAACGCCCAGTGCGAAAGAATTCGTCGAGAACGTCGTTCTCGTTGGTCGCCACCACAAGACGGTGAATCGGCACCCCCATCCGACGCGCCAGATGCCCCGCCAACACATTGCCAAAATTTCCGGATGGCACCGTAAACGACACCGGCTGGTCGACCAGAACCGCTGCCTGCCCCGAAGCCGCAGAGTCTCCGGCGGCCTCGGATGCATGCGCTCGGGCATCGGTCGCGCGCAACCAGCCATGGACGTAATAGACAACCTGGGCTAACACGCGCGCCCAGTTGATCGAATTGACCGTACCCACTGACCAGCGCGCCTTGAAAGCCGCGTCATTCGAGACCGCCTTCACCAAATCCTGACAGGTATCAAAAACACCCTCGACCGCAACGTTGAGGATGTTGTCGTCGAGCAGCGAAAACATTTGCGCGGTCTGAAACGGACTCATACGTCCGGCCGGCGAGAGCATCACCACCCGCACCCCGCGCTTGCCGCGCATGGCGTATTCCGCTGCGCTACCGGTGTCGCCACTGGTGGCGCCGACGATGTTCAAAGTTTGACCCCGTTGCGCCAGCACCCACTCAAATAGGTTGCCCAGCAACTGCATCGCCATATCCTTGAAGGCGAGCGTAGGTCCCTGCGATAGCTTGAGCAAATACAGATCTGACTCAAGTGCCTGCAAGGGCACGATCGAGGCATCCCCGAAGATAGCCGGGGTGTACGTCCGCTCGACCAGCCCCCGCAGGTCCTCGGGGGCCATGTCGGTCGCAAAGGGACGCAAAACCTCAAACGCGAGTTGCGCGTAGGACAAGCCCCGCCACGCGTTGAGCTGCTCCAGGCTAACCGCAGGGAGCGTAAGCGGCATCGCCAGACCGCCATCGGCTGCCAATCCACCCAACAAAATGTCGGTAAATTCGGCCGTGCGCGCCTCTCCCAGTACGGCACCACCGCGCGTCGAGCCGTACTGCATCGTTTGCAACTGCATCGCAAACGCTCCTTAGGCCAAGTCTTCCATGCGCAAGCGCACGATCGGCCCGACGATGGTTGGCAACGCTGCCATTTCCTCCAGCGCACGGTCCACGTCGCGCTCGAGCGCTCGGTGCGTCAGCAACACCACGTCGGTGGTGGCGTCACCCGCTGCCGGCTCAGGCTGCAACACCGAACCGATCGAAATGTTGTGCTGGGCCACGATGCGCGTAATGTCAGCCAACACGCCCGGCTGGTCCGCAACCGCGAGACGCAAGTAGTAGGCACTCTCGACTTCGCTGATCGGCAGCACGGGCAGGTCGGTGAGCGCATCGGGCTGAAACGCCAGGTGCGGCACGCGGTGATCGGGATCCGCCGTCAGCGTGCGAGTGACGTCAACCAGATCGGCGACCACCGCGCTGGCGGTGGGCTCGGCCCCCGCTCCCTTACCGTAAAACATCGTGTCACCGACCGCATCGCCGCGCACCCAGACTGCATTCATCGCGCCCTCGACGCTCGCCAACAGGCGCGACACCGGTATCAAGGTCGGGTGTACCCGCAACTCGAACCCGAGGGCTTGGCCCTCGCGCATCCGACGCCGAGCGATACCGAGCAACTTAATCCGATACCCAAGGCGCTCGGCAAAGCGGATGTCTCGCTCGTCCAGCGTACAAATTCCCTCGACGTGGGCAGCGCCGAAGCGCATCGGCGTGCCAAATGCGATGGCCGCCATGATGGTCACTTTATGGGCCGCGTCGATGCCGTCAATATCGAAGGTCGGGTCGGCCTCGGCGTAGCCCAGCGCCTGCGCTTGCGCCAGCACCTGCGCAAAAGGCAGACCGCGCGAACGCATTTCGGAGAGGATGAAATTCGTTGTGCCGTTAATAATGCCGGCAATCCATTCGATGCGATTGGCGGCCAAGCCCTCGCGCAGCGCCTTGATGATCGGGATCCCCCCCGCTACCGCGGCCTCGAAGGCAACCATCACGCCACGCGCATGCGCCGCCTCAAAAATCTCGTTCCCGTGCACGGCGAGCAGCGCTTTGTTGGCGGTGACGACATGTTTACCCGCCGCAATGGCGCGCATCACCAAAGTCCGCGCGACGCCGTAGCCACCAATCAACTCGATCACGACATCGATGTCGGCCGCCTCGACCACCGACGCGGCGTCGGTCGTCACTTCCGCGCGGTCGCCAACGACGGCGCGAGCGCGCTCAAGATCAAGGTCGGCGACGCGAACGATCTGGATCGCACGTCCCGCGCGGCGCGCGATTTCGTCGGCATTACGCGCCAACACCGCAAAGGTGCCCCCGCCAACCGTGCCCGCACCCAGCAAGCCGACCCGCACCGGCGCCGCCGCGGGCCGCGCCCTGGCCAACGCCGCCGTCATGCCGCCGCCTTGGCGATCAGCCCGTCGCGTCGGAACATGTCGCGCACCCCGCGCACCGCCTGCCGCGTACGCTGCTCGTTCTCGATCAGCGCGAAGCGAACGTAGATGTCGCCCAGCTCGCCGAAACCGATGCCCGGCGAAACCGCAACCTTGGCGTCGACCAACAATTTGCGCGCAAATTCAAGCGAACCCAACGCGCGGTAAGGCTGCGGAATGGCCGCCCAAATGTACATTGACGCGCGCGGCAAATCGACTGCCCAGCCCGCCTCGACGAGCCCCCGCGCCAGCACGTCGCGACGATTCTGGTACTGCTGGCGAACCTCCTCAACGCAATCCTGCGGCCCATCCAAGGCGGCAATGGCCGCGACCTGGATCGGCGTGAAGGTGCCGTAGTCGTGATAGCTTTTGATTCGAGCTAAGGCCGACACCAGCCGCTGATTCCCGACCATGAAACCGATGCGCCAGCCGGCCATGTTGTAGCTCTTCGACATCGTAAAGAACTCGACGGCGACCTCGCGGGCGCCGGGCACTTCCATGATCGAGGGCGCCCGAAAGCCATCAAACGTAATGTCAGCGTAGGCGAGATCGTGCACGACCAAGATATCGTGCACCCGGGCGAGTTCAACCACCCGCTCGAAAAACGGCAACTCGACACAAATCGCCGTTGGATTGCTGGGGAAGCCCAAGATCATCATCTTGGGTTTTTTACCCTCGGCGGCAAGCTCTGCGATTTGGTGCTCAAGACCGGCGATAAATTCGGCGTCGAAATTCGGACCCGGCACCATCGGCACCGAGCGAATGTCGGCGCCCGCAATGACCGCGCCATAAATATGGATGGGATAGCTCGGGTTCGGCACCAGCACGACATCGCCGCGATCGAGCGTGGCCAACATCAGGTGCGCCAAACCCTCTTTCGAGCCGATCGTTACGATCGCTTCGGAATCGGGATCGATCTCGACCTGGAAACGACGACCGTACCAGTCACTGATGGCCTTGCGTAAACGCGGGATTCCCTTCGAAACCGAGTAACCATGGGTGTCGGGCCGCTTGGAGGCCTCGACAAGTTTGTCCACGATGTGCTGCGGCGTCTCGCCATCGGGGTTGCCCATGCTCATGTCGATGATGTCTTCGCCGCGCCGACGCGCGGCCATTTTCAATTCAGCGGTGATATTGAAAACGTAAGGGGGCAGGCGCGCGATGCGGGTGAATTCGCGTTCCGTCATGGGCGGTGACCGTAAGAAAGAGGAATGAGACCGCCGCCACAGCTCTACCGGCTGCAGTCAACGACCGTAAATCCGATAATGTAGCAATTCTCGAAGGAGTTGCCGTGAAGCTGCATGTCGAAGGGGCGGAGTTGTCCAGCCGCATTACCGGGTATGGCGATACGTGGGTGGACGTGGGCGGCGTTCGCCACCACGGAGCGGTGCTCTTGATGCCCGGCCACGCGGTCGAAGCATGGCCCATCGACACCTTCGAAGCACTGCAGGCCGAGCACTTTGCGCGTCTGCTCGAGCGCGCTCCGGACGTGGTTCTGCTCGGCACCGGCGCCCGGCTGCGATTCCCCCACCCACGGCTAACCGCTGGCCTGGCCAGCCGGCGCGTTGGGGTCGAAGCGATGGACACGCCCGCTGCCTGCCGCACCTTCAACGTGCTCGCGGGCGAGGGTCGCCACGTGCTCGCCATCCTGCTGCCGGTGCAGCCCGCAAGTAGCCCGCAGCCTGTCCTCAATCCGTCAAATGGGTATGTTAATGTCAACTCGTGAAATGTCTGGAAACCCCGTGACCCCGACCCTCGGGAACCCCGTACCCGACTTTGTCGCGGCCTCCACTGCGGGCGAGTTCCGTTTGTCGGAGCATCGCGGTAGCGCCGTCGTTCTGTATTTCTACCCCAAGGACAACACCCCGGGCTGCACCGACGAAAGTTTGCAGTTTCGAGACCGGTACTCGTCATTTTGCGCGGCCGGCGCACTCGTCCTCGGCTGCTCCCGCGACGGGCTCAAGTCACACGCAAACTTTCGCAGCAAATTCGAACTTCCGTTCGCGCTGCTCAGCGATAGCGATGAAGCCCTGTGCAGTTTGTTCGACGTCATTCGAGCAAAAACCATGTACGGAAAACCGGTACGGGGCATTGAACGTTCGACCTTTTTAATCGACCGCGAGGGCCTGCTTGCCCGCGAATGGCGCAAGGTCAAAGTCGAGGGCCACGCTGACGAAGTCCTCGCCGCCGTCCAGGCGCTCGCTTAAATAACCGCCCCGCGGCCTTTCCACCCCTCCCACCTGCATTCGCATGCCGCTGCCCAAAGCTCCGACCAAGCCCGCCGCCCCCTTCACGCTGACCGATGACGTACGCGTGCGGAACTTGCGACCGAAAGCCGCCAAGCCGACCCACACCGATGCCAGCGACTTTCAGCCCGATCTGCTGAATCCGGTACGCGATCCCGAGGACCTCGAGCAAGCTGCCAGCGCGGGTGCGGGTGCGGGTGCGGGTTTGGATGTGGGTACGGGTGCGGTCGCTGCGATGGTGGCGGAGACGAGCGCCGCCGCCGAAAGTCCCAAGCCGGCCAAAGCCAACACGACGCCTCGCGCACGGACCCGCTCCACGGCCGCAGCGCGACTCGAAGCGGCTCCCGCCAAACCGCCGCGCGCAGCGCGCATGCGGGCGACCTCGCTGGGCAACGACGCCCAAGCCACCCCGGCACGCTTGTTTGTGCTTGATACCAATGTGCTGATGCACGACCCGTCGTCGCTCTTCCGTTTTGAGGAGCACGACATTTTCTTGCCGATGGTCACGCTCGAAGAGCTCGACAACAACAAAAAAGGCATGACCGAAGTGGCGCGCAACGCGCGCCAGGCGAGTCGCTCGATTGAAGCCTTGATTGGCGACCTCGGAAGCAGTTTGTCGCCGATGCGCACCAGTGCATCGAGCACTCAAAATTCGGCAGCCCCACTGGTACACCTGATCGAAGACGGCGTACGACTCGACAAACTCGGCAATCGAGAGGCAACGGGACGACTGCGCCTGCAAACCACAACGCTGGCCTCGACCGCCTTACCGGCCAGTCTGGCGTCCACCAAAGCCGACAATCAAATTCTAGGCGTCGTGCACGCGCTCCAGGAGCGAGCCCCCGACAGCGACGTCGTGCTGGTGTCAAAAGACATCAACATGCGCATCAAAGCCCGTGCGTTGGGTCTGCGCGCCGAGGACTACTTCAACGACCAGGTCGTCGACGATACCGACCTCCTATACTCCGGCGTTTTGCAGTTGCCGGCAGACTTCTGGGATCGCCACGGCAAAGGCATGGAGAGCTGGCAGCAAGGCGGCGTCACCTACTACCGCATCACGGGTCCGCTGGTGCGTCAGTTTTTGCTCAATCAGTTCGTTTGGTTCGAAGGTCAGTTACCACTCGCTGCGCAGGTGCGCGAACTCAACGGCAGCACCGCCGTCCTGCAAACGCTACGCGATTTCGGCCATCACAAAAATTCGGTCTGGGGCATTAGCGCGCGTAACCGCGAACAGAACTTCGCGCTCAATTTACTCACCAACCCCGACGTCGACTTTGTCAGCCTGCTCGGTCAGGCGGGTACCGGCAAGACGCTCCTCGCGCTCGCCGCGGGTCTGTCGCAAGTGCTCGAGAGTAAGCGCTACAGTGAAATCATTATGACGCGCGCAACCGTTCCGGTCGGCGAAGATATTGGCTATCTGCCCGGCACCGAAGAAGAAAAGATGCAGCCGTGGATGGGCGCCCTCGAGGACAACCTCGAAGTGCTCAACAAAGGCGAAAGCGGCGGCGATTGGGGACGCTCCGCTGCCAACGACCTGATCAAATCGCGCGTCAAAGTGAAGTCGATGAGCTTCATGCGTGGGCGCACTTTTCTCGGCAAGTACCTCATCATCGACGAAGCGCAGAATCTCACGCCCAAACAGATGAAGACGCTGGTAACCCGCGCTGGCCCTGGTACCAAGGTGATCTGCCTCGGCAACATCGCGCAAATCGACACGCCCTACCTCACCGAGGGTTCATCGGGCTTAACCTACGTGGTTGATCGTTTCAAAGGCTGGGGGCACGCGGGCCACATTACCCTGCAACGTGGCGAACGTTCAAGGCTCGCCGATTACGCGGCAGACGCGCTCTAAAGCACAGAACCTGAGGGCTTCGGCAGCGGGTGAGCGCCGCGGGAGCGCCCACGCGCGGGCAGGCCGCGTTAGGGCGTGTGAAAGCGCGCTGTTAGAGCGCGCTAGAACGCCGCGCCCGGCGAGTAGTTTTCGAAGCGCGTGAATTGTCCACTAAAGGTGAGGCGAACGGTGCCAATGGGACCATTGCGCTGCTTGCCGATGATGACTTCGGCAGTCCCTTTTTCGGGCGAATCGGGGTTGTAGACCTCGTCGCGGTAAATAAAGAAGATCACATCGGCGTCCTGCTCGATGCCACCGGATTCGCGCAAATCGCTCATTACCGGACGTTTATTGGGCCTTTGCTCGAGCGATCGGTTGAGCTGCGAGAGTGCGATCACCGGACAACCCAGCTCCTTCGCAAGCGACTTTAGCGAACGTGTCATCTCGGAGATCTCGGTCGCGCGGTTCTCGTTCGAACCGCTTCCCGACATCAACTGCAGGTAGTCGATCACGACGAGACCCAGACGGCCCTGTTGACGGGCCAGCCGACGCGCACGCCCACGCAGGTCGATCACGGACAGCGCGGGCGTCTCATCGATGAACATCGGCATGTCTTGCATGCGCTGGATGGCGGCGGTGAGGCGCGACCAATCCTCGTCGGTCAGTCGACCGGTGCGCAGGCGATTGCTGTCGATGCGACCGATCGAGCAAAGCATCCGGGTTGCCAACTGACTTGCGCCCATTTCCATCGAAAACACAGCCACCGGCAGTCCGGCCTCGAGCGCGACATGCTCGCCCAGGTTGAGGCTAAACGCCGTCTTACCCATCGAGGGACGACCCGCGACGATGATTAAGTCCCCTGCTTGCATGCCCGAGGTCATCCGATCAAGGTCGACGTAGCCCGTAGGCACCCCCGTCACCTCGCTACCGCCACCGGCGTCGTAGAGCTCGCTGACCCGGGTAAGAACGTCGCCGACGAGGCTACTGATGTCGGTAAAACCGGCTTTGCCGCGCGCACTTTCTTCCGAGATACGGAAGATCGTCGACTCTGCCTCGTCCAGAATCTGACGCGTCTCCCGACCCTGGGGGTTGAGCGCGTCGGTCGCAATTTTGTCGGCGGTCGTGATCAGGCGGCGTAAGGTCGAGCGATCGCGAACGATTTCGGCGTAGCGGCGAACATTCGCTGCCGACGGCGTCTCGGTCGCCAACGAATTCAAATACGGCAGTCCGCCGACCTCATTCGCGTGGCCCGCATTGTTGAGCGCATCGAAAACGGTAACGACGTCGGCCGGCTTGGTGGCGTCGATCAGGCGCGCGATCGCCTGAAAAATCAAGCGATGATCGTATCGATAAAAATCATCGGCCCGAATCACTCCCGCGACCACATCCCAGGCGGGATTGTCGATCAGGAGGGCGCCCAGAACCGACTGCTCGGCCTCGACCGAGTGCGGGGGCAGGCGCAGCGCACTGACTTCGGGGTCGGCGCTGGCCACGCGCTCAGGCCGCTTTAACGGCCACCGTCACGTCAACAATGACATCCGAGTGCAGCGCAACCCGAATGGCGTGGCTGCCCAGGGTCTTCAAAGGACCGTCGGCGAGCCGAACCATGGTGCGCTCGACCTTGAAACCTTCACGCCCGAGTGCGGCTGCGATGTCAGCCGTGCCAACTGAGCCAAAGAGACGGCCGTCGACGCCCGCCTTTTCGGTGATGGTGACGGCATGCCCATTCAGGCGCTCGCCGTCGGCGGTCGCAGCGGCCAGGCGATCCGCCTCGATTTTCTCGATTTCGGCGCGGCGAGCGGCGAATTCGGCCAGCGCGGTCTGCGTCGCCCGACGCGCTTTCCCTTGAGGAATCAAAAAGTTGCGCGCATAGCCGTCCTTCACCTTGACCACTTCGCCGAGTTGGCCGAGGTTGACGACTTTTTCAAGCAGGATGATCTGCATAGTGTGTTGCTCCGAAGCAAATCAGCGCGATCAGTGACGATCGGTGTAGGGCAGCAGGGCCAGAAAGCGTGCGCGCTCGATCGCGACACCCAACTGACGCTGGTAACGAGCGCGCGTTCCCGTTACGCGGGCCGGCATGATTTTGGCGTTTTCCGTCAGGTACTCACGAAGGACGTCGATGTCCTTGTAATCGATCGTAACGACCTTCTCAACCGTGAACCGGCAAACGCGCTTGCGCTTGAAGAGCGCGCTTTGCGCGGGCTTCTTCAGCTTGTTGCGATCCTTCATGTTGCGACGAGCAAATGACATTCTGATTCCTCTACGAAATATTCAATAATTCAAAATTGGTCAGGTGGAGCACAACCCCTTTTGCCGAGCGATTGCGCGGGGCCAAAAACCCCCGCACCGCCAGCACCCCCCCCAAAGCAACCCGGTCGAACTGCTCGGCAAGTGCGCCTGCCGCCCGCGCGGGCATCTCCAGAACCACTTCGCGCTCGATGCCAGCTTCGAACTGCAGCGATCGATGAGCCAGCGTCACTCCGAGAATCGCGATCCCGCCTGGACTCCAGCGTAAGGCGTCGCGCGCGAGCAGTTGGGCAACGAGGTGGACCGTATTGGCGAGCGGTTCGGGCTGCGCAGCGACGCGCTCCGGACTGCCCAAACCCTCACCCCATCATTGACTGGCCGTACTCCGGTGCCGCCGACTTACGCGCTTCTTCGCGTTGGATCGTGCGGATCATGGGCGACTGACCCACCTCGGCCTTGTCCATCTTGATAATCAAGTGGCGCAGAACCGCGTCGTTGAACTTGAATGCGTGTTCGAGTTCGTTCAGGGTCGGTTGATCGCACTCGATATTCATCAGCACGTAATGCGCTTTCGAGACCTTCGCGATCGGATAAGCGAGCTGACGGCGCCCCCAATCCTCGACTCGATGCACGTGACCGGATGCACCGATCTCGGCCCCTTCAATCATCGCCTTGTACCGCTCGATCATCGCGGGCACCTGCTCGCTCTGATCCGGGTGGACGATGAACACCACCTCATAATGACGCATGACAACTCCTTGTGGTCTTGACCGCAGGCTGCGCCCGCAGTTTGCCGAATGGCGAGTGGCTACCGGGTTGCGTCACCCGTGCAGCAAGGAAACCCGCGACTGTACATGAATTCAAAACTTTCTCCAACTCCGAGCTTTGGTGCGGCGTGTTGGCTTTGGCTACGCATTGGCTGCCTTGGGTTTGGTGGTCCAGCCGGCCAAATCGCCCTCTTACAAGACGAAGTGGTGGCCCGTCGGCAGTGGGTTAGCGCGCAACGGTTTCAGCACGCACTCGACTACTGCATTCTGCTGCCCGGCCCCGAGGCGCAACAACTCGCGACCTACCTGGGCTGGTTGCTTCACGGCACGCGCGGCGGCGTTGTGGCAGGGACGCTCTTTGTGCTGCCCGGACTGATCGTCATCACCGTGCTCGCTTGGGGCTACCTACGCGTTGGACAAACCCGCATGGCCCTCGAGCTCTTGAGTGGTATCAAACCCGTCGTCGTCGCGATGGTTTGCGCGGCCACCTGGCGTATGGGCCGGCGCGCGATCACAACGCCGATGGCAGGCCTCATCGCCGTGGCGGCCTGCGCCGCGAGCGTCTCCGCAGCCGTCCCATTCCCGCTGGTGCTGCTGATTGCGGCGGTTCTTGGCACTCTCCACCACCGCACCCTTGCCGCCGCCGCACCCACCGAGGCAAGCGGCGCAGCGCCGAGCCCCTTGGCGCCGCATCTGCGCCGTAGTCGGACGCGCTTGGTGACGACGATCGCAGTCGTGTTCGCGCTGTGGGTCGGCGCAGTGGCCAGCCTGTGGGCACTCACGGGCGCCAAAGGCGTGTTGATGGACCTGGCGCTCCTGATGACGCAGGCCGCGCTCGTCACCTTTGGAGGTGCGTATGCCGTCTTGCCCTACGTGATCGAGGCAGCGGTGCGCCAATACGGCTGGATCACGGCGCCACAGGCGATCGACGCACTCGCGTTTGGCGAAACAACGCCGGGCCCCTTGATTTTGATTCTGTCGTTCATCGGCGCACTGGCGGTCGTACAAAGCTCGCCGGCGGCACTGGCAACGCCACAACTCACGATCGCGGTCATCGCCGGGGCCGGCGTCGCTGCCTTTTTTACTTTCTTACCGTCGTTTTTATTCATCTTGGCGGCGGGCCCCTGGGTCGAGGCGAGCCGACAGTTGCCGCCCATCCGCGGCCCATTAAGCGGCATCCGCGCCGCCGTGGTCGGCATGATCGCGGCACTCGCGCTCAGCTTCGCCGGCCCTGTTCTCGTCCCCAGCCCCCCACACCCGGACTGGCAAGCGATGGCAATCGCTGCCACCGCCCTCGTGGCGCTCGTTCGCTTTCAGCGTGGCG
>Ga0114963_10002964_pt1 | contig 11581 bp, 12 predicted proteins | sample C_131016_EF_Meta_FD_87019 | JGI IMG/M metagenome (GOLD analysis project Ga0114963, IMG submission 87019) | Freshwater microbial communities from Lake Croche, Canada to study carbon cycling - C_131016_EF_MetaG | ecosystem: Environmental > Aquatic > Freshwater > Lake | place: Lake Croche, Canada...
AAACTGTCCTACCAGCAGGCGCAAGACGCCATTGACGGGCGCGCAGACGAGACAACAGCCCCCTTGCTCGCGCCCGTGCTGCAGCCTTTGTGGGAAGCCTACCGGATTGCGACCAAAGCCCGCACAGACCGTGCGCCGCTTGCGCTCGATCTGCCCGAGCGCAAGATCATCCTGAAAGCCGATGGCAGTGTCGACCGCGTGCATATCCCGCCGCGTCTGGATGCACACAGGCTGATCGAAGAATTCATGATTCTGGCCAATGTCGCGGCGGCAGAAATGCTGGAAAGCAAACGCATGCCCCTGCTCTATCGGGTGCATGGCGAGCCATCGATGGAGAAAATGCGCTCTTTGGGCGAAGTGCTGGCCAGTGTCGGCATCAAGGTGACCTTGCAGGGTGCCTTGCGTCCGGCCTTTTTCAACAAGATCCTGGCACAGGTCGAAGGCAGCGAGCATCAGGCTTTTGTTAATGATCTCGTGCTGCGCTGTCAGGCGCAAGCCGAATATTCCCGCGACAATATCGGCCATTTCGGGTTGAATTTGCACCGTTATGCCCATTTCACATCACCGATCCGCCGTTATGCCGATCTGGTTGTCCACCGTGCACTGATCCGCGCCTTCGGTTTGGGCGAGGATGGCCTGACCGACACGCAGATAGGCGACTTGGCAGCCATTGCCACCACGATTTCGGCCGCCGAACGCCGCGCAATGGGGGCCGAGCGCGAAACCATCGACCGTTTGATCGCCTTCCACCTGTCCGAACAGGTGGGAGCCACATTCAGCGGGCGAGTGGCCGGGGTGACCCGCTCCGGCCTGTTCGTCAAACTCGATGACACAGGAGCCGACGGCTTTATCCCTGCCGCCACTCTGGGAGGCGACTATTACGCTTTTGACGAAGGCGCGCATGCACTCATCGGCCAAGGCACTGGCGAAAGCTGGCGGTTGGGCGATACGGTCAGCGTCAGACTGGTGGAAGCCGCCCCGGTTGCGGGGGCGTTGCGGTTTGAAATGCTCAGCGAAGGCCGCATCATCAAGGGTCGTGGCGCAGGCAAACGAGGCATGCGGCGGGAGACTGGACGGGCCAAGGCACATCTGCCACAAAGGCCGCGTCAAACAAGGCGGAAGGCACGATCATGACAAGCAAGAGCACTACGGCCACGGAAGCGATTGTCTGGATACAGGGTAAGCCCGAACCTGTAAAACGCGATGTCATGCAGGCCATGCTGCGCGGAGCCCTTGGCCATTGCCCGCATTGTAACGAGGGCAAACTGTTCACAAAATACCTTAAAGTCACCCCGCAATGCTCTGAATGTCATGAAGATTATAGCCCGAACCGCTCGGATGATCTGCCAGCCTATCTGGTTCTGCTGATTGTCGGCCATATTGTGGTCGGGGCCATGATGTCGGTCGAGGCGCATTATGATTGGCCGACGCTCTGGCATTCGATTGTCTGGCCGACCCTGTGCACGGTCCTGACACTTGTTCTGCTGCCGCCTGTCAAAGGCGCGGTTGTGGCGCTGCAATGGGCGTTGCGGATGCACGGTTTCTCGAACCAGCCCGATGGGGACGAGTTGCCCGCCTTGCGCCCTGCGCCCCATCACGACGCATAAATGGATCCGTCATGAGCGACACGCATCAAACCCACCCCTATCTGCTGCAGCTTGATGGTGCGGTTCGCGAAAGACGCTGGGACAATGTGCGGCCGCGCGATGCGGCCACGCTGATTGTGATCGACCGCTCGACCAGCATGCCGAAACTGCTGATGGGCAAACGCCACCATGGCCACAAATTCATGCCCGGCAAATTCGTGTTTCCCGGTGGCGGCATTGAAAAACACGACCGCCAGATGGTTGTGGCCGGCGCATTGGAGCCGATTGTCGAACAGCGTCTGATGCAGCGCGTGCAGCGGCCCACCCTGTCGCGCGCCCGCGCACTGGCACTGGCCGCCATCCGTGAAACCTTCGAGGAAACCGGCCTGGTGATCGGCTCCAAGGATTACGGGATGCCCGACCGCGCTCCGGAAGGCCCCTGGGCCGATTATGCGAAACACGGCGCGTTTCCGCATCTCGAGGATTTGCACTTGATCGCCCGCGCCATTACACCGCCGCGCCGTCCCAAGCGCTTCGATGCCCGCTTTTTTGCGGTGGACCGCACGGCGATTGTCGATGAGGTCACAGGCGTGATCGGGCCAGATTCCGAGCTGGTCGAACTGGTCTGGGTGCCGATGGACGAGGCCAAGCATCTCGATCTGCCTCCTGTGACAGCGGTCATCCTGCTGGAATTGGCCGACCGTATCGAAGCCGGTTTCGGCCATCATCTGGCCGTGCCCTTCTATCACGAGGTCAACCGCGCCTTTGTGCGCGAGCTTCTCTAAGACTGATGCCGAGCACCGGCAGCCGACAGACCACCGGCCGCGCCCGCTGGACAATTGCGCTGGCGATCCTGCTGGTGGCGATCATTGGCGTCGCGATGTCGATGACCCTGCCCTTGCTGTCGTTGCGGCTGGATCAGGCGGGCTGGTCGGGGGGGATGATCGGCCTCAACACCAGTTTCATGGCGCTTGCGACCCTGAGTCTGGCCCCTTTTATCCCGGGTTTCGCCAAAAAATTCGGGATCAGGGCCTTGCTGGTCACGGCACTGGTCACAGGGGCCACCGCCACGCTCGGCTTCGGCTGGGCGCACAGCGTGTGGATCTGGTTCGCATTGCGGTTCATGCTGGGTTGTTCCCTGACAGTGCTGTTCATTCTCAGCGAATTCTGGATCAATGCGGCTTCGCCTGATGATCGGCGCGGCCTGATCATGGGCATTTACGGCACCATTCTGTCACTCGGTTTTGCCAGTGGGCCTTTGGTGCTGCAACAGACCGGCACCGAAGGGGAATGGCCATTGATCCTGGGAGCCGGCATTTTCGTGCTGGCGCTGGTCCCTGTCTGGATGGCGGGACGGCAGACTCCGCAAATGGACGGACATGCCGGATTGGGTTTTGCCTCCCTGTTCCGCTCCGCTCCTGTTGCTGCGCTTGCGGCTTTGCTGTTCGGGGCCGTCGAAACCGGGGCGTTCAGCGTCCTGCCGGTCTATGGGCACCGAATCGGTCTGGATGACCGTGCCGCCGCGATGCAGATCTCGGCTGTCGCCCTGGGAAACCTGTTCTTCCAAATCCCGTTCGGACTGCTCGCGGATCGGGTGGATAAAAGACGGCTGTTGCTGCTGATTGCCGGTCTGGCGGGGCTTGTCACGCTGGTCATCCCGTTTCTGTCCCCCCTGTCATGGCTCTATCTGGGCACGCTGTGCCTGTGGGGCGGGGTGGCAGCGAGCCTCTATTGCGTTGGTCTGGCCCTGTTGGGCGCGCAATTCCACGGGGCCTCTCTGGTGGCGGCCAATGCCCTGTTCGTGATGCTTTATGCCACGGGCCAGATGTTCGGCCCGCCACTGCTGGGCTGGGCCATGGATATGGTCAATCCCCACGGCTATATCTGGGCCTCCGCCAGTCTTTTCGGGCTCTATATCGCGATTGTGCTGGGTTTCGGGCGGCCAAAGTCCGGCTGACCACGGGCCCGTCATTTTCCGCACGCGCGTGTTGACATTTGCCGCATCATCGCTAGAAGTAACGCCAACGTGGACGGTTCTCGTAATCGGCCCCAATGTTTTTTTGTCTGTCGATCGGGTGAAAGCCCTGAACCAATAAGGATAGCCGCCATGGCCAAGGCGACCACAATCAAAGTGAAGCTGCTGTCGACTGCCGACACGGGCTTCTTCTACGTTGCCAAGAAGAATTCGCGCACCATGACCGACAAGCTGTCGATGCGGAAATATGATCCCGTCGCCCGTAAGCATGTCGAGTTCAAGGAAGCCAAAATCAAATAAACGGGTTTGGTTCACAACCGCTTCGGAAAAAGCCGCCTTCGGGTGGCTTTTTTATTGGGTCGAGGCATCAATTGGCGAAAGACTGGACCACTTCCAGAAATTTGGCGACCGAAATCGGTTTTGACAGATAGGCCTCGCAGCCTTTGGCGCGAATGCGTTCCTCATCCCCTTTCATCGCGAAAGCCGTGACGGCGATGATCGGAATGGAACGCAATTCGGGGTCGCTTTTCATCCATTCGATAATATCCTCACCAGAAATTTCAGGCAGCTGGATATCCATCAGGATGACATCGGGCCGATGGGCGCGCGCCAGCGACATGGCATCCTGTCCGCTCATAGTCTTGATCGTCAGATAGCCATAGGCCTCCAGCAGATCGTTGAACAGCTTCATGTTCAATTCATTGTCTTCGACAATCAGCACTGTTTTGGTCATGGTCATTCCATAGCATGGCCCATATTGAGCCCTCTTCTGCTCTATCCATAATCGTATAAAGTGGTTCTGTCGATCAAGCTCGAAAGGTCAACCATATGCCAGCCCACCCCAAAGCCTCGACGGTGGCCCAACCCGATCAGCTAGGCGAAGAGATCGCCATTGCCGCACTCGGTTTTTTGGCCGGAGACGACGAGCGGCTGAGCCGCTTTCTGGCTTTGACCGGCATTGATCCGGCCAGCATCCGCCAGCAGATCGGCGATCCCCTGTTCCAACTGGCGATACTCGACCATGTGTTCGAGGACGAGAGCCTGCTGCTGGCCTTTTGCGCCGAGATCAAGATGGATCCGGCCCGCCTTGTCCAAATCCACCAGAGGATGACACCGCACAACCATCACGGCCTGCGCGACGGCTAAAAATCCGCCTTATTTATCGCATTTGGATGGTTTGAGCATGACCAGCGAGGTCAGTTCGCCACCCAATGCGAATTCGCCGAAATCGATGACCATGGTGCTGATCACCCCATTGGCATAGACTTGGAACCGCATGGTCTGGGCGGGCAGGCCATCGCCTTTTTCGCGTTCGAAAAAGCTCAGGCTCATCGGCCAGCGCGGCATGCCGGACAGTACTTTTGTCGCGGGATTGGTTTCGGTCTCGGTTTTTGTAGAACCGATCACGGCCACCGTATCGAACACCCGATTCTCGTCGTCCGTGCCGTCAAACAGCGGGGCTGCGAAACGATTTTGGCCCGCTTGGGCGGCCTTGACCAGCGCGATCATGTGCTCGGTCGGAAACAGCGTGCTCTCGGGCAGATCACTGGTCTTGCGCTTGGGCTTTGATACTGTGAGAAGGATGTTTTTGTTGCGCTTTTCAACAAAACCTTCGGTTTTCTCGGGTTTTTCCGAGGCTTTGCGGTTGTCGCGCATGAAATTGAAGCGATTGAAATCGCCTGCCTCGAAGGTGGTGGAGCGGAAATCGATGCGCTCGGATTCTCCCTCGGCAGAACCGATTTCGAACACCTGCCGGATGGTCTGGGTGTAGCCCTCGCAGGCCGAACCGGCAAATTCGATCACAATGCGACCCTTGGCATCATCAGGCCCGCCATTCTGGGAGCGCAACAGCTTCATATCGTAAACGGCGCGGTGGGCCGCCATCGTGACTTTTTCGGGGGCAGACCGTGCGGGGCCACCCAGCACAACGCCTAAAACACCCGCCAGCAAGACTGAGACAACAGGGCGACGATAAACAGCTTGCATAAAACGGTCTGACATCAGAAATTCCTTATCCGGTTGCCCTTTGACCCACTATACACGGACAAGACAGGAATATCACCATGAGCCAGCACCACAGCACGTCCATCGAACAGCGTTTGAGTGCGTTGGGCATTGTTCTTCCCACCCCTGCCGCCCCTGTGGCCAATTATGTCGGTGCGGTGCTGACCGGATCGACGCTGGTTGTGTCGGGCCAGTTGTGCTTTGACGCTGCTGGCAAGTTGGCTCCCCCCCATATCGGCAAGATGGGTGATGGCGCAACCATGGAGGACGGCCAGGCTGCCGCCCGCCTCTGTGTCATCAATGTTCTGGCGCAGGTCAAAGCCGTGGCCGGTTCGCTTGACCGTGTCAGCCGCTGTGTCCGCCTCGGCGGCTTTATCAATTGCCGGCCTGACTTTGCCTCCTTGCCGCAGGTTATGAACGGCGCTTCCGATCTGATGGTCGAGGTGTTTGGTGAGGCGGGACGCCATGCGCGCTCGACCATCGGAGTTGCCCAACTGCCGCTCAACGCACTGGTCGAAGTTGAAGGCCTGTTCGAAATCCACTAAACAGATCAAGTTCTTCCATCCGTTATCTAACCCTGATCGGGACCAGCCATGAGCGTGATGGGTCAACATCCGGACACCTACCAGATCGGCGTCGTGCCGCTGTTGACGGCCCTGAACGCGCGGGAATGGGATGCCTGCGCGGGCACGGACAATCCGTTCGTCTCCTATGCCTTTTTATCCTCGCTGGAAGAATCGGGCTGTGTCGGCGAACGCGCCGGTTGGGTGCCGTTGCACATCGTCGTGCGCAATCAGACGGGCGAGTTGGTCGGTGTTGCGCCGTGCTATCTCAAAAGCCATTCGCAGGGCGAATATGTGTTCGATCACGGCTGGGCACAGGCCTATGAGAATGCGGGCGGCTCCTACTACCCCAAATTGCAGGTCTCGGTCCCCTTCACCCCCGCCACCGGACCGCGCCTCTTGGCCAAAAACAACGATCCCGCCATCAAGCAAGCGCTGATCGGCGGCTTGCAAGCCTTGTGCGGGGAAGTCGAAGCCTCCTCGATCCACCTGACCTTTCTGCCGGAAATCGACTGGAAAGCCCTGGGAGCCCAAGGCTTTTTGCAAAGGCAGGACGAGCAGTTCCACTGGATCAATAACAATTACACGCAATACGAGGATTTTCTGGCTTCGCTGCAATCGCGCAAGCGCAAGGCTTTGCGCAAGGAACGCGCGGCAGCACTCGGCAACGGCATCACCATCCGGCATGTCACAGGCCGCGACATCCGCGAGGCGGATTGGGATGCGTTTTTTGAATTCTATATGGATACCGGTGCCCGCAAATGGGGGCGGCCCTATCTCAACCGCCGCTTTTTCTCGCTGATCGGTGAACGCATGGCCGATCATATCCTGCTGGTCATGGCCGACCGGGCGGGACGTCCGATTGCCGGCGCCATCAATTTCATCGGTTCGGATGCCCTTTACGGCCGCAATTGGGGGGCGATCGAGGACCACCCTTTCCTGCATTTCGAGGTCTGCTACCATCAGGCCATCGATTTCGCGATCGCGCGCGGGCTGAAGCGGGTCGAGGCCGGCGCGCAAGGCGAGCACAAACTGGCGCGAGGCTATGCGCCCGCCACCACCTATTCCGCCCATTGGATTGCCGATCCTTCCTTGCGGCGCGGCGTATCGGACTATCTCGAGCATGAACGCGCCCATATGCAGCGCGTGCATGAGGAACTTGCGGCCCATACACCATTCCGTAAAATCGACCCAAATCAGGCCACTCAGGAAAGAGAATGACATGTCGTTGCATGCCCAAACCGCAGTCTATGACCCCGACAATATCTTTGCCAAAATCCTGCGCGGGGAATTGCCTTGCGAAAAGGTCTATGAAGACAGCCATTGCCTCGCTTTCATGGACATTATGCCGCGGGCCGACGGACACGTGCTGGTGATCCCCAAGTCGCCCGCGCGCAATATTCTAGACATTGATCCGGCAGCACTGGCAGCCATGATGGCGGGACTGCAAAAGGTCGCGTGCGCCGTGCAATCGGGTATGGCGGCCGAAGGCCTGACGATCCAGCAATTCTCCGAACAGGCCGGCGGCCAGGTGGTGTTCCACCTGCACTTCCATGTGATGCCGCGCTGGAACGGGGTTCCCCTGCGTCCACATACCGGTGCAATGGAAAACCGCGATATTCTGGCGGACTATGCCGGACGGATCAAAGCCGCTCTGGCCGTCACGGCTGGGTAAAGTAAACCGACAGGATCAGGATGGCTTCCCCCGTCAGCACGCCTGCAAACACCGAGCGGCGGAAGGCCATAAAGGCGGCAAAGGCTGCGACAACCGCCCCGAGTCGTCCCCAATCGGGCGCCAGAGCCAATGCACCGGATGGATTGGCCAGCAATTTGGCCACCACACCCGCCAGCAAAGCAGTGGCAACAAAACGCACCCATTCAAACACCAGCGACTGGCTGGAAATGGAGCGTGACAGTACCACCGCACCGGCCCGCCAAATTCCGGTCGGCACAGCTGCGATCACCAGCATCAGCGCATAGGGCGCCAGCATCTCGATCATCGCAGCGTCCCCACTGTGTGGCGTCTGTTCATTTTGACCACAAAGGCAACCGTGCCACCGACCAGACCCGTGACCAGCAAATCGAATTCGGGGCCCGCAACATGCAGGGCCAGAGGTTCAAGCACAGCCCCCATGCCGATGGCCAGCCAATCCGGCATATCCCGCGCGCCAGCGCAAATCGAACATGTGAAAAACACCGGGGTCAGAAACAGCAATCCTGCTGCAAAATGGGTCGGCACGGCTCCCGCCAACACATAACCGAAAGCGGTGGCGAAAGTGGACAGCACCAGACAGGTGATGCCGAAACCGAAGAAATAGGGAACCCGGTCAACCTCGCGCATATCGGGCAAGCGGCGCAAACATTCGGCCCAAACCGTAACCGTCACAAAATGGGCAATGGCAAATTGGGTCAGAATCGATTGTTTGGGACGGCGCAACATCTGCATGATGGTCATCGTCATCGGCAAGAACCGCATGGATGACAGGCCAATCACAAAAGCCAGCGCCGGATAGGCCATCCCGGCCCCCAGACCGCCGTAAAACAGCACCTGAGCCGGACCAGCCCAGACAAACACCGTGGAGGCCATTGCCGCCCCGATCGGATGCCCGACCGCCTGGGCCAACGGACCGACGCCGATCAATGCCGCCGCCACCACCCAGGCCGGAAGCCGCAAAGCATCCTTGATCCCGTCGAATACTGCACTCCACTGCGTGCTTGCGAACTCATCATCAGAGGAAGGCGTGATGGAACTCATCGCGAGGGATCGTTTCAAACAGTTATGGAGAGGGAGGCTTCAAAGACTGGAGGATCGGGGCGAGAAAAGATCCGAACCGCTCGTTCAATTCGATAAAGGACCAGACCAGGCCCCAGATGATCAGTGGCACCACGATCCAGCCCAAAAACTCCTCCTGCCGCAGACGTTTACGACGGCGGCGCTGGCGGCGGGTAAGCGGGGCGGGCGTGGGTTTCAAACGGGCAAACTCTAAGATGTTCGTCAGACGGGATCAGGACTTGCTCAAAGGCAATTTCGGAACCGTTGTGATGGCTTTCGGGCGTGGTGGCAAGGGGGGGGTGTCAGACAGCTTGGCTTTGCTCTTGGCTTTTCCCGCCACTTTGCCCCCCGGTGCCGCCCGCTTTTTGGGGGCCGGCTTGGATTTGACTAATTCCTTTTCAGGCTTCGGCTTGCTCGCCGTATCAGGATATTCAAAGCCGAGCTGCATTTTCGTCGCGGCCTTGTCATTGTCCGCAGGCTTGGCAACGACAATCACCCTGACAATACCGCCCTGCTTCAAACGGCCGAACAGCAATTCATCGGCCAGCGGGGTTTTGATATCCGCTTGGATCAGACGGCCCATCGGCCGGGCCCCCATGGCTTCGTCATAGCCATGTTCGATCAGCCAATCACGCGCCTCGTCTGACAGTTCGATCGAGACTTTGCGGTCGGCCAGTTGGGCATCGAGTTGCGCCATAAATTTATCGACAACCCGGGCAATCGCCTCGCGCGGCAAAGGCGCGAAGGAGATCGTGGCATCCAGCCTGTTGCGGAATTCCGGCGCAAAGAGACGGTTGATGGCTTCCTGATCGTCACCCTCGCGCTTGATGCGGGTAAAGCCCATTGCAGGCTTGGCCAAATCGGCGGCACCGGCATTGGTGGTCATGATCAACACGACATTGCGGAAATCGACCGACTTGCCGTTGTGGTCGGTCAACTTGCCGTGGTCCATGATCTGCAACAGGATATTAAACAGATCCGGATGGGCCTTTTCGATTTCATCGAGCAGCAGGACGCAATGCGGATGCTGGTCGACGCCATCGGTGAGCAAACCACCCTGATCGAAACCGACATAGCCGGGCGGTGCACCGATCAAACGCGAAACAGTATGGCGTTCCATATATTCCGACATATCGAACCGGATCAGTTCGACACCAAGGCTTGCGGCCAACTGACGCGCCACTTCGGTTTTGCCGACCCCCGTTGGGCCTGCAAACAGATAGTTGCCGATCGGCTTTTCAGGATCGCGCAAGCCCGCCCGCGCCAGTTTGATGGCTGACGTCAGCGTGGCTATCGCCTGATCCTGCCCGTAGACAACCCGTTTCAGGGTTTCATCCAGATGCTGGAGGACTTCGGCATCGTCCTTGGAGACGGTTTTCGGCGGTATCCGCGCCATCGTGGCGATTGTTGCCTCGATCTCCTTGATGCCGATGGTCTTGCGGCGTTTGGCCAAGGGGACCAGCATTTGCGATGCGCCGGTCTCATCGATCACGTCAATCGCTTTGTCAGGCAATTTGCGATCACCAATATAGCGCGACGACAGCATCACAGCCGCCTCGATCGCCTCATTGGTGAAACGGACGGAGTGGAAATCCTCGTAATAGGGTTTCAGCCCCTTCAAAATCGCAATCGCATCGGGGATCGAAGGCTCTGCCACATCGATTTTCTGGAAACGGCGCACCAAAGCCCGATCCTTCTCGAAATGCTGGCGGAATTCCTTGTAGGTGGTCGAACCGATGCAGCGCAAAGTTCCGGCCGCCAGCGCGGGCTTGAGCAGATTTGACGCATCCATCGCGCCACCCGAGGTTGCCCCTGCCCCGATCACCGTATGGATTTCATCAATGAACAGCACGGCCTTCTTGTGCTGTTCGATCTCTTTCATCACCTGTTTCAGACGTTCCTCGAAATCGCCGCGATAGCGCGTACCGGCCAGCAAGGAACCCATATCCAGCGCATAGACTGTAACACCTTCGAGCACCTCGGGCACCTCGTGCCGCTCGATCATCAAAGCCAGACCTTCGGCAATCGCCGTCTTGCCTACACCGGGATCACCGACGAAAAGGGGATTGTTCTTCTGGCGGCGGCACAGGACCTGGATCGTGCGGGCGACTTCTGCGGTGCGGCCGATCAGCGGGTCGATGCGGCCTTCGGTGGCTTTTTTGTTCAGATTGACGCAATAGGCCGCGAGTGCGTCCGGCTTTTTGTCACCCTCGCCTGCGCCGTCACGCGATCCGCCATGGCGGCCCTCGTTATCGGCTTCGTCGCCACCGACACCGCGCGGCGAACGGGTCTCGCTCGCTTCCACACCTTTGGCAATGCCGTGCGAGATGAAATTCACCGCATCATAGCGGGTCATGTCCTGCTCTTGCAGGAAATAGGCGGCATGGCTCTCGCGCTCGGCAAAAATGGCCACCAGCACATTGGCCCCCGTGACCTCCTCGCGGCCAGAAGACTGGACATGGATCACAGCCCGCTGGATAACGCGCTGGAAACCGGATGTCGGCTTGGCGTCATCGCCATTATGGGAGACGAGTGTGACCAATTCCTCGTCGATATAATGGGTCAGATTTCGTTGCAACAGGGCAATATCGACACTGCATGCCCGCATCACGGCCGCCGCGTCGGCATCATCGGTCAAGGCCATCAACAGATGCTCGAGCGTCGCGAATTCGTGATGATA
>Ga0114963_10002965_pt1 | contig 11579 bp, 8 predicted proteins | sample C_131016_EF_Meta_FD_87019 | JGI IMG/M metagenome (GOLD analysis project Ga0114963, IMG submission 87019) | Freshwater microbial communities from Lake Croche, Canada to study carbon cycling - C_131016_EF_MetaG | ecosystem: Environmental > Aquatic > Freshwater > Lake | place: Lake Croche, Canada...
ACTATATGTCACTTGACCTCAAAAGATAACCTCACTACAATATGATAACGTCAAATTTTGTTAACTTTGAGAGGCCAATTCGATGGATATCATAAAACCGACTGATCGGGAGCCAGATCAATCCCATGCGACAAACCCAATAGAGGCGACCTGCCTCGTAGTACGCGCAGGAGAACAATTCATAGGGAAACAGGGGTTGAATTATACTCCGGGCATCTCCGCAGAAACAGTCGGTTCCGTCGGTATCCACCTGCAGTTAGTTACCATTCCTCCCGGCGCGAAAGCGAAAGCCCATCTCCATAAAAATCATGAAACCGCAATCTACGTCCTCAGTGGCGAAGCGGGCATGTGGTATGGCGATAATTTGCAGGAACATATGATCAATAGACCTGGCGATTATGTTTACATTCCTGCCAATGTCCCACATCTGCCCTACAACCGGAGTCAGACGATTCCTGCCATGGCGCTTGTTGCGCGTACAGACCCCAATGAACAGGAGAGCGTTGTCTTATTGCCGGAACTGGATCAACTTCCGTTAACATGGGAATAGCGAACGCGATGTCCTAAATTGACGGACGAACATCCTGAAGTTGCAGTTCGATGTTCTCATTTCCCTTATATACATTGATGAATGGTCGGTATAGGATATCTATGTTATCGCCTATCCCATAGGTATCCGCCCATTCGCCGTTCTGGAAGTTGACCGCCTTGATTTCCGGCGTGCGTCCCGGCAGACGCAGTCGCATCTGGCAGACGCTTCCTTCCTTACCGACCCGTCGCGTTCCCAGCACCATCGCGCCACGGGTCAGAAAGAGTGGCTCCGGGTTTCCGGCGCCAAACGGTTCCATGCGCTTGAAGGTGTCCAGAAGCGCAAAGTCCAGTTCAGCGGCGCTGGTAACTTCGGCGTCCGCTTCCAGAACAGCGGGCGGCGGATCAAAGCCCTCTGCAAGAAGATGCATCTTCGCACGGAAGGCGTCGAGATTTTCAGGACGGAGTGAAACGCCTGCCGCCACGGAGTGACCTCCGAACGTTTCCAGCAAATCCGCGCACTCGTGCAGAGCTTGATGCAGGTTGAAATTGTTGTACGATCGAGCGGAGCCACCGTATTTCCCCTCATTGAGCGATAGCAAAATTACCGGGCGACGGAATGTCTCGGCAATTCTGGTAGCGACTATTCCCAGAACGCCCTTGCCCCACTTTTCCCGCGCCAGAACCAGCACACGGAGGTCTTTATTTTCATCACGGAGGGCTTCTTCCACCGCCTCGACGGTTGCTCGCGCCGTCTCTTCGCGGATAGCATCGTGCATCGCTCCGAGTTGCACGGCGAGGCTTTCCGCTTCGTCCCGATCCCGGGTAGCGAGGAGGCGGTAAGCGAGCATCGCATCCTCCACCCTGCCTGCCGAGTTCAGGCGCGGTCCCAGGCGGAAACTGATCGAGTGAGCGGTCAGGGGCTTATCGAGCAGGTCTAACGAGGTCAGCAGGGCGCGAATCCCTGCGCGTTCCGCCGTCGCCAGAATCCGTAGTCCTTCCGCCACTAAAATCCGGTTTTCGCCGATCAGCGGCGTCACATCCGCCACAGTTCCCAGAGCGACCAGGTCCGTGAAGCGTCGCCGAAACGCCTCACGATGTTGTGGCATCCGCCGGGAAATCAGGGCGTCCAGAACCTTGTAAGCGACTCCGGCGCCACAAAGTGACTGGAAAGGCGGCGGGATGCAGTCCTCGCGGTAAGGATTGACGATGGCGACCGCTTCTGGCAAGATCGGACCGGGTCGGTGGTGATCCGTGACGATCACTTCCATACCGAGCGAATTGGCATACGCAATAGGTTCTATCGCGCAACTGCCACAGTCCGCCGTAAGAATCAGGGTAGCGCCGTGCGCTTTCGCCCGATCCACCCCCACCTTTTGCAGATCATAACCATCTGAACGCCGGGGAACATGCCCGATGATATTCGCCCCCAGAGCCGAGAGCGCCCGGAAGCATAGAGCGGCGGATGTGACGCCATCGGTATCGTAATCAGCGTGCAGGAAAATGGTCTCGCCAGAATCCAGCGCCACGATCAGGCGATCGACCGCTTTTTCCACATCAGGCAACAGGAAAGGATCCAAAAGATTATCGAGACAGGGATCGAGGAACGACTGCGCCGTCGCTCTGTCGGTGATTCCCCGATTCACCAGAAGACGCGCCGCCAGCGGGGGGATATCCAGCGCAGACGCCAGAGACGCAGTCGCTTTCATGTCCGTTTCCCGTACTACCCACTGCACTTTGGATGTCATTCTGCGTGAATTATACATCGTTTGAAAGGAAAATCTCAGAAAAAACGATCGTCGTTCACGCGTAATGCATTAGCGTTTTCTCTACGTCGACGCAGGAAACCCTCACCAGCGCACCGAACAGGAACGCCATATGCAAAAAGTTCTCGTTGTCGGCGGATCGGGCGATGTTGCGACGCTCATTTTGCCGTATCTGAGCGAAAAGTTCGCTATTCGTGTGTTCGATTTACGCCCGCCACATTTTGATAATGTCGAATATTTCCAGGGAGATGTCACGGATTTGGACGCCCTCCGAAAGGCGGCGGAGGGATGCGATCTGCTAGCATATCTGGCGATGTACGGCAAGGCGATCCCCGGATGGAACAGAATCGAGACTGCCGGCGGACATTTCGATGTCAGTGTCAAAGGCGTCTATCTGGCGCTCGGAGCGGCGCAGGAAGCAGGTATCAAGCACGCCGTCTACGCCAGTAGTATGTCCGTCTACGATCCGCTCCACGGTCGATATTTCCCGCACGAGTTTATTGTTCCCGATGCGACTGGTATCTATGGCTTGGCGAAGCGCATGGGGGAAGAAGTATGCCAGGCGGCAGTCGCCGAGCGCGGAATGACAGTCACGGCATTACGCTTGTGCCGCCCCATGGACAACGACGAATGGGAAGAAAATGCCACAAAATCGGGAGAAAACCCCTTTCTGTGGACGCGCGGCGATGATGTAGCCCGCGCATTCATCCATGCGCTTGAGCGACCGCTCGGCGGATTCGACGCTTTCACGATCTGCGGCGACTGGCGTCAGAAAGTTATGAACCTCTCCCGCGCCCGCGATATCCTCGGATGGGAACCGCTGGCGCGTCCCAGCAAGGTCGCCTCGACGGCTTCCACCACGGACGATTTCCCTTCCCCGGACTGATCTCTATGTTCGCTTTCGCCGAACTGCCCTGCCGCTTAACGATGGGGCAATTCGCTCAATAGTCGCGCCGCCAGTTCTAGCGTTTCCGGCTTTTTGCAGTAGCAGAAGCGGATCTTCGTTCGCCCGTTGGCGGGATCGAGGTAGAAACTGCTACCGGGAACCGTCGCCACACCAATCTTCTCGATCATCCAACGAGCGAAGGTGACATCATCCTTTTGCCCTGTCGCTTCAATCAATGGAGCGGCGTCCGTCATGATGTAGTACGCTCCCCGTGTCGCCCCGATGACTTTAAAATCGGTGCGTGACAGCACGGAAAGAGTAAAATCACGCTTCTTTCGGTACATTTCGGTCAGGTTCGCATAGTACTCATCGGGAAAGCCCAGAGCGAACGCCGCTCCTGCCTGAAGCGGCGCGGCGGCGCCGACTGTCAGAAAATCATGGACTTTTCGGATGGCGTTGGTAGCGTCCGGCGGGGCGATAAGCCATCCGATGCGCCAGCCGGTCGCGCTGTACGTCTTGGAAAGACCGCTGATCGTAATCGTCCGCTCCGCCATTCCGGGAAGATCCGCCACGCGTACATGATCTCCTTCGTAGACCATGTGTTCGTAAATCTCATCCGTGATCGCGCAGACATTCCACTTCTGGCAGAGTTCGGAGATAAAAGTCAATTCCTGCCGAGAAAATACCTTGCCAGTCGGATTATGCGGCGTGTTGATAATGATAGCGCGAGTACGATTTGAGAAGGCGGCGGCAAGTTCATCCGGTTCAAAATCCCAGTTTGCCCCACTTAGTTGCACATGGACTGGTTTTGCGCCGGAAAGAATGGCGTCTGGGCCGTAGTTCTCATAAAACGGTTCGAAGACGATCACTTCGTCGCCGGGATCAACTACCGCCATCAGAGCGGCCATCATCGCTTCCGTCGCCCCGCAGGTCACGGTAATTTCCGTCTGCGGATCAGGACGAATGCCGTAAAAGCGCTCGGTCTTATCAGCGATGGCATTTCTGAGCGCGGGAGCTCCCCATGTCACGGCATACTGGTTAATATCGCCACGAATCGCCTCTACAGCCGCTTCCTTCATCGCTTCCGGGGCAGGAAAATCGGGGAATCCCTGCGCCAGGTTGACGCCGGGGCCATCCGAGGAACGGGACATAAACAACCGGGACATTTCCCGAATGACCGATTCGCCGAACAACGTTGCCTTTTGCGAAGTGCGAATTTTTGACATAAAGGATTTTCTACGCGAGGAATTCTGGTAACAAAAAAGCGACTCCTGCTTGTGGCAGGGTCGCCTTAAAATCAAATTGGCGGTCTTTCCGCGCTTGTATGATTATATTATACCGCGAAAAAAGCGCTGTTGTCAAATACTAATAAAGCCCTAATGTTTCTCATAAAGACGCGAAAAATGAATCTTTTTCCTGATTTTTATTTCATATATGTGTAAATTCAACAAAATATACAAACCAGAACAATTTATTAGATTCACAATTGCCTCATTATATCTTTGCGCCATTTATATAGGGAGTATCATCCATCACTCGCCGCCTGAGTCGCCTGCCACCAGAAGATAGCGCCAAATTGTTGCGCCTGATCAAAATCTCTGTACCATGAGAACGTCAGCGCAGGAACTTCCTGCGTCAGAAGAGTGACTTAGAAAATCGAAGCTTTATGAAAGTATTGATCATCGGGGCGGGCGTCGCCGGGCTGGTCTGCGCAAGGACTCTCTTTCGGGCTGGTATGGACGTGACGGTTCTTGAACGCGGCGACGGCGTCGGGGGACGGGTGCGCACCGATATTGTCGAAGGCTTTCGTCTCGACAGAGGCTTTCAGGTTCTGTTTACCGCCTATCCGGCGGCGCAACGACAGCTCGATTATGCGAAACTTGATCTTCGATGCTATGAACCCGGCGCTATCATCTGTCGTGGCGCAAGGCGTCATACCCTCGGCGACCCCCTGCGTGATCTCTCCGCCGCTATTCCCTCCGCATTGACATCGATTGTCCCCCTGCGCGACAAGTTACGGACTGCGCTACTTTCCACCCGGATGAAAGCGACCACCATTGATGAGATTATGGACGCGCCAGACGAAACGACGGAAGCGTTCCTGCTTCGATTTGGTTTCTCTCCACGCTATATCGACAATTTTATTCGCCCCTTCTTCGGCGGCGGCATCTTTCTTGACCGCAGTCTCGCCACTGACGCCAAAGCCTTTCAATTCGACTGGAAGATGCTGGCGGAAGGCGAGACCGTGACCCCTGCACTCGGAATGGGCGAAATCCCCGCACAACTGGCAACGGAATTGCTGAATGCGGATCGCATTCGCTTCCACACGGAAGTTTCGGAGCTACTCTTCTCTGCAGCAGGCGTCTGCAAAGGAGCGAAAACCAGGGCAGGAGACATTTTCCCAGCCGATATCACCGTCATCGCGACAACTGCCCCCGAAGCCGCCCGACTAACGGGAAAAGAGACGGTTTCAGGGAACGTGGGGACGGTCTGTCTTTATTTCGCTGGGGATGCGCTGGTCTACTCCGGGAAAAAAGTCCTGCTTCATGCTAACTCCCTCCCCATTGTCAATAATGCCATGCAGATAAGCAATGTGGCGCCGGAACAATGTCCGTCCGGAAAATATCTTCTTACTGCATCTCTGGCAGGTATACGGGATGGTTCCGATGAGGAGCTTTTCGCTTCCGCCCTTAAGGATTTACGTCGCATGATGGCAGGCGACAGGGTTGCTCTGGAAGCCCTCGCTACATACAGGCCGTTGAAAATATACCGCATTCCTTATGCCCAGTTTGCGCAACCGGCAGGCATCTACCGCTCTCTGCCAGATAATGAGACCGGTATTCCCGGCGTCGTTTTTGCCGGCGAATACACAGCGGCGAGCAGTTTGAACGCCGCCCTGCGCAGTGGAGAAAAAGCGGCGGGAATTACACTGGAAAAATAGTCTTTAAGATCGCTTTCCTACTATTGACAGTTATGGCGTCCCCTGCTGCATTTGCTAAAACCATGTGGCAATAGGAGAATCGTGTCTGTATTCACTATTACAGCAAGCGGATCGCCCGACAGCGTTCATTTGCTCTGAATGGGTCGAGGCCACTGAGACAGAGGTGGAATTACTCGGACAGAAAATTGCGGCGCCGGAAGCGCCAATCCTACCCAGAGCGATTATCCCCGGCTTTCTGCCAGGTACGACTACCGATCCGTCTCCCCGGTAGGAATTCCGTCGGGTTATCACGAATCCTGAGTGAAGACTATTGATTTCTGAAAGCCCGCCGATGCGCTCACGTTTGACTGTTACAACTATCGCCGCTTCGTTTACTTCCCGTTCGCTGTTACGTTATGCACGAGCGTTTCTTCCGCTTGTCGCCTTGTTCGCGGTTACGCCCGTCCGGGGGCAGGATACACGCCCATTGCCACCATTATTCGAGCAAGAGGTTTCCACCTCAGACCCCCTTCGTGCGGAACAGGCGAAAGAATTGGACGCTTACATTCTTGCGCTTAAAAAGGATGCCAGCCGACTGAATAGCGTTTTTACGCCCGATTACTCGTCCGTAAAAGCCTATAATGGATCGGTGCGGTTGTTGCGGCAGAAGTTCGCCGAAAGCATGGGTTTCCCGCCGCCGGGCAAGCCGGACGCCGAACCGCCCCTCTTCGACAAAATGGGCGAGGATTCACTGGGGATTTACTATCGCGTGAAAATTTCCGTTCTTCCCGGTGTCCATGCGGAAGGCATTTATATTACGCCCAGAGTGGCGCTGAATGGCAAGACCCGGGTTCCTCTGGTGATTTCCATGCATGGCGGCGGCGGTTCGCCGGAAGTGGCGCTATTTCATGGCGGCGGAAACTACCATGATATGGTGCGCGGCGCCGTGAAACGCGGATACGCCGTTTTCGCTCCGCAACACCTGTTTTCCGCCCCCGGTTATCCCGGCGATATTCGCAATCGCACGGATAATCGTATGCGTCTGGTGGGAACAAGTCTCACCGCCGTCGAAATCGTCAAGATCACGCGCAGTCTGGATGTCCTATTGAAGCGTCCGGAAATCGATTCGAAACGAGTCGCCATGGTCGGCCTGTCCTATGGAGGCTATTACGCTCTGGTGACGCCCGCTCTGGAGCCGCGTATCAAGGTAGCGGTTTCCAGTTGTTACTATGGCGTTCAGGAATGGCGTTACTGGCGCGATGAAAACTCCGTACCCTCCGACTTCCGCTTTCAGGATCGTTTTACGCTCTTCAAAGACTCGGAACTGGTCGCTCTGATCTGTCCGCGCCCGCTATTAATACAGGCAGGCTCCGGCGATGATGATGACCATCGTGAAGGTGGCGTCCGCCTCGCTCCCGCTTCGGCGGAGTATTATAAACGCCTCGGGCGCGGCGATGATTTCCAGTTTCTCGTTTTCAATGGCGGGCATGAATTCCATGATGAATCTGCGTGGAGCTTTCTAGAAAAGCATTTGTGACAAAATTGGGATCAAAAGAAGTAATCGCCGCTCCGATGGCGAATTAATCACCAAATTACCCATTTCCCGCGAGGAAATACCTGTCTATGTGGTCAAAAACGATGATTTCTCCCCTTCGCTTCGCCAGCGTTATCTGCCTGGCATTATCTCTGTGCGCCGCTGGATGCAATGATGCTGCGCAGAAGACGGCGGATACCGCCACACCTGCGACATCCGCCTCTACGACGGACAAGCCCGCTACAGATGCCAGCGGTAAAAAGATGACTGTCGCCGTTATTCCAAAAGGTTTGACCCATGTCTTCTGGCAATCGGTCAAGTCCGGCGCGGAAAAGGCGGGCGAAGAAATGAACGTCACCATCCGCTGGGACGGTCCGCAGAAGGAAAGCGATACCGCCAGTCAAATCGGCGTCGTGGAAAACGCGATCAACAGCAAGGTGGATGGCATTGTCCTTGCGCCTCTGGACAAAGCGGCGCTGGTCGGCGTGATCGGCAAAGCTAAGGCGGCGGGCATTCCGCTGACCATCTTCGACTCCGCCGCACAGACGGAAGATTATATTTCGTTCGTCGCGACAGACAACAAAAAGGGCGGAGCGATTGCGGCCGAGCGCATGGGTCAGATCCTAGGGGGTAAGGGCAAGGTAGCATTGATTCCTCTTGCGCCAAACTCCGCCTCTACCGGTGACCGGGAAAGCGGCTTTGAAGAAACCATCAAAGCGAAGTTCCCCGGAATTACGGTCATTCGATCCAACTATGGCAACTCAGACCGGGCGCAATCCCTGAAAGTGACCGAGGATGTTCTGACAGCGAATTCCGACATTGTCGGCATCTTTGGTTCGAATGAATCCTCTACCGTCGGCGCATTGCAGGCGATGCGGAACCGTAATTTGCTGGGAAAGATCAAACTGATCGGCTTCGACTCCACCAAGCAACTGGAAAGCGCACTGGAAAAAGGTGAGATCGATTCGCTGGTCGTTCAGAACCCCTTTAAAATGGGATATGAAGGCGTCAAGACAATCGTCGATATGAAATCGGGCAAGACTCCTGAAAAGCGGATTGACACCGGAGTCGGTCTGATGACCAAGGATAACCTGAACACACCGGAAATCGCCGCCCTGCGCTCCAAGGGCTAAAAGATTCTTGCTGGTCCGGAGTTCGCTCCGGGCCAGTGAGAGATTGTCCTGATGAATACCGACTCCCATCCCCGCCAGAATGTCTCATGAACCTAGCCGCCGCCAAACGTTTCCTACCCGCTGTTTCCCTGCTGATACTTTGCGTTTTTTTCGCATGGCGTTCGCCTAACTTCCTGACTGTTGAGAACGCTTTCGCACTGGCGAATCAGTACGCTTATCTCCTGATTATCGGCGTGGGGGCGACGGTCGTGATCATCGCAGGCGGAATCGATCTGTCGGTCGGTTCCGTACTGGCATTGTCCGGCATTGTGGCGGCGCATGTGATGGTCGAACGAAACTGGCCAGTCTGGGCAGGTTGTCTGACCGGAGTCGCGGTTGGAGCGCTTGCCGGATTGATCAATGGACTGATCATCACACGATTGCGCGTTCCGGCATTCATCGCGACGCTGGGAACGCTCCTGATGGCGCGGGGGTTGGCGTTGCGGATCGCTCATGGCGTCACTATCGATGGGACACCAGACGCCTTCAACTATGTGGCGAATGGTCGTCCTCTGGGCATTCCTTTTCCGCTCCTGCTCATTGTCTTCGTTTCGATTGCGGTCGCCCTGCTACTCTACTACACACGATTTGGACGTTATCTCTACGCTATTGGAGCGAATGCGGAAGCGTCCCGCTATTCGGGCGTCAATGTCGCGGGCGTCACGTTATGGGCATACCTGCTCTGCGGCGCTCTGGCAGGTCTTGCCGGACTTATCGAGACCGCGCGTCTGGGTTCAGGCAATCCGACCGGCGGCAATGGTTACGAACTCGATGTGGTGACGGCAGTTGTTGTCGGCGGCGCTTCCCTCTCCGGCGGCGAAGGGCGCGTCAGTGGAACGATTCTGGGCGGGCTTCTTATCGCCGTCCTCAGAAATGGCTCCAACCTGCTGGGCGTCGACCCCTTCGACCAGAATATCTATATCGGCCTTCTGATTCTTGCGGCAGTCGCCTTCGACCAGTGGTTGCGCCGTAAGCGATAAAGATGAAGGCGACAGTCCGCCTTCATTGCTCATTGCCGCCTCTTTACCTTACCGTCAGGATGATATTGCTTGCCGGGGGCAGTATCACCGGAATTCGCACGGTATAATCTCGTTCGACCCGGTATATTTTCGGGCGGGCGTTGCCGATCTGGATTTTAGCGGAGGTCGTCAATCCCGTATAATAGAGTGGCAGGTCTATCTCGGTCTTTATTTCCCGCTCTGTTGGATTATAAAGAACCGCAAGACCTTTTTCCGGCAAATGAGGATTCACATGCAGAATGCCATCCCAATCGCGGGCGTCGGCGCGGCGCAGATGGATGACATCGGATTCCAGAATCGCCCTGTTTTTCTTGAACCAGTCCACCCACTTTACGACCAGCGCTTTCGTCTCCGGACTATCATAGAGACGAGGGCCACGATAGCACGCCTGCGCCCCATACCCCAGATTGTTGGCAAGGTGACGCTCGTAATCGGGTAAATGCTCCTTGAGTGGTTCGATAGTGGCTGCATCTCCGCCACCCTGATATTCGACCAGGGGGACGAATGTCCAACCCATCGCCGGCGTCTTTTCCCACGTTCCATCGAAAAGGTTCTGGCGGCAGTGGATATGCTGTTCGGCGCGAGGCAATGACCAGTTGGTTTCACGATACCCCATCGCCGTCTTGTTCGATCCAGCCAGCAGGTACCAGTCCGGGACGTTCAGATGGATGCCACGACCACGACACCAGCGATACAGATCGGCGATCCGCTGATACTGCGTCCATTGCGAATCTTCCAGACCTCGATGACCGGGATGGGATTTCGAGGCGCAGATATCGCCGGGATAACTGCCATCATGCTCCAGCAAGTCAAAGCCCGTTCCCGATAAAAATGTCCGTAGATGTTCGAAGTACGCAATTCCCCACTTACTTCCCAGACACGGCGAATCGCCGAAGGTCATGCCGCCGGTCTTGCCAGTTTTCGGGTTGATACAATCATCCTCGTCGCTGATACGGCGTGAGGCGAGAAGCGAATAGCCCCCCAGACGCAACCCCTTACTATGAGCGTAATCCGCGAACGCTTTGAACCGGGCGATGTTTTCCGGAGACGCATCTTCCATATTCAGGCCACTTCCAAAACTGAAGATGACCATTTCAAACCCGACTTCGGCGCACTGGTCTATCGCTGTCTTTACCACGTCCGGGTTGGTGGAAGTCAGATGTAACATCAGCGGGTTTTCAGAAGCCCACGGCGCCAGAGTGCGGTACATACGACGTACTGCCAGTCCTTTGCGCTCACGGTCGTAACTGTCATGAATCAGTTCGAAGACCCGGAAAGTCTCGAAAGATTCACCAGGAGCGATATCGGCATCCGGTCCGGTAGGAGGACGGACTTCCAGTACACAGGGTGTTTTGAGTTCATAATTGACTTGTGTTTTGTAGTTTGGATCCGTTTCCCAGTAGACGGTCTTGTTACTGTTGGTAACCGACATCCCCCCGAACGAATAATCGGTAGCAACCGTCATATTGGGACGCTCCCAGCGATCCACGGGGTCAACGATCGACTCCGGTTCCACCATACCAAGGGTTTCGACGGTAAAACGATTCAATCGAAAAGTCTTCCCCCCCTTGTTGTGGACAGTCATCCACTTGGAGAGAAGCGGCATACCATCGTAAAGTTCATAATGCACTTCCACCGTCATTTTCGCGTCCGGATCAGAAGCGGCGGACTCAAAGCGCAGTGTTAGAGAAACTCCCGACGGTGGCCATGCCAGATTTTTTACGCCTTCTCCCATACGTTTCCAGGGGAACCGC
>Ga0114963_10002966_pt1 | contig 11579 bp, 9 predicted proteins | sample C_131016_EF_Meta_FD_87019 | JGI IMG/M metagenome (GOLD analysis project Ga0114963, IMG submission 87019) | Freshwater microbial communities from Lake Croche, Canada to study carbon cycling - C_131016_EF_MetaG | ecosystem: Environmental > Aquatic > Freshwater > Lake | place: Lake Croche, Canada...
GACGTTCAAGCCTGAAAAGGGTGGATTGTTCTGCGAGAGGATCTTCGGACCCACCCGTGACTGGGAGTGCTCTTGCGGTAAGTATAAGCGCATCAAGCACAAGAATGTGGTTTGTGACCGATGCGGTGTCGAGGTCTGCCTGAGCCGCGTCCGACGTGAGCGGATGGGCCATATTGATCTGGCCGTTCCCGTCTCCCATATCTGGTTCTACAAGTGCATGCCGTCGCGGATCGGCCTGATGCTTGACCTGACGGGTCGCCAACTCGAGCGCGTGATCTATTACGAGGATTACATTGTCATTGATCCCGGCAAGACTCCATTTGAAAAGGGACAACTCCTGACGGAGGTCGAATTCCGCGAGGCTGAAGACCAGTATGGGGAGGATTTCGTCGCCGGAATGGGTGCGGAAGCAATCCAGAAACTCATGGAGGGTCTCGACCTTCTTGAGGAGCAGCAGACCATCGAGAAGCAAATGACGCAGACCAAGAGCAAGCAGATCCGGAAGAAGCTTGCGAAGCGTCTCAAGCTTGTCCAGGGGTTCATGACCTCCAAGACCCGTCCCGAATGGATGATTCTGAATGTTCTTCCTGTCATTCCTCCAGATCTTCGTCCGCTTGTTCCGCTTGAGGGGGGGCGTTTTGCGACCTCCGATCTGAACGATCTCTACCGCCGTGTCATCAACCGCAACAACCGGCTCCGCACGCTTCTTCAACTCAAGACTCCAGAGGTCATCATCCGCAACGAGAAGCGTATGCTTCAGGAGGCAGTCGATGCCCTTTACGATAATGGCCGCCATGGTCGTGCCGTCACGGGAGCAGCCAACCGTCCCCTCAAATCCCTTAGTGATATGCTTAAGGGTAAGGGAGGACGCTTCCGTCAGAACCTCCTCGGAAAGCGCGTCGATTACTCGGGCCGTTCCGTGATCGTCATCGGGCCTGAACTCAAACTCAACCAGTGCGGACTTCCCAAGAAGATGGCGCTTGTTCTCTTTGAACCCTTCATCATACGCCGGCTCAAGGAGCTTGGATACGTCCACACGGTGCGCAGCGCCAAGAAGCTTATCGAGCGTCAGACGCCAGAGGTGTGGGATATCCTCGAAGAGGTCACCAAGGGACATGCCGTTCTTCTGAACCGCGCTCCGACCCTTCACCGCCTCTCCATTCAGGCCTTCGAGCCGATCCTTATCGAGGGTGAGGCCATTCGCGTTCATCCGCTCGTCTGCACGGCTTACAACGCCGATTTCGACGGTGACCAGATGGCTGTTCACGTGCCGCTCTCCGTGGAGGCGCAACTCGAGGCCAGGACCCTCATGCTGGCACCGAACAACATCTTCTCTCCATCCAGCGGAAAGCCGATCACGAATCCTTCCCAGGATATTCCCCTCGGTTGCTATTATCTCACGCAGAACCCCCGCAACATCACGCCAAAAGATGTTAAAGCGGCCGCAGAGGAGCGCCTTCCCCTGTTCGGAGTTCCCTCCGAGGTCGAACTGGCACTTTCAGAAGGGAGCGTCAGGATTCACACGCGGATCCGATTGAAGAATCCCGATCGCGGGGTCAAGACCGTCTATGGCAATCCGGAACTTGCAGTGATCGAGACCACGGTGGGTCGCGTCCTGTTTAACCAGATCTGGCCAAAGGAACTCGGTTTTTACAACAAGGTTGCCGGTAAGAAACAGCTCAGTGACATCATTTGGCGCTGCTACAAGGCGGTCGGCCAGGCCCGTACCGTTGAGACCCTTGATCTCCTCAAGGAGATCGGATTCCGCGAGGCCACCCGCGCCGGTGCCTCAATCGGAATCAATGACATGATCATTCCGAAGGAAAAGGCCTCCCTGATCGAGGGAGCGCAGAAGCAGATCACCGAAGTTCAGAAACAGTATCGCAGGGGTATCATCACCGACGGTGAGCGCAAGAACAAGGTGCAGGACATCTGGACCCACACCGGAGAGGAAATCGCCAACGCACTTTTCCGCACCCTCGAGTATAACGAGGGACGCCGCGAGTCTAACCCCGTCTTTATGATGGTCGACTCCGGAGCCCGAGGAAACCGTACCCAGGTCAAACAGTTGGCCGGTATGCGCGGACTCATGGCGAAGCCATCGGGAGAAATCATCGAGCGTCCGATCCTTTCGAACTTCCGCGAAGGACTTTCAGTTCTTGAATACTTTATCTCCACGCACGGAGCCCGCAAGGGACTTGCGGATACGGCCCTCAAGACGGCTGATTCGGGATATCTCACCCGTAAGCTCGTTGACGCCGCGCAGGATGTGATCATCAATAACGATGATTGCGGAACCGTCAATGGAATCGTCGTCAGGCCCATCTACGAGGGCGATGAGGAAGTCGTCAGCCTCGCCACGCGCATCATCGGACGTGTGAGCTGCGAAACTGTCAAGGATCCCGTCAACAATGCACCGATCCTCAAGGCCAACCAACTCATCGACGAGGAGATCGCGGCTTCCCTGGACCGTATCGGTCACGAGCAGATCAAGATCCGTTCCGTGCTGACCTGTGAAAACAAGCGGGGTGTCTGTGCCAAGTGCTACGGCCGCAATCTCTCCACCGGTCTCATGATCGGACTCGGAGAGGCCGTTGGAATCATTGCGGCTCAATCCATCGGTGAACCCGGAACACAGCTCACGATGCGTACCTTCCACGTCGGTGGAACGGCCAGTCAGACCTTCAAGCAGCCGATCATCAAGGCCAAGAACGACGGTCAACTCCGCTTCAACGACCTCCGAACGGTCAAGGCCCTCGACGGAACCTACATCGTTCTCTCGAAGAACGGCACGGTTGGCATCCATGGCAAGGACGGTCGCGAACTCGAGAGTTATCCCGTCGTGATCGGATCCGTGATTTCCACCGAAGACGGCGGGACGATCAAGAAGGGGGAAACCTTCGTTCAATGGGATCCTTACAATGTCCCAATCATCACGGAGAAGACCGGTAAGGTTGAATTCCGCGACATGATCAACGGTGTCACGATCCGCAAGGAAGTTGACGAGGAGACCGGGGTCATGGGGACCGTGCTCATCGAGCACAAGGATGACCTCCATCCTCAGATTGTCATCGTCGATGCCAATAAGGAGGTTCTTGCGAGCTACTCCATCCCTGCCGGAGCCCACCTTGAGGTCAAGGAGGGTGAAAAGGTTCAGGCCGGACAGCGTATGGCCAAGACCCCTCGTAAGATCGCCAAAACCAAGGATATCACCGGAGGTCTCCCGCGCGTGGCCGAACTCTTCGAGGCACGTCGTCCAAAGGATGCCTGCGAAATTGCCCGGATCGACGGCGTCGTTGATATCGGAGGAACCGTGCGTGGAAAGCGTAAGTTGATTGTCCGTGATCCCCAGACGGGTACCGAGGAGGAGCACCTCATTCCTCTCTCAAAGCACATCATTGCATTCAAGGGGGATTTCGTTAAGAAGGGTCAGCAACTCACCGAGGGACCTGTCGTTCCGCATGAGATTCTTGATGTCTGCGGTCCTCAGGAACTCCAGGAACATCTCCTCAATGAGGTGCAGGAGGTTTACCGTCTTCAGGGCGTTGAGATCAATGACAAGCACATCGAGATCATTGTCCGTCAGATGCTCCGCAAGGTGAAGATCACCGATCCCGGTGACACGCTACTGCTCTGGGGAGATCAGATTGATCGCCTCGAGTTTGAGAGTGAGAACGAGGCCGTCATGGCCAAGGGTGGCAAGCCCGCAGAAGCCGCACCCGTTCTTCTCGGCATCACCAAGGCCTCCTTGGAGACCGATAGTTTCATATCGGCAGCCTCCTTCCAGGATACGACACGAGTCCTCACAGAAGCTGCCACGCTCGGAAAAACAGACAGTCTCCGCGGTTTCAAGGAAAACGTCATCATGGGTCATCTCATCCCTGCAGGAACGGGATTCAAGGCCCACAGATCCTTTGACCTTGTCCATCTCGGTGAGCCCACCGATTCAGAAACGCCCGTTGAAGAAGCCATTTAATCCAGTCACCCAATCAAGAAACCAAACACCTTCCTATGCCACTTGAAACCATGACAGAACTCCTCGAAGCAGGAGTGCATTACGGACACCAGACCAAGCGCTGGAACCCCAAAATGCGCGACTTCATCCTTGAGGAGAAAAACTCGATTCACATCATCGACCTCTCCAAAACGGTCGACCAGCTCCTCAAGGCGGGTGAATTCCTCTCCGGCATCTCACGCCAGGGAGGCAAGATCCTATTCGTGGGTTGCAAAAAGCAAGCTCAGGAAGCGGTTAAGGAGGCCGCTCAGGCCTGCGGACAATTCTATGTCAACCAGCGCTGGTTGGGCGGCACTCTCACCAATCTCGTCACGATCCGCAAAAGCGTTTCGAAGTTGAAGGAATTCGAGGCTCTCGAGAAGTCAGCGGGCTTCAATAAAATCAACAAGGCCGAGGCTTCCGCCCTCCGTCGTGAAGCAACCCGTATCAGGCATAACCTCGAGGGAGTGTTGGAGATGGACAAACTTCCCGATGTCATTGTCATCATTGACACCGTCAAGGAAACGATCGCCGTAGCCGAAGCCCGCAGGCTTGGTATTCCCATCGTCGCCGTAGTTGACTCGAATAGCAATCCGGAGGAAGTTGACTACCCGATCGCAGGAAATGATGACGCTATCCGCTCGATCCGCATCATTCTTCAGAAGTTGGTTGATTCCATCGTGAAATCCCGTCAGGGAGGCAGGCTATCTTCGGAAGCAGCAGTTCCAGCGGACGAACTCACTGCGGTAGCCGAATAACTTAACAGAAAACCTGAATATTTCCTAACATGGCTGATATCAACCCAAAGCTGGTTATGTCCCTCCGGGAGAAGACCAACGCCGGAATGATGGATTGCAAGAGGGCTCTCACCGAAGCGGGTGGGGACATTGACAAGGCTGAATCCATTCTCCGTCAAAAAGGCATTGCCAGTGCCGGCAAGAAAGCATCCCGTCACGCCAAGGAGGGCGTCGTCATCTCCCATATTCAACCTTCTGGCAAGACTGGTATTCTTGTTGAGATCAATTGCGAGACGGATTTTGTCGCCAAGAACGAGATTTTCACCAAATTCGTAAAGGAAATCACCGAAGAGGTTTGCGGATCAAAGGCTGAGAATGTGGAGTCGCTGCTCGAGTCTCCGGATTCCAAAGGGGTCCTTTTCAAGGATGAGATTGCCGCCAAGATCTCCGCACTCGGTGAGAATATTGTGATCCGGCGGTTCGCCCGATTCCAGATCGCTGGAGAGGGCGGAGGCCTTGTTGCATCTTACATTCATCTCCAAGGCAAGGTGGGTGTTCTTGCTGAAATCAAATGCGGATCCGAAGCCACCTCAAAGCAGGAGAGTTTCCGGGAGTTTGTGAAGGATATTACCCTTCAGATCGCCGCCGCTCACCCCACGGTCGTCACGCGTGATGAAGTGGATGTCTCTCTGGTGGAATCAGAGCGGGCAATCTACAAGGCGCAGATGGTCGGCAAACCGGAGGCCATTGTTGAGAAAATTGTCGATGGCAAGATGGACAAGTTCTATAGCACCACCTGTCTTCTTGAGCAGGCCTGCATCAAGAACCCCGACATCACCGTCAAGGATCTTCTGGCAACCAAGGAGAGGGAACTCTCTGACAAGATAACCATCACCCGATTTGTCCGATACGCACTCGGAGAAGAGTCGGGAGAGGCCCCCGCAGAGGAATCTTTATAGATTGCCCGATCCCTTGACCGGGGATATCTGACATGACACTTGCGAGTCTTCTCACGGAGGATCAGATCATACCCGATATGGTTTCCACCGACAGGTGGCAGACCATTGAGGAGATGGTTTCCCGCCTTGTCTCCATAGGTCGCTTGGAGGAATCCCATCGAGGGGATGCCATTGCTGCCCTATGTCATCGTGAGGAGACGATGAGCACAGGAATAGGATTCGGGATCGCCATACCACATGCTAGCTGCGATGCCGTCAGCGAAGTGACCGCATGTTTCGGAAGATCCAAAAAGGGAATTAATTTTGAGTCGCTTGACAATAAGCCGGCCCACCTCATCGTTCTCTTTCTGGTGCCGAGGGATCAGTTCCAAACCCATCTGAGGACCCTTGCGGCGATCGCAAAGTTCCTCAATGATCCTGCCGTGCGCGAGTTGCTGAATTCCGCCGTTGACGCGACTCAGATCCTGGCGGTCTTTGAGAAAAAAGAGGCGCCAAAAATCTAGAAACTTTCCTTTTCCAAAGGGAGCCCCCAGATCCCCGATGGGAGACCAGATTTCTACACCGGGGATATTATTCACATGGACATGTCGCTTCAATCCATTCTCCAATTCAGGTTGGCTATTGCGGCAGAACGTGCCGGCATCGATGCTTCTCGTGCAAGCGTCACGCCCGCCACGGACTCCCGGTTCGGGGATTACCAGACCAATGTGGCCCTGGTTCTCAGCAAGGAACTGAAAAAGAATCCTCGGGAAATCGCAACAGGCATCCTTGCCCACCTTGAGGTGCAGGATCTGTGCGAGCCTCCGACAATAGCCGGTGCCGGATTCATTAACTTCAAAGTCCTGAACTCTGCACTTTCGGATGCTGTCAACGCAATCAGGGCTGATGAGCATCTTGGAGTCGTCATGGCCCCTCACTCCAAAACCATCATTATTGATTTCAGCTCCCCCAATGTCGCTAAACCAATGCATGTGGGGCATATCCGGAGCACGATTCTTGGAGACTCCTTGGCACGTATCGCACGCCACTTGGGACACCGAGTCATCACGGATAATCATATCGGCGACTGGGGAACGCAGTTTGGCAAGGTGATCTACGGGTGGAAGCATCTTCTGAACAGGGAGGCTTTGGAAAAGTCTCCGATTGCAGAGTTGGTAAGGCTCTACCGAGAGGTCAATGCGCTTGAAGAAAATGACATGTCCCTGAGGGAAACAGTCCGCCTTGAGTTGGTGAAACTCCAGCAGGGGGATCCAGAAAACCTGAAGATCTGGGAGCAGGCAGTGGCACTCTCATGGAAAGAGTTCGAGCGCCTCTATGAACTGCTCGGAATCACCTTTGATGAGCGACTTGGAGAGAGTTTCTACAATAACGCACTCGCACCTCTTGTGGAGCGTCTGCTTGACGATGGGACAGCAGAGACCAGCGAAGGGGCCGTCTGCATTTTTTTCAAGGAGAACCCTGCTTTGGAGGAGAAGCCTTGCCTCATTCGTAAGGGTGACGGGGGCTTTTTATATGCGACCACCGATCTTGCCACGCTTGAATACCGAGAGAAACGATGGAATCCGGACTCCATCTGGTATGTGACCGGGGCGCCGCAGCAACTTCACTTCGAGCAGGTTTTTGCAGCGGGGCGCCGCATGGGAGTGCAGACCGATCTCTGTCATATCGCTTTCGGGAGTATCCTGGGAGAAGACCGGAAGATGATGAAAACCCGTTCCGGTGAGAATGTCGAATTGGGGGGGCTGCTTGCGGAGGCAATTGAGAGGGCGCTTTCCGTTGTCGCGGAGAAAAACCCCGATCTCCCGAAGGGCGAGCAGGAGAAAATTGCCCGGATGATTGGACTCGGTGCTGTGAAATACGCCGACCTGATGCAGCATAGGCTGACCGATTATGTCTTTTCGTGGGAGAAAATGCTTTCTTTCCAAGGAAACACGGCACCGTATCTCCAGAATGCCTACGTCCGGATCCGATCAATTTTCAGAAAAGGGGAATCCGAAGGTGTGGATGTCTCTCTCTCACCAATCATGGTTTCTGATCCGGCGGAGCGATCTTTGGCGCTCAAGATCCTGAAGTTTGGCGAGACCCTGCATTCTGTCATGGAGGATCAACGACCCAATCTGCTCTGCCTCTATCTTTACGAACTTGCCGACACCTTCCATCATTTCTACGAGGCCTGCCCGATTCTCAAGTCCGATGGGGAGATTCGCTCGTCGAGACTTGCCTTGGCTGATTTGACGGCAAAGGTGCTTCAGACCGGATTATCATTGCTTGGGATTGGTGTTCCGGAGCGTATGTAGGTTGGCGGGATGGGATGTTTGAGCCGCATCGGCTTCAGATTCTCCCCGGGTTGGCGATGTATCATCCCGTTTAAAGCGTGATCTACCATTGCAGATCCATATTTTGGGTTTGAAAAAACTACCCAAAAAAAAGCGACCTGTATGAAGGTCGCCTTTTTCCAATAGAAAATGAAATCTCTTGGTTACTTCATCAGAAGAACATTGCGGGAGCGCTTGATCGCGTTGGTGATCTTACGGTGAAGGTGTGCAGCCACTCCGGTCATGCGCCGGGGTAGGATCTTGCCGCTTTCCGTGGTGAACTTCTTGAGAAGTTCGGGATTCTTGAAGTCGATAGCTTCCGTCGAGATGTCGAGGCGGCGATGGGGCATCGCGCGGTTAGCCTTGCGGACATTACGGCTGCGCTGAGGTGTCTTGGGTGTGCTCATTCGGGATTGTTTGGGTGAATCGCGGGTGTTTGGACGATTATTTGGTCTCGCGGTGGAGAGTGTGGCGGCGAAGGTTGGGATTATACTTCTTTTTCTCAAGACGGCCGGGCGTATTGAGGCTTTTCTTGTTGCGGGTCGTGACGTAACGGGAGACTGGCTTCCCTTCGGCAACGGCCTCCGTGCACTCGAGTGTGATGATGTCGCGTGGCATAAAATGTGATGGTTGATTAGTCGGCGGTATTAGTTGGCTTCAATGGTGTCTTCCTCTTCGCTCTCGGTCTCCTCTTCGGTCAGGCCGAAGAGAGAGGTGATTTGCGGCCTGGCACTGTTATGATGCTGGCGCTTTTCAAGCTCAGCCTGACATTCCACCGTGAAACGGGTGAAAGGAAGGGCCTCAAGGCGGTCGTGTCGGATCGACTTTTCGCAGTTCTCACACACGCCGTATGTCCCATCCTCTATTCTTTTGAGAGCTTCGTCAATCTCGTAAAGCGAACCCTGTTCTTTGGAGAGCATGCTCAAGGCGAAGTCACGGTCGTAGGCATCGCTCCCGGCATCGGCCTGATGCATTCCGAATGCAGAGGTTTCTGATCCCGCATGGAGATTATCCCTTGCCACACCTCTCATTGCGTCGAGGAGTGTGTCCTTGAGTTCCAGAAGACGCTGACGCTGTTTTGTCAGGAACGGGGTCAGCTTGAGACTCTTGTTCGACACGGGCTTCCGTATGAATTGCTGTGCCAAGACGCGCACATCGGGATTGGATGAGTAAGACGTCTTTTTTAGACTCGACGACTTGGAACTCGATTTGACGGTGGAAGTCTTCTTCGGTGTGGCTACGGCCTTCACGGTCTTCGCCACGGTTTTTCCCTTTGCCTTGGTCTTGGATGGGAGGGCCTTCGGCGGGGTCGCTTTCTTCGCAACTGCCTTGGCGGGCAACTTGGATTTTGCGACGGGCTTTGTGACGGGTTTGGCGCTCACCTTCGATTTAACCGATTTTGCGACGGGCTTGGCGTTCACCTTCGATTTAACCGATTTTGCGGAAACCTTTTTCAAAGCTTTTGGAGCCGCTTTGGGGGAAGGTTTTGAAACCTTTTTCTTAGCGGGAGATGGGATATTCTTTGCCATATCGGTAACTCAAATTTGTGATCGGGTGATGGGGAGGGAAACGTGGGGGAAGGGCTTGTTATCTGTATGAATGACAAGCCGCAAGAGAAATCATCCCCTTTTTTCAGAAAATCTTTCCCATGACCATCATCACGGAAAGAATCAGGAGCCTTAGGGACCAGAGAACGGTCCTGATCCAGTTGCCGGAGACGAGTTGTTCCATGGTGGAAATGTCCGCCCGACGACACAGAATGCCGTGGAGTGGAACCTGTATAAAAAAGGTGCTCAACCAGATCAGAATCAGGCAACCCAGCGCAATCAAGTGCAGGGGGGAATAGCCCAGCCTGCTTCCTAAAAAAATCAAGAGGAGCGCTGAACCCAACTCCACAAGCATGATCGGGGCCACGACCCAACCGGTGCGGGTCGTATTGCAAATCTCGTAGGCGACGAAGCCCTCTCTGGGAATCTTTTCAAAAAGCGGGTAATGGGCCACCTGAACAAACCAGATGATACCGGTCATCATGGCCGTGGCCAGAATCTCAATCAAAAAAAGGGATTGGGGGGTGGGAATTTTAAGATTCATGAGGTGATCCTAAGGCAGGGATCGCCCGATCTTGAAGAATGAATAAAGATTGAAGGGTTGAAGAGCGCTGGCCGATCCCCTAGTTTTTGAAACTGATCCAATGAAAACCCTTCCCGGCTTCCGCGACCTCTTTCCCGAGGATTTTGCCCGGCGCCGCTATCTGTCAGGTCTCTGGAGAGAGGCGGCTGGCCGCTATGGATTCGTTGAATTCGACGGGCCCACGCTTGAGTCCTCCGAACTCTATCGCAAAAAGAACAGCGGAGGAGAGATCCTTGGGCAACTCTACGAATTCACCGACAAGGGAGATCGGAGCGTGGCCCTCCGGCCGGAGGTGACCCCGACACTTGCAAGGATGGTGGCGGCAAAGCACCGTGAGTATCCCAAGCCGATCCGATGGTTCAATGTGGGCACCTGCTTCCGATACGAGCGCCAGCAGAGAGGCAGGCTGCGTGAGTTTCTGCAGTTCAACTGCGACTTGCTCGGCGACGCCACCCCGGCGGCCGATGCGGAGGTGGTGGCTCTCCTGATCGACCTGCTCCGTTCCTTCGGACTCGGTTCCGAGCACTTCGCCATCAGGTTGAGTGATCGCTCCGCCTGGCATGAATTCCTGGCTCTCCATGACGTTGAGAGCGCCCGAACGGGGGAATTCCTGAACATTGTTGACAAGATGGAGAAAATGCCCGCTGAAAAAACAGAGGAGCTTCTTGCCCCATTCGGCATCCCCCATGCGACGATCCACGAGTTCATTGCCAGTGGTAGGATTCCAGCCCTCGACCCCATGCTTGCCGACCTCGAGGCTCGTGGACTCCGAGAATTTGTCCGACCGGACCTGGGTGTCGTGCGGGGACTCGCCTATTACACAGGCGTTGTTTTTGAAGCCTTTGCCCTGCAGGGCAACCTTCGGGCGATCGCCGGTGGTGGAAGGTATGACCGCCTCCTTGCAGATCTCAGCGACGGATCAGCAGATCTCCCAGCCGTGGGGTTCGGTGTCGGTGACGCAGTGCTCCTTGAGTTGATCAACGAGATCCCGACAGCCAAATCCCTTGAGGAGAAGTTCCTGACGTCCGTTCCCCCCGTGCAGATCTACCTGGTCATAGCCGATGAGACACAACGGGCCAAGGCCCTCGGACTCGCACAGCAACTGCGCGCGGAGGGATGGCGAGTGGCTTACCCGCTTGGTCCTGAAAAAGTCGGCAAGCAGTTTGGAACAGCCGAGTCCCTTGGAGCCTCTCATGCCGTCGTGATCGGTTCCGAATGGCCCAGCGTCACGGTCAAATCCCTTGCCGTTCGGATGGAGCAGGAACTTGACCACACCGCGCTTGCCGTCTGGCTCGCGGAAAGCAAAACTTTGACCTCTTAGAACCGCCGTTTTTTATCTTTTACATCACATCCAGCACACAGTTACCCATCTCAACCCACGATTTTCCATGCACTACCGAGACTGCCTCTGCGGCGCCCTGCGCCCATCCGATATCGGCCGCGA
>Ga0114963_10002967_pt1 | contig 11579 bp, 9 predicted proteins | sample C_131016_EF_Meta_FD_87019 | JGI IMG/M metagenome (GOLD analysis project Ga0114963, IMG submission 87019) | Freshwater microbial communities from Lake Croche, Canada to study carbon cycling - C_131016_EF_MetaG | ecosystem: Environmental > Aquatic > Freshwater > Lake | place: Lake Croche, Canada...
CTTGATCCGTCGTCCACATGCCTAAATCTTCCCAGACATGATCAGGCGCACCGTTTTGCAACATTTGTCTGACTGCAATGTCTGAGTAGTTTCCACTGGAAGGCACGGCTGTCGCGTCCTTGGTTTGGTTTCTTGCTGCCATCACAGAGGAAATGTGTACATAATTGGGATGCACGCCATCCAAATGATTCTCCAAGACCAGCTTCCAATTGCCGTCGTACGCGTGCTTGAACACGCCACCAGCGATCTCAATACCACCCTCTGGAGAGCGGTCCACCAAATCGTCAAATGAGCTTTTCATGGGACCCAAGAAACTGTCCAGGCTCTCAACCTCACTTGAAAAGCTTGCAAAGATAAATCCTCTGTAAGTGGCCAAGCTTGGGAGCTTTGAAAGACCCAATTGAGCAAATTTTCCCTGATTGTTCTCGCCATAGCCCGAGGGCTTGGGAACAAAATGCAGATCTCCCGAAGTTTTATAGGTCCAACCATGGTAAGGACAGGTGAATGTAGGTGCATGTCCTTTTGTTTCGATGGTGAGCAATGCACCACGGTGCGTGCAGCGATTAAAGAGAGCATGAATTTCCCCGTTTTCTGAACGAGAGACAATCACCGACTGCCTTGCCATATCGGTGGTCATGAAATCCCCGGGTTGGGGAATTTGACTTTCATGACCCAGCATCAGCCAGGTCTTGCCAAAAATTCGCTCCATCTCAAGCTCAAAGATGATGGGGTCGCTTTAAACAGAATGATGAATTGAATCTTCTTTGATCAATTCATCAAAATTGATGGATGGCTTCATGACTATAAATTAACCTAATTTGATACCGGTTCGACGAATGATCTGTCCCCACTGAGCCGACTCGTCTTTGATCACTGAGTTGAACTCTTGGGGAGAAGATTTTTCAATAATTCTCCAACTGAAATTGGCGTACAAGTTCTTGAGCTCGGGCTTTGCAAGAACGATGGACATCGATCTCTGGTATTGGGCCACGATATCAGAGGACAAGCCCATGGGAGCGATCAATCCAAACCAAGTCTCTCCAGGCACAGACCGTCCAGCAATTTCACTGACCGTTGGCACATCCGGCACTTGGGGCTCCCTTGATGAACCAGTGACCGCCAAAATTTTGAGTTTCCCATCCTTTGCATGGGGAATGATGGCGGGAGGAGCCTCCAGCACCAAGGAGACATCCCCCGATCTACAGGCTGCCACCGCTTCTGCTGTACCTTTAAAAGGCACCATATCGAGCTTGATGCCCAATTCGTTTTGAATCAAAAGCGAAATGACATGAGGGGGAGTTCCTAGAAGAGGAACTCCCATTTGAATAGGGTTGCTTGCACGCGCCTTGGCCAGGGCCATCAACTCCTTCAATGAAGATACACCAAGGGAAGGATTCGCAGCCAAAACCAAGGCCAAACTTGCTATTCTGGTGATGGGTTGAACATCCTTGGTGGTCTCGTAGGAGAGCTTTTCAAACAAAAAAGGATTGAACACCATCTGCGACTGCGTTGCAAGTCCAATCGTATAGCCATCCGGTGCACTTCTTATCACGGACTCCATGCCAATCACACCACCAGCGCCGGGTCTATTTTCTACCACCACGGCTTGACCCAAATCCTCGGACAGTTTTTCTGCCAAAGGCCTGGCAGTCGCATCTGGCGTGCTGCCAGGTGGAGCAGGAACAATGAATTTGATGGGTTTTTTGGGTTGCCATCTCTCCTGAGCGAAGGTATGAGTCGTGCAAAGAAAGCCAACAGAGGCCATGGCAAATGAATTTTTTACAAAGGTTCTTCTGTACATGGGTCACTCCAATTAGGTTAATTTAAAGTTCACTTGACAATGCACATGCCACCTGGCCCAGTCTCTTCCTGGATGCACGGCAGAGCAATGGGGACAAGTTCGAGCGGCTTCTGAGGCGTCATAAAAACGATTGAAGGCTTTTGGCAAATCGTCAACGATGCTTTTTAACTGAATTTCAACTCGAGCCACCAAAGATGCACAATTGGCACAATACCATTCAAAAGCATCAATGTCTTGGTCGGTTCGATTGCGCTCTATCACGGTGCACAAACTCCCCTCCTCGGTCCTTTGTGGAGAGTGTCTGACGTGGGGAGGAAGCAAGAACACATCCCCCTCTCGCAAGTGCACCCGCTCGAATTTCCCCCGGTCAGCAACGATGATCGATGCATTGCCTTTGAATTGATGAAAATACTCTTCAAAGGGGTCGTCATGGAAATCAGTTCTTTGATTGGGCCCCCCCACGATCGTGCAAATCAGATCAGAATTTTTCCAAATCTGTTGGTTGTTGACAGGTGGCACCAGTTTAGAGGCGTTCTCCTCCAACCAAGAGGGCAAGTTGATCGGTTGGCTGTAGTGATCTGCTCTGTAAATGGGGTTTGAGGTTGACATGGTCAGACGTGTTTTAAGTTTTTAAGCCAGATTGCTTAAACGCGCTTTGGATGGTTTCTTTCTCCTCTGGCGTCAATTGAAGCAGAGGTCTTCTCACCGGTCCACCATGTTGGCCGAGCAACTCTTGCCAATATTTTGCATGTGCCTGGGGCTTGCCTTTGGGCTTGGAGGACTTGAAGGCTTCACGAACCGGATCTAAGCTGTCGTTGACCTTTTTGGCTGCTGCAAAATCACCCTTGAAAGCCAATCGGGTGTACTCATTCATGCGTTGATCCACTTTGGACTGAAGCAAAAAAGGTGGCGTTGAACAAAGGTACAAACTCCAATGAAGTTCCTCAATGTTTTGAAGCCAGTCGTGCTCGTCGGGGTTGCTGATTTGTATCTCTGAGCCAGACAACTCGGTTAATTCTTTGTACAACTCTCTGTCGGTGCTGTACTTGATGGCCACCATGTTGGGTAGCTTGGCTATTTTTGAGCACAACTGCGCAGACATCACATACCCACAATCAGGGTGATTCCACATGGCAATCCCAATGTTCAGTTGCTCGGACAAATAGCGATAGTATTCATAGATCGTCTCATCGGTATGGGCGCCAAAATGAAGCACCGGGCTGTGAACAATCACATAGTCTGCGCCAATCTGTTCAGAGTAACGTGCCAAATCCAACACCACATCTAAATTGGTGTCCGAGCAAGAGGTGATGATGCCAGCATGACCCACACCATTGCGATCTCCCAACTCCCGAGCGACGTCAACGGATATCGCCATCATTTTCTTTCTCTCGGCAATGGACATCGAGAAAAATTCGGCCTGCTTGCCAGCGATAAAAATACCGCCCAAATGAAGATCGTTCAACCAGTGTAAAAGGTTCTCGCGGTAAGCCTTTTCATCAAAACGCAGTGCATCATCAAAGGGGGTTAAATTGGCAGCCCAAATTCCCCTCATGTGTTCTTTTGCATAGGCTTTGGCCTCGTTTTTTTTGTAGTTCATCTCTGCTCTTCTCCTTTAGATCGTCTCAAAAAGCTCCATAACTTCTCTGAAGTCAGGGGGAAATCAATGTCCTCCTGCACCGACAGTTGCAAGGCATCTCTTGCCGCGTTCAACAAAGCGGCCGGCACGCCAATACAACCCGCCTCACCCACACCCTTGGCCCCTAGCAAATTGTGCGGGCTAGGTGTGCATTCGCTGTGGATCTGAATGTAGGGGATATCGTCCGCCCTGGGTATAGCATAATCCATTAAGGAGCCTGTCAGGAGTTGTCCATGGCTGTCAAACACCATGTGCTCCATCATGGCTTGTCCTATCCCTTGGGCACACCCCCCGAGCAGCTGATCTTTCACCAACTCGGGATCGACTTGATGGCCTGCATCGTCCACATACACGAGCCGCTCTATCGAGGGTTTACCCGTATCGATGTCGATGGCCAGTCGAGCGATGACACAACCATAGCCCCAGGCTTCTTCAGAGTTGAAGATTTCATGGGCCACGATAGGAAGGGCTTGTCCGCTGTCTTTTAAGCGAAGGACTTCGCGACACGCTTTCACAATCGCACTCCCACCAATCGCTATGCTGCGACTTGCCAAGGTCCCCAAACCGGGAGGACCAAAATCCGTGTCGCCTAAATTGACTTTGATGTTGGACACACTGCAGTGGAGTTCTTGAGCAACAATGTTGGCATAGGAGGTCTCATGTCCTTGCCCCTGCGCGGGCGAACCACAGTAAACGCTCACCGTTCCGTCTTTAAGCCATTCCACCGATGCCGACTCCCAGCCCAAGCCACAGGGCTCGATGTAAAAGCCAATGCCGATACCAACGCACTCGCCCCTCAAGCGACGAGCCAACTGCAGATGTCTTTCTTCTTCATAGGCAAAGAGTTCACAAGCCTTTAACAATATTTTTGAATAATGGCCAGAATCCAGGGTCTCACCCGTGGGCGTTCGATAGGGCATCTCTTCGCTCACCACCAAGTGCTTGAGCCTGAAATCAACACTGTCGATCTTCAAAGACTTGGCCGCTTTCTCCATCAAGGTTTCCATCAAAATGGCCGCCTCGGGTCTACCTGCTCCACGGTAAATGTTCACGGGCGCTTTGTGGCTCAAGTGAGCACGCCCTTGGATATCGACCAGGGGCACGTGGTAGGGGCCGGGTAAAATTCTGCAGGCGTTTCGCATCGGCACAACCGCTGAAAACGGCAACCAAGCCCCAAGGTCAAAGGACACTCGGGCTTGAAGCTCTAGAATTTTTCCGCTGGAAGACAGTTTCAATTGCCCAGACAACTCAGAGCCTCGCCCATGCATGCCACTTAAAAAATCCTCAGACCTGCTTGACACCCACTTGATGGTCTTTTTAAGAGCTTGACAACACAGTGCAAGCATCAACTCCTCTGGGTACAAAGAGGATTTGAAGCCAAATGCACCACCCACATTGAGCATGGACACGCGCACCTTGGACAAAGGAACGTCCAAGATCTTGGCAAAGTCGCTTTGTGCTCTGCTTGGCGTTTGGCTGCCCAAGGAGATGTGAAATGAATTGGTCTCCTCTACGTACCTGGCCAGGGCTGAGCGGGTCTCAAGTGTTAAAGCCACCACCCTTGGCTGATGGAGTTCAACTGCAACGACGCTTTGCACCTTCTCGTCGAGCACCGCTTGGGTTTTAAAAATGGATGAAAAAAGTGCTTCCTCGGTCTTCTCCGCGTCATAGCTGGGATCCCTTTGAAGGCTCAATTGAATCGCCTCACAAGCATTTTGGGCTTCAACATGAGTTTGGGCAATGACAACGGCCAAGGGTTCGCCCACATAAGAAATTTTTTCAGATGTTAAAACCGCAAACTCAAGCGTCTTGCTAGGACTCAGCAAAGCATTGAATGCTGGCATCTTCAGTCCAGCAAAGTCCTCACCCTTAAAAATACCCTTGACGCCTGGCATGAGCAAGGCTTTGGTTACATCCATCGACGCCACCAAACCGGATGACACTTGACTGCGAAAAAAAACTGCGTGCCAGCACTGACCTGGATCGAAATCGTCAATGTAGGTCCCAAGTCCAAGCAGCAAACGATCGTCTTCTAGTCTGGGCATGAACACCACCTCAGTAGATACATTTTAAAAATTAAAAACAAACGAGCGACCCCCTCACGCTGCATCGTCTTTTGCAAGACTGCTCAAGATGGCCAGTAAAACTCTTCGGGTGGTCGCCACATCTTGCGCGCTGATTCCCTTGACGCTCACTTGGTTGACTTGTTCGGCCAAGGGCACCAACAGTTGCCTCAGTTGACGGCCCTTGGGGGTCAAGTGAACGTAGAGGTTTTTTTTGTTGTCCGGTGAATGCCGTCTTTGGATGTAGCCCAAACTTTCCATTTTCTTCATGGCTGAAAAAGTCGTGGGCTCCATGACCCCGGCTTGAGCACTCAGCTCACTTTGCGTCAATCCGTCCGATTCCCAAAGAATTCTTAAAAAGGTCCAATGTCCAAAGGCCACCTCGTGTTGGCTCAGGCGCCCTTGAAGTGCACGAGAATACGCCCGACCAGCATCTCTGACTAGATGGGCCAATCGATCATCGGGCACTGCGTTTTGCCAGTGCTTGAGCATCAATTGGGTTTCTTGCTTGTTTTTTTTCATGAGGACGCTAGCGGCGCCACCTGATGCTTGGGCACCACGGTTGTGTTGCTTCGAGCCGACTCCAAGATGGCAAGACTGAGTTCGGTCGTGGCACGAGCCCAAGTGCCGCTGTGCAAGACAGGCTTTTGACAAAAAACCGCATCATAAAGTTCATCGATCACCTCTTGACGCGGCACAAGAGGGGGGGCAATTTCAACAAGTTGTGAAGCTTGGTCGCTATCGATCCATAAACCATGGGGCACAGGCCTCATGTCGGCCCTGTCGCAACTGATGATCAAGGGGCCAAAGTGTTGGTGCTTCGCTGGCAAGCCTGGGGCCTGCGCCTTTTGCCAATCTGTCGCCCCATAATTTCTTGCCGCTTTGAGGGCTGATTCTTCCTCACGGGTTTGAACCTGTTCGAGTCTGCGCTTGGCTTGACCATAGGAGGTCAGGTCTTTATCTTGCCCCAACTCTCCGACTTGACCCATCCACAGATCGCTGTCAAAGTGGGCATACCCACTGTAGCTGACAGTTGCAAATGCACCATTCGCAAAACTCAAGAGCGCACTGTAAGCGCCCTCGGTGGGTCTTTGGGGATCCCATGCACCCGTGCGTGCCGTCACACTGTTCACCAAACCACCGCCCAGCAATCTGACGATGTCCAGTTGGTGCGCCGCTTGGCTGAAGAGCACTCCCCCGCCTTGGCTGGTATCGAGCTCCTCAGGTCGACGAGGACGGTATAAAAAATCCGTGTAGTTCAGTGCATGGATCATCCTCACTGCTCCAAACTCTCGGCGACGGATGAGGTGGTAGGCTTGCAAGATGGGCGCATTGAAACTATGGCTGTGACCCACCACCATGATCGTCCCCGCTTTTTGTACAGCTTGGATCATTCGCTTGCATTCGTCCAGGGTCAAGGCCATGGGTTTTTCAACCAAGATGTGCTTGCCCATTGCCGCCGCCAGTTCCACATGACTTGCATGCAGTTGATGCGGCGTGGCAATGTAGACCACGTCAACATCAGCACGTGCACAGAGCTCTTCCACGCTCTTGACACACTCTGCCCCAAAGTCACGTTCAAATTGGGCACATGCCTCTTGCTGAGGATCGGTCGCACACACCAGTTGTACACGGGCGTCTTTGACAAAGCTTGGTAGCATCAGGGTGAAGGCCCGGCCCAACCCTGCCACACCGATGCGAAGTTTCTGACCCGTCATCGATCAAGCACCAACTCTTGGGACAAGGCTCGCGAGACACAGATCATCATGCATTGACTTCTTTCATCTTCAAGCAACACCCAATCTCGGTGCTCAACCTCACCAGAAATAAAACCTGTTCGACACGAACCACAGGTACCGCTCTCGCAAGAGCTTGAGACGCTCTCGCCATGGGAGCGCAAAGCCTCCAAAATGGAAACATCGGCGCCGACGTGGATTCTTCTGCCCGTGGATTGTAAGACGATATCAAAGGGGGTGTTTTGCGCAAGGGACGTTTGTGGCGCACCAAAACTTTCAAAATGGATGTTTTCACTGGGCCAGTGTCCGGTCATGTCACGCACACTGTCCATCAATCCCTGAGGCCCACAACAATAAACATGCGAGGCGCTAGGTTGCTCAAAGATGGGCCAGAAATCCAAGGCCTGCTGAAGGTCTCCATGGTCGTGATGCAGTTGGACTCGATCGACCAAGGCGGGCGAGTTCAACTCCTCAAAAAATGCTGTACTCAAGGCATCCCGGGTGCAGTAATACAGTTGAAAATTGCTTTTACCTTGGCTCAGCAAATGCCTGATCATAGAAAGAATCGGGGTGATGCCAATACCACCGGCCACAAAGACATGGCTCGGCGCAGCGTCATGGAGCTCAAAGAGGTTGCTGCATTGAAGGACTTCAAGGAGGTCCCCCTCAAGCAAGTCATCGGCCATGCTCAATGAGCCCCCTCGCCCCAAGGCCTCTCGCTTGATGGCAATTTGCCACCGATCAGTGGTGCTTGGTGAGCTGCACAAAGAGTATTGACGGTGTGAACCCTTGGGTGTTTTGACGGTGATGTGCGCACCAGGGGTGAAGCTTGGCAAGGACAGGCCTTCAGGGTGCACCAAGTCGAACATGAAAACATCAGGTGTGAGCGCCTCTTTGCGGGTCACTTTTAGAAAAATCGAGGGGTCGCTCATAAAAATATCAGTGGGCTTTTTTGGGATGGGCGGGACTTGACAGGCATTCAAACATGTCATAATCTTAGCAATCTAAGTATTTATTGGCAAGTTCGATTGTCATACCAGGAGACAAAAATGCTGACATTTGAAGAAAATGAACTGCTGTGCCGAGTTGAAGGTGAGGCGGTGATGGGGCAATTGATGCGCCGCCATTGGCAGGTCATTTGCCTGGTCGAAGAGGTCCATGAACCCGACGGCACGCCCATACGCGCTCGCGTGCTCGGGGAAGACTTGGTGGTTTTTAGAGACACTGAAGGTCGCTTGGGCGTTTTAGGTGAACACTGTCCTCACCGAAGGGCCTCCTTGGTGTACGGCAGAAACGAGCACTCGGGTCTGAGGTGCCTCTACCATGGATGGAAAATGGATGTGTCGGGTCAAGTGATTGACATGAGCTCGGAGCCCAACGCAAGTGGCCTCAAAGAGAAAGTCAAGCACATTGCTTACCCCGCCCATGAATGGGCGGGCATGGTTTGGGCCTACATGGGCCCCAGCGAGACCTTGACCCCGTTTACCCCACCGGCTTGGGCGCCGAATGAATCCGTCCGCGTCTCCATCTCTAAAATGGTGATCCCTTGCAATTGGGCGCAAATCATGGAGGGACAAATCGACTCCGCCCACAGCTCAAGTCTTCACTCTTCAGACATGACCCCTTCTAGGGTGCCAGGCGCCACGGTCAATGACAGCACTTGGTTGCGCCCTTCAACAGACAAAGCCCCAAGAATGCAAACCCAAAGGGATGACTATGGCTTTCGCTACGCGGCCATCAGGCGCCCTATTCAAAATGCCAACACCCATGAGTACATTCGCGCAACCGTCTTTGTGGCGCCTTCAACGGCCTTGATTCCTCCCAACAACATGTACAACGTGGCCAACATCAACACAGCCATCGACGACACACACACGGCCTTTCACTTCATCGCCTGGGGTCCCCATGAGACGACGCCGGACACGGACGAATGGCGTCGATTCATGAGCACTCAAGTCGACGTTGATCTGGATGCCAATTACAAGCCCCACCGAGATGTGAGCAATCATTTTCTACAAGACCGCGCCCTGATGAAGTCCGGCAACTTCACGGGCATCAAAGGCATCCCTAACCAAGACATGGCCATGTGGATCACCATGGGCCCCATTGCCGATCGTTCTCAAGACCGATTGGGCGCAAGCGACATGGCCGTTGTAGAGTTTCGCCGACAAATGATCGATGCTGCCAAGCGCTTTGCTAAAGGTGAGCCCCCCATTGGCGTGGGCGAACTTAAAATTCCATCGACGGTTTGTTCGTTTCAAGCCATCGTGCCTAAAGAGCTTGACTGGAGAGAGTTTGAAGCAACACCAGTTTGAACACCTCTTTTTTTAAACCAAGTCCCTCAAGAAAAAATTTTAAGAACCCTTTGACCTTTTAGACTGCAGCTCGATGGGCTATCTAAGGTTTTGGCAAAAGGAGACTCCTATCGTATGTACCAATTCATTATGTTCAAACATTCAAATAGTCTAAGCATGGTGCGTGAATTCAATACCGCGGGCAGCTCTACTAAAGTGGACAAGCCCGTGAAGTCTTACAAAAAAAGGTCGTCGTGATATGAAATTTAAACTTCTCATTCAATGGGCTCTGTTGTCGATGGTGGGTCTCGTGCAAGCCCAGGACTATCCGAGCAAACCCGTCAAATTCTTGGTGGGTTATGTAGCAGGTGGCAGTCCTGACTTTGTAGCTAGGGCTCTAGCGCAAAAGCTCTCAGACATTTTGAACCAGCCGTTTTTGGTGGAAAACAAGCCCGGTGGCGGTGGCATCACCGCCACTGCACAGTTGGTCAAGATGCCAGCGGACGGCTACACTTTGCTTTTGGGAGACACCTCACAACTTGGCATTGCGCCCTACATCTTCAAAGCCCTGCCCTACGACACGTTAAAGGATCTCACCTCCATTGCTGGCCTCACGTCCGAGCCCTTGATGATCGTCTCCAATACAAAATCGAACATCAAAACACTCAACGATCTGCTCCAAGGTGCAAAGGCCAATCCGAGCAAGTTCAACTACGGCTCCTCCGGCATTGGAAGCATTCACCACATTGCCATGGAGGCCTTCAAAGCGGACGCAGCATTGGACATCACCCACATCCCTTACAAGGGAAGCGGACAATCCGTACCTGCCATACTGTCTGGCGACGTCTCCATCCTTGTGACAGCCTTCACCGCCTCTGCGCCTCATATCAAGGCTGGTTCTCTTAACCTCTTGGCCGTGACATCAGGAAAACGCTGGTCGCGCTATCCTGACACACCGGCCATTTCTGAGATCATCAAGGATTTTGATTTTTCAGCTGAAACGGGCGTCTTGGCCCCTGCGGGCTTGCCGCCCAGCATCGTGCAAAAGCTCACCGTTGCCATCAAACAAGCCACCGAGAGCCCTGACTTCATCAACAAGTTCAAAGAAACGGCCTTCTCAATTGGCTACATGAACCCCGCTGAATACACTGAACAAATCAAGAAAAATCTTAAGAAATACGAAAGAGCGGTTGCTCTGTCAAAAATTCAAGCTGAATGAAGATCAGTTGTTTTTGTTGAACGCTTGCCTACAACCGATGCCTCATGCTCAACCGCGAACAAAATGATTTACTGACTCAAGTTGGCCCTGCAACGGGCATGGGCAAGTTACTGAGGTGCTACTGGATGCCTGTTGCTGGCGTCTCTGAATTTGACAGCATCCAAAGTAAAGCCCTTAAAATCTTGGGCGAAGACTTGGTGCTGTACAAAGACCTGTCAGGACACTTTGGACTTGTGGACCGCCACTGTGTCCACAGAAGGGCTGATCTAAGCGCCGGCATGGTTGAAGAGCGGGGCATTCGCTGTCACTACCATGGTTGGCTTTTCAACGCGAATGGGGACTGCCTTGAGCAACCCTATGAGGATACTGCTCACCCAGAGGCCAACAGCAAATCCAGGATCAAGATCAAGTCCTACCCCACCGAGGTGAAGGGGGGACTGATTTGGGCTTATTTTGGCCAAGCCCCTGCTCCACAGCTGCCCGACTGGGAGGCTTTCTCTTGGAAGAATGGCTTTGTTCAAGTCGTCATCTCCAGTGTGCCTTGCAATTGGTTTCAATGCCAAGAAAATTCGATCGACCCCGTCCATTTTGAATGGATGCATGAAAATTGGGGCAACCGATTAAGAACAAACAAACTTGAATTTGGCGCCAAACACTTGAAGGTGGACTTCAAAGAGTTTGAACATGGTTTTACCTACCACCGGATCAAAGAAGGCAGCGATGAACAAGATGAGGCCTGGCAAATAGGTCGCGTTTGCTTGTGGCCCAATGGGTTTTTCTTGGGCGAGCACTTTGAGTGGAGGGTTCCCATTGATGATGAAAACACC
>Ga0114963_10002970_pt1 | contig 11571 bp, 9 predicted proteins | sample C_131016_EF_Meta_FD_87019 | JGI IMG/M metagenome (GOLD analysis project Ga0114963, IMG submission 87019) | Freshwater microbial communities from Lake Croche, Canada to study carbon cycling - C_131016_EF_MetaG | ecosystem: Environmental > Aquatic > Freshwater > Lake | place: Lake Croche, Canada...
CTTAACATCTGTATTTTTATTTTTCTTTTGAAATTCCTGTACACACCAATCAACTAGTGCACTGTCAAAATCTTCACCCCCTAGATGTGTATCTCCAGCAGTAGCCTTTACTTCAAATACACCATCATCAATTGTAATTAGAGAAATATCGTGAGTTCCACCGCCACAATCAAAGATAATAACATTTTGTTCACCTGCTTTCTTCCTATCAAGACCATATGCAAGGGCTGCTGCAGTAGGTTCATTAATAATCCGAAGTACATTAAGCCCCGCAATAATACCTGCATCCTTAGTTGCTTGACGTTGAGAGTCATTAAAATATGCAGGAACAGTGATGACCGCATCCTTAACTTCACCACCAAGATAGGCTTCTGCGGTTTGTTTCATTTTGGTAAGAACCATTGCAGAGATTTCTTCAGGCTGAAACGTAACTCGTTCACCTTTAAAATCTACCTCAATTTGAGGCTTACCAGCTACACCAGACTTTACAGTAAAAGGCCAATGTTCCATATCAGATTTAACAGTAGGGTCATCGAACTTGCGACCAATTAAACGTTTAGCATCAAAAACAGTATTCTTAGGATTGTTGGCTGCCATAGACTTAGCTGCATCACCAATTAGGCGATCTGAATCTGCGAATGCCACATAAGAGGGAGTTGTACGATTTCCTTGATCATTCGCAATAATTTCTACACGATCATTTTGCCAAACAGCAATACAACTAAATGTCGTTCCCAAATCTATTCCAACAGCATACTTACTACTATCTTTAGACATCCTACTAATACTTTATGCTAAACAGTCTTTAAATTATTTCATTTAGACAAAAATTGAAAAAAACACCCATAATAGAATGAAATCTAAGTAATTATGCTGACCTCTTAGCAATACCTTTTTTCATTTTATTAGTTATATACTTTTATAAGAAAAAGAATAGAACAAATATTGAAAATATTTTATTTTTATTTGCAATCACGGGCCTAATTCTTGATATATTCTTTAGTTATATATTTCTATACTGAGACACCAGTAACATCAGTTATACTAATATTATCAACAGTCTTCTTGATTAGGAATGATACACGCTGCCAAGGTTGTCTATGAAGATATAATGTAATTTCATTAATATTAACCTTTTTACCTTCAGGGCGCAACTGATTTAAGTATATTCCGTGAATATTATAAAGATGAGGAAGATACATTTTATCAATATCTTCAGCCTTTTTCACCCTTGTAATATGGAGATCAACATAGAAATCGTATAACAATTTTATAATACTATTCATAAACATCAAATGTACGGTCATTGGAAGCATTTCATCTGAATAATATTCAAGGTATTTATTAATTAGATTTTGTGAATAAAGTTGTGCAAAACGTTCGCGAATTGTTGGGCTATTACCACGAAGAGCCTTTACAGCAGAATATTTTTCAGAACGGAACCGCCACCGATTTCCAGAAACATCCTTAAAAGCTAAACCTTGGAACTGCCAATACCTTTCTTGAAGAATATTCTTAATCCATTTCTGTACTTCAGCTTGCTCTTCAACCGATGGCGCAAGCGCAGCAATCTGTGCATATGAACCTTTAAGAGGCTTTACACTAAGCTCAATATCTTCAATATTGACTTTACCCTTAAACGTGGCAGGACTATCTTCAAACTCTACACGGCCATCCTCAAATACTGTGCCCTTATGAACTACAAATACGCGATTATTTTCAATATTCTTAACGATTCGATGTTCCTTATGTTGTACTAGAAAACTATAAAATACTGCTACTTCACCCTTTGAACTATCTGGAGATAGAATATCAGAAGAATTATCTTGAATAATTGTTTCACTGTAAAAGGATAATTCACTTGTGTTCATATAAGCTTCCATAAATAATTCTCTGAAAGACTTTTCTGAATAAAACTTTCCGGCTGCGTTAAGTTTTGAACGACTCGTGATATGTAGCGTCTTATCCCCTACAACTCTAAAACAATTAATCATAAATCCATCAAGAAGCTCTTGACACACTATACCAGCATCGGCCAGTTCTTTCAATGTCTTAAATGGAAACTCCTGTGTTGCCGCCTTTGGCGGAGCAATGCATACAGGACGATTTGTTTTAGTATTCCAAACTACCGAGCGAAACCATTTGCTATGAGGAAGATCCATTTTAGATACTCCCTTTTCATATCGAATCAAACTATACCCTGCCTCTTCATTCTTATCAGCAATTCTGAAAAGACCACCGTCTTCTGATTCAAGATAATTGCGCATATCATCCCATGTTGAATACTTTTCAACTAGTTCTTTAAATACATTGTTCTGATAATTGAGCGGCATTATTAACACTATGTATTATACATCTAAATTCTTTATATCATTAAATTAATATTTTTGAGGTTTTGCTAGACTATAAGAATCTCTATAGGAAGATAGGGAACAATGGATAATTCCAATGAAAGATTGCCTATAGATGAATTGGAAGGAGTTGAGTCAAATGAGGAAAATGTAACACTCAATACTGCTCCCGCCACTGCTGCTGAAGTTGGTGTAGTACTTGAAGAGGGTACTGGTGTTGATGATGAGATAGATGATGAAGCTGACGTTGAAGGCGCGGTTTTATCCTCTGTACAAGTTGCTCCGACAGGAGACACTAACCCAATAGGTAATGAAGATGATCCTATGTTATTTATTCAGTTAGGCGATAGAGTAGTCATTGACTCTAAAAAATATGGCAGAACTATTGGTCAAGTATATTATAGAAGTCTAGAACGCATTAGCGTTAAACCAGATGGTGTTTCTAATATGTTACACGATTTCGAAGTCGAACAATCTGACGATGAAGAAATATATAAAGAGGAAGACGGTGTAACTGCTGCATATGTAATTGAAAAGCGTAAGTTTGATAGTTTTGTAGAGCAGCAAGACTTTCGTATTAATCAAATTATCGATACATTTAATTCATCTGGTGAACTCTATAAATCCTATAAGATTGTAAAGGTTGATAAAGAAAATGATTACATTCAAATTCAAGATGAAGATGATGCTGAGAATGTATATGATTTAAATTTCGATTTTGTTGGAATTGAGTCTGATGAAGACTTCAAAGTTATTAGTATTCGGCAACTAGTCGGCCCAGAAGAAGGTCCGTCTAATGAAGCTCCACCTACCGGCCCCATCGAAGAAGAGGAGGGAGAGGAAGAAGAGGAAGAAGATGAAATTGAAATTGTAGGGTTTATTGAAGTCACCCGTGCAAAAGTTTTTAGAGAAGCGGCTGCTTATGAACAAAGAATTCCTGATAACTTACAGAAAGTAGATGCCCTCAATGATTTTATCAGTAGCCTTGATCCGATTCTTCAGAAAGATCCAAGATCAATACGAGCAGTACGAGTACTTGTCGAGACTCTCTTCAACCTTAAACAAGCCACGGTTGCCTATAACGATGATGGCACCATACAAGGCTCCAAAGATGTATCCGCCTCCACCCTCGCTGAATTAATTCAAAAGGTACCTATTCCTCTTGGGCGACCTGTACTTAATATAAGTAAAAAAGAATACAGTGTTGAAGAAGAGGCTGAATTAAGTGAGACAAAGAGTGGTGATGATGTATATTTTGAAAATTTTGCGAGAGAGCTTGACCAAATAGTGGAAAAGAAAAGCTCTTTAGTGTCCGCGGCAATGGCTGGTGCTCCAGGTGGACAAATTGTTAAAGAATGGAGTGATCAACAATCATTTTTAAAGAAATATCTATCACCCTGGTTATCTGAAAGCAAAGCTGAACCACTCTGGCAAGCAATGGCCGATTCTGAATTCTTTAGAACATCGCCTCCTGAATTTGCAGAAGTTCAAGGCGAAACTGTATTTTTAGATACTATTCCAGGCTATATTGCAAGTCATACTGAAAAGGCTCCACCCATTTTTGATGAAGTACCATTTGGTATTGAGCGTGCATTAAGTACTACATATCGTAAGGGTGTTGATAGAAAAAAGCAGGTCTTAATTCCAGAAGATGCAGCTACAATGAATTCGTATTTAATATTTCCATCTAAAGTTACGAATAATATTGGTATAACACGTTCTACAAGTTTAGCAGTTGATAGTGGTCGAAGCCAAATGCCAAAAGACACTATGAAAGAAATATTAGCAAAAACTGGGGCACCTACCGAAGTAGGGACCTCACAGGATTTACTTTTACTAGATGTTGATGGTAGTACACTTGGTAATATTCCTCTTGCTGATTATATTGAAGGAATAACAGTTCCAGCTTTAGGACTGGGGGATACGTTCTCAACTCTCCAACAATATGGTATGGATAATCTTGAATTATCACCTAAAATTGTAGAAGTTCTACTTAAAAAGATTGGGCTCTATCAAAATCAATTACTATCAACAATTGCTAAGCTTAGGCAAATTATAGATACAGAGGAAGAGAAGAAACCTGAGGATAATCCATTTATTGAGCTTCCTAAAATTCTTGAGGAGATTCGTTCACAGCCAACCCTTGTAGATGATCTTTTAGAATATGAACGTATCAATCCTATTCTTGCTCAATCTGATATTGGTAAAGTCGCATATCTAATGAAAAAACATCCTGACTACTTCCAAGTTGCCGCTGGCAAAAACTCAATACTTATTGCCAAAGCATTACTTGATTCAAATAACGCAGCATACTTACAAACCCTTAAAGTTGCTAACTTATTAAAGTATAATCAGTTAAACGCAGGTGAAAAGCCAAAGAAGAATACGTGTAAGCACGTAGCGGATTTAGTGGGTGTAAGAAAAATTTTTGATGATTCAGAGCGTTTTCAAAAGCTAACTGAATTCTTTAAGAAATATCAAGGTGGGCGTGATGGAAACTGGATAGATTGTAATATTTGTAAGGAGCATTTACTCTGTTTGCACGAACGTTTACAAATTCAAGCATATTTGAATCCAAAAGATAAACAGGCAATCGAGAAAGAAATCATTCTTAAATTCTCAGGTGGCTCATTCCAAGGAAAATATATTTGTAGAAATTGTGGCCAAGGAATGCGCGATTTAGATTTTGATAATAATCTTGAGTTTGATGATAATGGCAATCCAAAATCTGGTCGCACCGTTTTAGTCGATGAAGATGCCATCTTTGAAGAACGTCTTGATATGCTTGTCAGCGTTCCAATTGAACCATCTCAAAAGAAAGATCTAAATTTAACAGATGATGAAATTAAGATTTATAATATTGTTTGTGAATTGGCTACTCGTATAGGTGTTAATATGGATAACCAGGGCTACAAAAATGTAATTGATAGAACTATTGGATTTATAAATCGTTTTCCAGCACGTGATATATATACTGAAAAGAAGAAAAAGAGCCCTAAAATGCCAGATTTTGATGTAGCTGTTGCCAGAAATAGTATTACAGCTGTTGCCATTTTCCTATTACTTGAAATCCAAGTAAAGATTCCTTCATATTCAGTAAGACACGCACTTACAGGCTGTGATTCTCCTGGATTTGGAGGATATCCATTGGAGGGTGATCAATCAAATAAGCAGGGTATAGAGTATTTAGCTTGTGCTGTAGCATCTGTGCGTAGAGAAGAATCACCGTGGAAAGATACAAAATTCCAAAAAGAACCAGATATGATAAAACGTAGAAATGGTATTATGGTTTATATGAATATGGTTCTAAAAGAAATTATTGGTGATGATATGATTCAGGCACAACTTGGAGAAAAGAGGAAATACTTAGAAAAGCTAAGAGAAAGGGGTACTGATCTTAGTCGGCCACAAGATGAAATTCCTGCTACATTTTTACCAGAACAACTTATAGTAACTCCAGAAATGGCTGCGAAAGATATAATTACTCCTGAGGTTGCAGCTAATATGGGCAATCGTGGTAAATTAGCACTTGTTAAGTTATGGATTCGCCAAGCTCATATGCTAGCACTAAAGACCGCTTCTCTTGTACGTGGGTCTCCACTTACTGAAACAACTTGCTGTCTTGCCAACATTGGTACCCCTGGTACATTTTGGAGAAGCGCTACTGATTTGCCTCCAATTGGTAAGAGATTATTAGTTCCAAATCAACAGGGTCAAATGATGATAACTGAATTTATCCCAAGAGAAATAGGCGGTGATGTGGTTGAGCCTGATAGTGAATTATATTACAGACTTTTCTTGAAGTGTTGTTTCCAGGGCCCAAGATTTGGTTATCCTCACGAGTCAGGTCTAACTAATATGTGTGCGTGGTGTGGTTTCCAATTCCCAACAAATCCTACAGTTATGGATACTGATACTGAAGGTAAATCGGCATTGGCCTCTCAAAAGGTAAATACTGATACAGAGGAATTTACTAGACTACTTGATACTATTCACAAAGTAAATAATGTTGAACCAGTTAAGATATTAGAGCAGTTATCGGTGAGAGATATTATGGCTGAGTTTGGAGAAATAAGCCCATCACCAATTCCAGGGTGGAATACTATAATCCAGGAAACTACAGAAGGCTTTCTAAAATTACCATCAGATGCTGATAGGGGTGATATTGCAATTGCTGCTGGACCAATATCAGAGGCGACATCTGGTTCTGAAAAAGTTATAGAAGAGCGACTAACAGATCCTAAGTATCAAGCTATGCTTGATGAAATAGTTAAATTATCTTGGATTAATTTCTTCCAAGTATTACAAACTTATTTCATAACACCATTTGAAAGAATATTAACACAATTTTCAAGTTCATCTCTATTTATTCCAGTTGAGTTAAAGAAGCTATTAAGTGAGGATCATGTAGCTAAAGATATTATACCAATTTTAGATAATGATTTACAACTTATAAAATTAAAAGAGGATGATATCAAAAAACCGTCCTACCAATTGGCTCGTTCAAAAATTAGATACTTCATAGATCAAATGAAAGAGATTCTTAACTTTAAGAGTAAATTGCGTCCAATTGTAGTTCCAGGAAGAGAGATGACATTGGTATATATTCAACGTGCGATGTTATATGGTCCATTAGCAACAATGATAAATCCATCTGAAATTCCAGCTGGAACAGAAATTACAAGCCCTGTCCGCTCTATCGGTGACCCATCTATGCGCTTTCTACTTGAGATTGTAGCTCTTACTTTGAATAAGTATGGAAGAGAGCGTCTATCATTTAATGATCAGGAGATTAAGGACTTGATAGCGATAAGAAATGAGAAAGAGCGTGTGAATGTCGTTGGGGAGTTTAATAAGCTCACAGATGAAGAACGAGCCGTTGAATTAATGAATAAGAAGCTAGGTATTGGTAAATGGGCTGTTGGTGGTACTAAGTTGATTTATGCCTATGATAAGGACTACTATGACCTTGAACGTCAAAAGCGGGAGGCGGCTGGAATTATTGATTTTCCGGGCCTTGGGCCAGATCAGATGGAGGCATTTGAAGGGGGTGCAACAGATGAATTTGGATTCCCAATGTATGGCGATAATGAGTTTGAACGTGAAGGCGGCTATGACCACAATCAACACGGCGACGATGATAATGAATAAATGACGATTTTATGTCAAGTATTTTTCTATTAAGAACAATAAGGAATGTCGCTTCTTATCTACGCAGGTTTATTATACCTAACAGGTATTTCTGCTATACTGATCCTAAAGCCAGAACTAATGTTTGCTAAGGATGGTAGCTGGAAAGAATTTGGATTAGGACGTAATAAACAAAAATATACTTGGATGCCATTCTGGCTATTCGCTATTTTATGGTCAATCATTTCATACATAATCATTCTAGTTATAGCAAGTAATACTGGATTGGGTGGAGTATCTAATAACATAGATGTTCCAGTTCAAAATAATTCTATTGAGCCAGAGAATGTTTCAATGAAAGCAATGTCCCCCGTGTTACCAAATAATATGTCAAGAAAAAAACCTAGTAGTTCGAATGAAATGAAACCTGGTTACTATATTCTTGATACAAATGAAACAGTTAAACGAGGTGTCCCTAAATATATCTTTTTAGGCCCAGAAGCACCAAACTTGGTATATCACAATATGAATGATAAGGGCGAAAGCAATGGTGAGAATGAATAATTAACAAATTGACGATAAACTAGTACCAATAACTGTGCCAAATAATATAGAAAACATTATATAAAATCCATATGATATACCAGCAATCAATGGATACTGATTTTCAATACTTTCAAGTGTAAGTTTTGGAACACAACATTCTTTAGAGTTGCTATTCTTTAAAGAATTTATAGTTGCTGTAGACTTATTTTTTGTAACATCAACCGTTTTTCCAATCAATAAAGGAGCAAATACAGAAGTAACAGGAATACGGCAGTAAGATATTGAAGAAATACCTAGACCAATGATAACTGCTACAAATGACGGTAATGCACCTAATATTGCTTTTCCCACATTTGTCTTCTTACAATTGACATATTGAGATGTTACATTAACAGCTGATGTAATAACTAATGCCAATAGTGGTATAGTTAACCATATTACCAAGTTAAATGAGGTAAATGAATCTCTAAATTGAAATAGGACTGCTGTAATTAAGAAAAAAAGAACTGCTACTGGAAATCCTGTCATTAAGGAATCAACATTAGGACCAGCACTATTCGTATCCGGATTAGACATAACTAATAACTTTTAGAAATTATTTATTTAGTAATATTCGTGAATTGATTGTTGTGGCAAATTAATTATGTAGAGTAGAGGAATGTCAGCTGAAGAATTGAAACGATTTTATAAAGCAAAGGCTAAAAAGCCCGATTTATATGGCTATGATGATAGCGGTAACCTTATAGAACTAAGTAAGGAAGGTGCTATTATTAAAACTATTCCACTTCCTAACTACAGACGCCCTACAGATGAAGAGTATGATGAAATGGGAAAAAAACGTATGGCGGCAATTGAAGTAGCAAATAAAGAATATGAAGACGCCAGAAGAGAACTTCGAGAACTATCTACTAATCCTGAATCAATCGACTCAGATATTCTAAGAGTTAATCGAAAAGTTATTGAAGCCGATGTAAAACTTCAAGCTATTCGATTTCCATTAAAGTTTGTCAATATTGAAGATGGTATACCAATTAACAAAATCGACTTTGATCAGCCAAATGAAAAACGTAAATTTCCATATGAATTCTTCTTTCTAGAAGAACGCCCTTTTACCTTACAAGAACAATACGTAAGGATTGGAAAGGCTCCTGAAAAACCGATGATCAGTGTTGCGGAGGCAAGAGCAGCAGAGGCAAATGCTGTCGCCGTTATTTTATTTGCAGAACCTAATACAAATGATTATGGTTTCCTATCTCTAAAATGGATAGTTGAAATCGAATTCAATGGAACTATGTATAACTCAGCATACCAAGCTATCGCAGCCGAAATTGCTAAAAGCTTTAATGATCAAGATAATTTACAAAAAATTATGATAGCAGAAACACCTGATGATGTTAATTATACATTAGCAAATGTACCAGGAGATGCTGAAATCAATGAAACCAAATGGAATGATCTTACAAAACAATTCATATATGATGTTAATATTGCTAAGTTTAATCAATATCCAGAATTAGCAGCACGATTACTTGAAACTAAGAACGCTACACTTGGTGCGTATATACCAGATGATAATCTAATAGGAATTGGATTATCAATAGATAATATTCAGGCTAAAAACCCTGTAAATTGGACTGGTCAGAACCTATTAGGTAAGGCTCTTATGGATATTCGTCAAAAGATTCGTTCTGAACAGGAAGCCGCAGCAGCAATGGCAATAGCAGTTGCACAGCCAGTTCCTCGTAGAAAGAAACAATCTATGGCGTCACCTACAGCTTCAACGGCGGGGACAGCGACTCTACCTTCAGAACGGTTGGCAGAAACAGAAGATGCGACTGCGCCAAGCGGACCTGTGCCTAGACCTCCAAGACGACGCCCTATACCAGCAACTGCTCCTATTGCTCCTACAGTTGTAACTGCGACTGCTCCTACGAATCCTGTTGCTACTGCTCTTGCTAATCTATCCGCTGTAGAAGATATCGCTGTAGCAAAAAATGTAGCTGAAGGATTATTTATTTAAAGGAAAGTCTTTAAGTCTTGATTCATTTTTATCACAGTCTGCCTTTGTAGCACTATATTTATAGCAAACTCCATTCTTATCTTTATAAACTACCTTTCCCGCCGTATCAGGTGTTGGATATTTATACACGACTGTCATTTGTGGTTTAATAAAAAGAACAGCTATAACACCAATTACAAGGCCTGCAATAAGAGGAATTATTCTGAGGCGCTTTAACATATTTATATTTAGCTTAGAAAATATAATTGTGCTAAAACAGGAAATGGGTGTATTATCTTTTCTAAAAGATGAACGATTTAATATTTTTTTTAGCTTTGTATTAGGCATTGGCTTAATATGTATTTTAAGACCAATATGTACTGGTTCCGAATGTAATGTAAGTAAAGCACCAGAAGAGAAGGATTTTGAGAAATATGTTTACAGAATGGGTGGAGGTAAATGTTATGAATTTAAGTCTGAAATTATTGAGTGTCCGTCATCGGGGGCAGTAGAAGCATTCCGAGAGTGTCCATTATCTAGAAAAACAAACGAACCCTTTCTTGACCAATTTGCTAGACGCGATACTCCAATTAAACGGTGTGAATAGTTTTGCATAAAGGATTTCTCTCATTTTCGAAGAATGGCATCAGCTGGTACATTATTAAGCGATCTCGATGGTAAAGCTCCGGTCTTTAGTAACAAAGATGACGATCTTGTAAATAAAATTCTTGCAGATATGAACATCCCAAGTCAATCAAATCCTATTATGATGAATAACTCTGCTCCTCCTCCGGCTAGTAATGGACGGATGATTAATTCGCCTAATCCTAATACAACTTATCCTATGGCAGTTGATCCTGGTACTGCTACAGCACATATGATTGGAAAAGATTATCCGACAGCAGCTGATTTTGCGAATGTTATGCACACATCACAATTCTCTCACGGTGGCTCCCAATTTGCTCAGTATGCGCCCCAAGCTGCCCCACAACAACCCACCTTAATAGAAACAACTAAAGGCAATATGTACGCTGATATCATTTCACAAATCAAGCAACCCCTCCTTGTAGCTATTATTGTATTTATTGTAAGCTTACCTGTAATTAACGTCCTAATTGGCCACTATTTACCATCCCTTTTACGAATTGGCGGTGATTTAACTACGGCAGGCTTAGTTGTTAAAGCATTAGTTGGAGGATTCCTATTTTGGTTTATTCAAAAAGTGCTTGTGCCCTTAATGGTAGTTTAGAGAACCATTTTCTTTCCTGATAAGCTTTAGAGAAATGAAGTTTAACAGCCTCACCTATAATATTTCAATGACCATACTGGTTGTTACAGCTCTATATACTTTAGTATATTCAGGTTTAACGGGATTATTATTATGTTCCTCTGTTGCATTAATCGCTGCAGCGTTTTTAAACCAATTTGAAATCATTGTGGCAGTCTCCGTCTTTTTTGCAATGTTTTATATTTTCTTTCTAAAAAAGCTTTTAAGAAAACTAGAACCATTCCAAAATGAAGATACAAGTCAAGGTATTCTTAACC
>Ga0114963_10002973_pt1 | contig 11570 bp, 7 predicted proteins | sample C_131016_EF_Meta_FD_87019 | JGI IMG/M metagenome (GOLD analysis project Ga0114963, IMG submission 87019) | Freshwater microbial communities from Lake Croche, Canada to study carbon cycling - C_131016_EF_MetaG | ecosystem: Environmental > Aquatic > Freshwater > Lake | place: Lake Croche, Canada...
GCCGATCTCCCCCCGGGCGTCATCCCGCCGCGGCGGCTGCTCGAGGGCGTCGTGGCCGGCGTCCGCGACTACGGCAACCGCATGGGAATCCCCACCATCGCCGGCGCGGTCGCCTACGATCCCGGCTACCTCGGCAACCCGCTCGTGTTCTGCGGCACCGTCGGCATCATGCCGCGGAACTCGGCCGACGCCGCCGTGGAGCCCGGCGATCTCGTCGTGGTCGCGGGGGGCCGCACCGGCCGCGACGGCATCCACGGCGCGACCTTCTCGAGCGTCGAGCTGTCGAGCGCGAGCGAGAGCCAGTCGGGGGGCGCGGTGCAGATCGGCCACGCCATCCACGAGAAGATGCTCACCGACTTCGTGCTCGAGGCCTCGCGGCAGCGGCTCTTCCACGCCATCACCGACTGCGGCGCCGGCGGCCTGTCGAGCGCGGTCGGCGAGATGGCCGCGACGCTCGGCGCCGAGGTGGACCTCGACCGCGTGCCGCTCAAGTACGACGGCCTCTCCGCCACCGAGGCGTGGATCTCGGAGGCGCAGGAGCGCATGGTGCTCGCCGTGGCGCCGGCCGACTGGGAGGCGCTGCGGCGGACGGCGGCCGACGAGGGTGTCGAGGCGACCGCCATCGGCACCTTCACCGGGTCGGGCCGGCTCGTGCTCCGCTGGCAGGGCCGCACCGCCGGCGAACTCGACTGCCGCTTCCTCCACGACGGGCGGCCCCGTCGTCGGCTCGCGTCGCGGCACGTGCCCGCGACGCCGGCGCCGCGGGCCTGGACGACGGTCGCCGCCGACTCCCTCGCCGACTGCCTGCTCGACGTGCTCTCCGCCTTCGACGTGGCGAGCAAGGAATGGATCATCCGGCAGTACGATCACGAGGTGCAGGGGGCGAGCGTGGTCAAGCCGCTGCTCGGCCCCGGGGGCGGCCCCGCCGACGGCACCGTGATCCGCGGCGTGCTCGGCCGCGACCGCGGCATCGTGCTCGCCGTCGGCCTCCGCCACCGGCTCGGCCCGCTCGATCCCTATCAGATGGCGGCCGGCGGCATCGTGGAGGCGATCGCGAATTGCGTCGCCGCCGGCGCCGACCCGGCGCGGATCGCCCTGCTCGACAACTTCTGCTGGGGGGACACCCGCCGCGAGGAGTCGCTGGGCACGCTCGTGGAGGCCTGCCGCGCCTGCCACGACATGGCGATCGCGTTCACCGCGCCGTTCGTCAGCGGCAAGGACAGCCTCAACAACGTCTTCGCCTGGACCGACGCCGCGGGCGTCCACCACGAGCGGTCGATCCCGCCGACGCTGCTGGCCACCGCGATGGGGCAGGTGGACGACGTCCACCGCGGCCTCACGCCCGACCTCAAGCGGGCGGGCAACCGGCTGGCGATCGTGGGGCTCACGGGCGGCGAGACCGCGGGCAGCCAGCTCGAGGTCGTCGGCCGCGTGCGGGGCGGAGACGTGCCCCGCGTCGATGCCGACGCCTGCCGCGCCGTCTTCGCGGCGGTGGCGGCCGCGGCCCGCGCCGGCCTCCTGGCCGCCTGCCACGACTGCTCCGACGGCGGGCTGGCCGCGGCGGTCGCCGAGATGGCGATCGGCGGCGGGTGCGGCGCCCGGATCGATCTCGCCCGCATGCCGCGGCTGGCGGCCGCGGGCGGCGGCACCGGCCCGGCCGCAGGCGCCGCCGACGGCCTCGCGGCCGACCTCGCCCGCGCCTTCGCCGAAACACCGGGCCGCTTCGTCTGCGAGGTGCCGGCCGCCGCCGCGGAGCGGTTCGCGACCGCCATGGCCGCGGTGCCCTGGGCGTGGATCGGCGAGGTGCGGTCCGACGACCGGCTCGAGATCGTGTCTGCGTCCGCGGGGCCGCAGGCGGACACAGCGACCGTGATTCCGCTCGACCGGCTGGCGCGGGCGTGGCGGAGGGAGGGAATCTGACCATGCTCGCACCGCGCACGCTCATCCTGCGGGCCCCCGGCACCAACTGCGACCACGAGACGGCGCACGCCTTCGAGCGGGCCGGCGCGATCGCGCGGCGGGTGCACGTGCGGGCGCTCGCGGAGCGGCCCGCGCTCGCCGACGACTATCAGATCCTCTGCATCCCCGGGGGCTTCTCCTACGGCGACGACATCGCCAGCGGCCGGATCTTCGCGCTGGAGCTGAAGTGCCGGCTGGCCGACGCGCTGGCGAAGTTCCGCGACAAGGGCGGACTCGTGCTCGGCATCTGCAACGGCTTCCAGGTGCTGCTGCAGACCGGCCTGCTCCTCGCCGACCCGCGGTCGGGCGGGGCGCTGGCGAGCCTCGCGCACAACGACTCGGGCCGGTTCGTCGACCGCTGGGTGCACCTGCGGGCGAAGCCCGGCCGCTGCGTCTTCCTGCAGGGCATGGACCGCTTCGAACTGCCCGTGGCCCACGGCGAGGGACGGTTCGTGATGCGTTCGCCGGAGGACCTGGCCGCCTGCGACGCCGCGGGACAGTTCGTGCTGCGCTACGCGGCCGACGCCACGGGCGGCTCCACGAATCCCAACGGCGCGAGCCTCGACGTGGCGGGGGCCTGCGACGAGACGGGGCGGATCCTCGGGCTCATGCCCCACCCGGAGCGGTTCATCGACGCCATCCAGCATCCGGCCTGGAGCGGCCGCCTCGACCCGTCGGCGGCGGGGGCGGGCCTGACGCTGTTCGCGAACGCCGTGCGGGCCGTGTCCTGACCGGTCGCCGGAAGCCCCGCGCCGGGGTTTTTCGCCGACCGCTTCCCTGCCCGCCCCGTGCCCCCCGTCTGCCCCGTCCGTCCGCCGTTGACAGGAGCCGGCCCGGCCCCCTACCGTCCGCCCCCCACGAGGCCCGGCAGGATCCGGCGACCCATGCTCGACCGCGCGATCACACCCGCCGCGGGCCGCGACCGCCCGAGCCCGCCGGCGACCGGGTGGGCGTTCGCCCGCCGCGCGGGGCCGCTCGACCGCAGCGGGATTCTCCGGAGCGGTGACGTGGCGGACTCGAGCGGCCGATCCACCGGTCTCGGATGCGTTCTCGTGGCCCTGCTCCTCGCGGCCGGCTGCCGCGCCGGACTGTCGCACGATCCCGCCGCCGCGACCGTCACGGCCGAGTCGGCGCGGCCCGCGCCCCGCACGATCCCGGTGGAGTTCGTCTTCGTCCGCCACGAGGAGCACGACCGGGTGATGGGGGACGAGCTGTGGGGCCTCGTCGACGAGCAGGTGCTCGACGACGATCTGCGAACGCGGCTCGCCGCCAACGGGCTGCGGGCCGGCGTGGTGACGGCGCGGCTGCCGCCGCACATCGCCGCGCGACTCCTGCCGCCACCGTCGGCGGCGGGCGAGACGCTGCCGGCGGCGCTGCCCGACAACCCGGCGCTCGTCCGCCACGTGCTGCGGCTGCTGCCGGGACGGTCGAGCGACGTGCTGGCCGCGACGGGCCTCGGCGAACTGGTGCTGCTCGAGCGGGCGGAGGGCGCCGTCCGCGGCACGACCTACCGCGATGCCAGCCCGCTGTTTGCGCTGCGCGCCTGGCCGGCGGCCGACGGCCGGGTGCGGCTGCGGCTGGCGCCGACGATCAAGCACGGGCCGGTGGAGCGGAGCTGGGTCGGCGAGGAGGGCATGTTCCGGCTCGAGGCCGGGCAGCGTCGCCACCTGCTCGAGGAGCTGGCCATCGAGGCCGAGGTTCCCGGCGGATCGATGCTCGTCGTCGGCTGCGCCGGCGCGCCGGCCTCCACCGCGGGCGACGCCTTCTTCCGCGACCGCACCGGCGGCGGACGGCGGCTCCTGGCGATCATCCCCGCGCCCCTGACGCCGCCGGCCGACCCGATGTTCGCCCCGCCCGCCACGGCGACCGATGCCGATGCCGCCGGCGGGCCGCCGGACGATCCGCGGGGGTAAGGCAAGGTCTTCCCGCCCTTTTTCCCGATGGGCGAAGCGGGGAAGCCTGGGCGGCCGCGGGCGTGGCTTCCGCCCCGCGTGGGCGCGAGTCTGCGTCGTTCTGGCAAGTCACGATCCCCGGGATCGTGCCGGCTCCACACCCGTGGCCGGGGATGTCGATTTTGTCCGTCGAGCGACCCTCCGCTGATCGGGCCGCGCGGCCAACGCGGCCGCGTGCAGGTCGGCCGAGGCTGAGTGAAGGCATCGACGAACGGAACGACCATGCGCACAAACCCGTCCGCCCGCACCACCCCGCCCCGGTCGAAGAGGCCGCGGGCCATCACCGTGTTCGCGGCCGCCTTCGTGGCCGGCGCGGCGGCGGCCGTCGGGGTGAATCGAGTGCTCGACGTGCATCTGGCGCAGTCGAAGCCGCGGGTGGAGACGGAGACGATCTTCGTCGCGCTGCGGTCGTTGCCGCAGGGCAGCCGGGTGACGGTGTGGGACGTGGGTCTGCGCGAATGGCCCAAGGCGATGCTGCCCTCGACGGCGCTCAAAGCCCACGACACGTTCAACGGCCTCGTGCTCAAGCATCCGCTCCGCGAAGGGCAGCCGCTCCTGTCGATCCAGCTGACGCCCGCGGCCGACGCGACACCGGTCGCACCGCACACGCAGCCGAGCACCACGCCGACGACGACGCCCCTGACGCCGTCGACGGTGGCCACGCCCGTCTCGCAGCCGCGGCCCGCGCCGGTGTCGGCCGACGCCGACCTGTGGGCGGCGGCCGAGCCGCCGGCCCCGCGTCCGGTCACACCGGTTCCGACCGCCAGCCTCCCCGCGCCTGTGCCGCCGGCCGCTGTCGCGGTGCCGCCGGCCGCTGTCGCGGTGGCACCGGTCGAGCCGACCCCGCGGGTGGCGCTCGCCCCGGCCGCCGCGCCGGCGTTGCTCGTGCCGTCACCGGCCGACATCGTGGCCCGCACCGACAGCATGCCGCCGGTCAGCGTACCTCCGGCGACCGTGCCGTCGGTCAGTGCGCCTCCGGCCGGCGCGACAGCCGCCGACGTGCCTGCGATCGATCCGACGCCCGGCGCCGTGGTGCCCGTCGTCCCCGCCGCGACCGCCGGTGGGAGCCTGCCGGACGACGCCGTCGCCGGCACCGAATCCGGCAAGGCCGACACGATCGAGACGGAGGGGGGCGATGCCGTCGCCAGCGCCCCCGCGGCCGGCGTGGTCGACGCGGCGGCCGTGCCGCAGACCCCGGCATCGGCAGACGCCACGATGTCTGCCGACGTGCAACCGCAGCCCGCACCGACGAACGACCGGCCGATCGACGCCCGGCCGACCAACGACCGGCCGGCGGAGCTGACGGAGGTGTCGCCGATGGCCGAGTCGGCCGCCCCGCGTCCCGAGCAGGCCGACGTGCCCGCTCCGGCGCCGCTCGTCGCCGAACCCGTGCCATCGGCTCCTGTCGCCAAGGCCGCGCCGGGCGCCGGCGGCAAGGGGCCCGCGTCGCCGCGACTGGCCGGGGGTCGGTATCTCGTCGTGCCCGAGCGCGTCGCCACCCAGGCCGACACGGCGTTCGCGCCGCCGGCGCCGCCGGCCGAAAAATCCAGCCCGGATTCGACGCGGGCCGCCACGGTGACCGCCCCGGTGCGTCCGCTTCCGCCGACCACCCGCGGCGCCGCCCAGGCCTCCGCCGCGCCCACGGCCCCGAAGCAGGGCGTGCGGCCGTCGACGCAGCCCGCCCTGCGGCAGCCGTCACCGCAGGCCCGCGTGCCGCAGCGATCGGGCCAGCCGGCGCAGGGCAGCGCCCGCCCCACGCGGACAGGCGCCGCGCCTCCGGTCACCGAGCCGCTCACCGTCGAGGGCACGACGCGGTTCGGCACGATGTTCCCCAATCTCTCCGCAAGCATCGGGGCGATCGAGGAGGAACTCGACAAGATCCGCCGCGACCGTGAGTCCGCGGTCGAGCAGCCCGAGCCGACGCGGTCGAAGGGGAAGTACTGATCCGCGGTGAGAGCGCGGCGCACAATCCGACTCGTTCTGGCAAGGCGATGGCACAGTGCTCTTTCCATCCGGCAAGCCGGCGGACGGGCGACCCCGTGCGTCACCTGACACGCACGAACCGACCGTGCGCACCCATGACAGTGGACGGTCGGCCCCGCGCATCACCAGCGATCGAGCCCGCGGAGAAAGCCCCCCGGACGTTTTCCCACCGGATGACACGCGCCGGTTTCAAAGGCAGTTGCGATCCGGCAGGCTGTGCGGCCGCAGCCAGCTAGCTAGTCGTCCGTCGCGTCGACCAACTTGTACGAGCCCCCCGACTCCGCCGCGAGCCTGGCCAGCCGCGGGGATCGCTCGACGCCGTCGCCGCCGAACTGCACGACCATGCAGCGGGTGCGGCCGACCGCCGCGAGGATTCGCCGCAGCTCGTCCTCCGTCAGATCGTCCCCCTCCTGGCCGTCGGTGAGCATGAAGATCGCATCGGGGGAGAGCCGCAGTGCGGCCAGGAGCGGTTCCGCGTGTCGCGTGCCCCCGTCGGCCCGCACCGACTCGATGAACCGGCGGGCCGACCGCCTGTTCTCGTCGGTCGCGAACACGAGCCGCCCCCGCGCCGCCGCGGCGGTGAACAGCTGCATGCGGTCGTTGTAGAAGATGACGTAGAACTGCTGCACGTCGCCGAGCTGCTCGATGCTCCGCACGAGCTCGTCCTTCGCGCGGGCCAGCGGCCGCCCGGCGGGCTCCGCCATGCTCGCCGAGCGGTCGAAGACGTAGACGAACCGGCTGCCCCGCGCCTCGAGGCCGAAGATGCCGGTGGCGACCTGTCCCGGCGACACGATCTGCTGTGGCGTCGCGCGATCCGCGGCGACCTGCGCCGTCGCCGGCACGGCGAGGGGCGTCGCCAGGAGGGCCACGGCGGCCGCCACCGTCATCCGGCCGCAGCGGGCGGTCACGGCTCGACCACGATCTTGCCGGCGAGGCTCCCGGAGCCGCCGACGGTGGCGGCCTCCTGCACGGCATGCGCCTCGGCCGCGCGGTCGAGCGGGAGCACGCGGTCGATCGGCACCCGCAGCCGCCCCGACGCGAGCCAGCGGTTGATGTCGGCGGCGGCCGCCGCCTGCCGCGCCGCGGAGGCCTTGAACATCACGAAGCCGTGGAGGCTGAGCCCCTTGACGTAGAACGGGCCCACCGGAAACGGCGGCCGCGCGTCGCGGCCCGCCATCACCACCATCCGGCCCCCTTCGCCGAGCACGGCGACGGCCCGGTCGAAATCGGGGTCGCGGCGCGTTTCCCAGTAGGCGTGCGCGCCGTCGGGCGCCGCCTCCCGCACGAGATCGACGAGGTCGGGCCGCCGGTAATCGAGCGCCACGTCGGCCCCGAGGTCGCGCACCCGCCGGCACTTCTCGGGGCCGCCGGCCGTGGCGACGACGCGGCAGCCGAGGATCTTCGCGATCTGCACGACCGCCGAGCCCACGCCGCCGGACCCGCCGTTGACGAAGAGCGTCTGGCCCGGCGCGACCGCCAGGTGATCGACGAGTCCCAGCGCCGCGGTGATCGACACGAGCGCCGCGGCCGCCGCCTCGCGGTCGGCGACGCCGTCGGGCGTGGGGTAGAGCCAGCGCTCGTCGACCGCGGCGAACTCGGCGAACGTGCCCTGCCGGCCGAGCAGCCCCTGGTTGGAGCCCCAGACCCGCATCCCCGGACGGAGCGCGTCCACCTCCGCACCCACGGCCACCACTTCTCCCGCAAGGTCGCAGCCGACGACGAAGGGCGTGGGCAGCGGCATGGCGACCGTGCCGGCCCTGACGTAGGTGTCGATCGGGTTGACCGCGCAGGCCCGCACCCGCACGACCGCCTCCCGCGGGCCCGGCACCGGATCGGGGAGCGTGCCCACCTGGATCGCATCGGGGCCGCCGGTGCGGGTGATGAACGCGGCTTTCATGAGGGCCGCTTCTCTTTCCGACCCCCGAGCCACGCCGCCGCCGCCGTGAGCAAGCCCATGCCGCCGATGCCCACGAGCGTGCGGGACACGCCGCTGGCGAACTGCGTCCGCCGGCGGAGCATCACCTCCTCGCGCATCGGCATGCGGTTCACCGACGCCTCGGCGAAGTCCTGCAGCGCCTGGTAGAGCCGCTGGTCGTCGGTGCGATCGATCTCGCTGCGGATCGCGGCGGGGGCGAAGGCCGCGGTGGGGAGCCAGCTGGCGTAGGCGGCACCGGCCCAGGAGAGGATCGCGACCACCGCGCCGGCGAGCGCCACCGATTCCGCCGTGCCCCACGTCCGCTGGCGGGCAGCGGCCTGCCGGGCCTTGACCGGGAGCGCCGCCATGTCGCGGAGTTTCGGCACCTCGTTGCGGCGACCGCAGGCCGGGCACTCGACGGCTCCGCCGGCCTGCCCCGTCACGATCTCGATGTCGGCGCCGCAGGTGCAGGGGAGCAGGAAGATCTTCTTCGCTCGATCGCTGTCGTGTTTCACGGTCTCGCTCGTTTCACGGTGTCGCTCGTCGGACGGTGTCGCTCGTCTCGCGGTGTCGCTCTCGCCGGGAGCCGTTCGCCCGGGCACTTTCGCCCGGGCACTTTCGCCGGACGGACTGCACCGCGAGACCTTCACGCGGAGCCTCTCGGCGGCCGCGCGAAGCCCCCTGCGGGTGGGAGGCGGGTTCGTGCCCCGGCGGACGCAAAAGTTCTCCGGCCGATTTCTTTTACCATTCCGGGGGCCGCGACTAGAATCCACCGCGTTTTGCGGCGAAAAATTGCTGGCTTTTCCCCGGGGACGGGGGCATAATCTTAGGCCCTCGGGACACCAAGCAGATGCCCACCACCGTCCCTCCCCTTGACCCACTCTGCCCAGATTCACGCCAACGGCGTTCGTCGGGTTCCGAGGCCTCACGGTTCTGCGACCGCGACGAGCGTGCTCCGTCAAGGATGCGAGCCGCCGGCGCCGCCGCTGACCGGGCCGATGGGGGAAGTTCGGACCGCTCCCGGCGCGTCGTTTCCGACCGGCTGGATTCCGCCGCCCCTTGAATCACACTCTCGACACCCCGAATGATGCATCGGGTGCGGCATGAGGCGGCGCCCGAGGAAGTGACTCAGAAGTCCCACGAAGGAGTTGAACCTTGTTCGATTCGCTGCTGGATGAACTCGAGGATGACGTCGTCTCCAATCCCCAGGAGGTCGAGGAACTGACCGAGAAGGTCGTCGACGCCGAGGAGGCCGACGCCGACCTGCTCGTCGACGACGCCGAGGCGGTCGCCCTCCCCGACGGCGAGATCGAGGCCGAGCAGGAGCTCGAGTCCGCCAACGACGGCGAGGACATCCTCGTCGAGCAGGTCGAGAACTGGTCCGACGATCCGGTGCGGATGTACCTGACGCAGATGGGCGAGATCCCGCTGCTCACCCGCGCCCAGGAGATCTACCTCGCCCGGCAGATCGAGACCACGCGGGCACAGTTCCGCGCGAAGCTGCTCGAGTGCGAGTACGTCTGCCAGCAGGCGTTCAAGGTGCTCTCGCGGGTGCATCGCGGCGAGCTGCCCTTCGATCGCACGGTGCAGGTGTCGGTGACCGACCGTCTCGAGAAGGAGCAGATCCTCGGCCGGCTGCCGCACAACCTGCGCACGCTCGAGGTGCTCCTGCGGCAGAACCGGTCCGACTACCGCATCGCGCTGTCGAAGAAGCGGCGGATGGCGGAGCGGCGCGAGGCTTGGGCCCGGCTCGGGCACCGCCGGCGTCGCTGCGTGCGGCTCATCGAGGAACTCGGCCTGCGCACGCAGCGAATCGAGTCGATGATCCCGACGCTGGAGAACTTCGTCGTGCGGCTCAAGGAGCTGCGGTCGAAGATCGAGGCCCACAAGAAGTCGAAGCAGCCCCCGGCGGGCCGCCAGAAGCTCGTCGAGGAATACCGGGCGATCCTCAAGGCCTGTCACGAGACGCCCCGCAGCCTCAAGCGGCGGATGGACGAGATCCGCGAGATCTACGCCCGCTACCAGAAGGCGAAGCGCGGCCTCTCCGAGGGCAACCTGCGGCTGGTCGTGTCGATCGCGAAGAAGTACCGCAACCGCGGCCTCTCCTTCCTCGACCTGATCCAGGAGGGCAATGCCGGCCTGATGCGGGCGGTGGACAAGTTCGAATACCGCCGCGGCTTCAAGTTCTGCACCTACGCCACGTGGTGGATCCGGCAGGCGATCACCCGCGCGGTGGCCGACCAGAGCCGCACGATCCGCATTCCCGTGCACATGGTGGAGACGATGTCGCGGGTGCGCAACGTCGCCCGCCAGCTGCTCCAGGAATACGGCCGCGAGCCGACGATCGAGGAGATCGCCGCGCGGGCCGGCACGCCGGTGGACGAAACGCGGCGGGTGACGGCGATGAGCCGCTATCCGATCAGCCTCGACCGTCCGGTGGGCAACAGCGAGGACAGCCACTTCGGCGACCTGCTCCCCGACACCGGCGCCGAGAATCCGGCGGTGGGGGCGGCGCAGGAGATGCTCCGCAACCGGATCGCGAAGGTGCTCAAGAGCCTTTCCTACCGGGAGCGGGAGATCATCAAGCTGCGGTACGGCCTCGGCGACGGCTACAGCTACACGCTCGAGGAGGTCGGGCACATCTTCAAGGTGACCCGCGAGCGGATCCGGCAGATCGAGGCGAAGGCGGTGCGCAAGCTGCAGGCCCCGGCCCGCAGCGAAGAGCTCTCGGGCTTCCTCGACTGAAACCCGGCGGTCGTGCATCCGGCGAGCGGCACCGTCGTCGACCGATGATGAGGTGATCGTCTCCGGCCATGGGCCGCTCACCGGGATCGCCTCCATGGATCCCGAGCCGGCGGCTTATTCCGCCGTCATGGGCGGCGTGACCCGAGTGGCCCTCTGTGCGGGCGGTCTGTGCGGGCGGTCTGTGCGGGCGGTCTGTGCGGGCGGCCTGTGCGGGCGGCCTGTGCCGGCCGTCTGTGCCGGCCGGGCGGCACGGCGGCCGGGCTGGCTACCAGCTGGTTTTTTGTACACTCTTTCGGTGGAGCCTACCACCCACACGAGGAGTGCATCATGGATGCCGGCGATGGCCCCGCCAACCGCCCCCCCCGACTGCTGGATCGCGTCGCCGACACGGCCACGGCCCGGCATCTGTCGCGAAACACGCGAAAGGCCTATGTGCGCTGGGTGCGGCGGTTCGTGCTCTTCCATGGCAAGCGCCATCCTGCGGAGATGGGCGTGGCGGAAGTCAACGCCTTCCTGACGCACCTGGCCGTCGCTGGGCGGGTGTCGGCGTCAACCCAGAACCAGGCGCTCAGTGCGCTCCTGTTTCTGTATACCGGCGTGCTGGAACGCCCGCTCGACCGGCTCGAGGGCGTGGTGCGGGCGCGACGGCCGACGCGGCTGCCCGTGGTGCTGACCCCGGATGAGGTGGCCTCGGTGCTGTCGCACCTGGAAGGCGTTCCGCTGATGGTGGCTCTGCTGCTCTACGGTGCCGGCCTGCGGCTCAACGAGGCGCTGCAGGTTCGGGTCAAGGACATCGACTTCGCGACCAACGCGATCACGATCCGTGAAGCCAAGGGCAACAAGGATCGCGTCTCCGTCCTGCCGCAGCGGGTGAAGCCACTCCTCGCTGGCCGTGGAAAAAGTCCTCCGGGACTTTTTCCAGGCATGAAAACCTCTGGTTTTCGCGGCAGCTGCGCTGCCGGGATCGCGTCCCTGCGATCCAGCAGGCTGTTTATCCACAGCCTGCTCGAGCGGCA
>Ga0114963_10002974_pt1 | contig 11566 bp, 8 predicted proteins | sample C_131016_EF_Meta_FD_87019 | JGI IMG/M metagenome (GOLD analysis project Ga0114963, IMG submission 87019) | Freshwater microbial communities from Lake Croche, Canada to study carbon cycling - C_131016_EF_MetaG | ecosystem: Environmental > Aquatic > Freshwater > Lake | place: Lake Croche, Canada...
CGCCGTTGACCTTGCCAGTGACGGTGCCGGTGACCAGTTCGCCGCGCTCCAACGCCTGCTCGAGGGCCAGCCAAGCCGTAAGGCGCTTTGCCCGATCGCGTGAAAGGCGGGTTTCACCGCGACCATCTTCAAGCGCTTCGATGGCGACCGACACGAAATCTCCAGCGGCGACTTCAAGCTGTCCACGGTCATCGTGGAATTCTTCAATTGGAATGAAGCTCTCGGACTTTAGTCCGGCATTCACGACCACGAAGTTGTGGTCAATTCGAACGACCTCGGCCGTGATGACTTCGCCCGTCCGCATAACATGCAGATTGAGCGATTCTTCAAACATCTGAGCAAAGCTCTCGATCACGGGAGCGGCGGTCTGGGTTTCAGTGGACATGGTTGGGTGGTTTCCTTGTGGCCTGGCAGCTCTTGTCCGCGCGGGGCCGGGGGGCGCACGCCCAAAATTTGAAGTATGGGCGGAGTTAAAAAATGTTCGCCGAGAGTCGGCGAACGCCTGGAGTCAACATTCAAACAGTCGTCAAGCAGCGGTCAGTTCACGCGCTAAGGAGAACACCCCTCGTCCATGAATGCCCGGATGGCGACGACGGTTTCGTCGATCGTCAACCCGGTCGAGTCAAGAATGTGCGCGTCTTCAGCAGGAATTGTTGGCGAAACCGTGCGCTTCGAGTCGCGCTCATCTCGCGTCTGCAAATCTTGCAAAAGGTCGTCGAAGTTAGCAGAAAACCCTTTGTCGATCAACTGCTTGAATCGACGCTTCGCCCGTTCGTGGGGACTGGCCTGCAAAAAAATCTTGGCCTTCGCGTCGGGGAATACCACGGTCCCCATATCCCGACCATCGGCGACCAGGCCCGGCGCGACTCGAAATGCCCGCTGGCGCTCCAGCAACGCGGCCCGAACGGCAGGTAATGCGGCCACTCTGGAGGCACCCTCACCGATGGACTCGTGGCGAATCATGTCCGACACATCGTGACCATTCAAGACAATCGAACCAGCCGTTTCAAAATGCACCGGTAAGGCCAGAGCAATCCGGGCCACGCCCGCCTCATCCGCCCAATCAACGCCTGCTTGCCGAGCAGCCAATGCAGTCACCCGATAGAGCGCACCACTGTCCAAGAGGTGCCATCCCAGCTCCAGCGCAAGGATCGCGGCCAATGTGCCTTTACCACTCGCAGTGGGGCCATCGATAGTCAGCACGGGCACCTGGCTATCTGACTTGGGGGCCCTCCTCGGGGCGGCCGTCTCGACGAGGGCCACCTCCGTTCTCGTCGACTGGGTAACATCGGCTAGCCGATCAAAGAACTCCGGAAAGGTCTTGGCAACGCACGATGGCTCAAGGACGTTCACCGCAACGCCGGCGCGTCGTCGGCTTGAAAGGGAGGCCAGCGACAAGCACATCGCCATCCGATGATCATCATAGGTCGCCACCGATGCGGGGACCAAGGCCGCCGGGGGATTAATCCGAAGCCAGTCGGGCCCCTCATCGACGCGGGCGCCGAGCTTGCGCAATTCGGTCGCCATCGCCGCGATGCGGTCGGTTTCTTTCACTCGCCACGATCCGATCCCGCACAAAAGCGTTGTGCCCTCGGCATGCAGAGCACAAGCCGCCAGCGTCATCGCCGCGTCTGGAATCTCGACGCAGTCGAGCTCAATTCCGCGCAAATGCCGCCCGTCGGCAGGTGCCTGCGCTTCGATCCAGTCGGGTCCCCACACGATCTGGGCACCCATTTTTTCAAGCGCATACGCAAATGCCACGTCGCCCTGCACACTGTCTTTCCCAACGCCGCAGACGCGGACTGGGCCACCTCCAATCGCACCCGCTGCCAAAAAATAAGAGGCGCTTGAGGCGTCGCCCTCGACCGCAATCGAGCCCGGCGAACGGTAGCGCTGGCCACCCCGAACCTCAAACCGCGACCATCCCTCGCGTTCGACCTGAACCCCAAATCGGGCCATCAAAGCGAGGGTGATTCCGACATAGGGCTGACTAATCAGGTCACCCTCGATCTCGATGACGAGGGATTTCGAGGTTGAGTTGGCCCCGGCACCGAGGATCAACGGGGCGGCCTGAAGTAAGCCCGTCAGGAACTGACTCGAGGTATCTCCCCGAATCCGAATTGGATCGGCACGCAGCACGGCATGGTTAAGCCGCAGCGGCGGATAACCCGTTGCGCCCAGATAATCAATCCTCGAGCCAAGGGCCAACAAACCATCCACGAGGTCAGCGATTGGGCGTTCGTGCATCCGGGGGACCCCAGACAAAATCACGGAACCGTTCGCGGCCCGAGGATCCGTGCTTGCGGACAGCGAAGCCGCAATCGCCGGGACCAGGGTTCGAATCGTCAGCCCCGAATTGCCGACAAACAGGTCCGCGGAAAGACTGGGAAACGCACCACCCGCACCCCAGACCTTCAAGACATTCGGCGCCGAGCGCTCAAGCCGCACACCAAGTCGCTCAAGCGAATCCAGCATCACTGCAGTATCGTCAGACTCGAGCAACCCATGGAGCTCGGTGACCCCACTGCCCAGGGCGGCCAGCAGCAAGTAGCGATTCGACAGGCTCTTGCTGCCAGGTAAATCAACGCGGCCCCGGGCGCCAGATACAGGTTGGAGCGACCAATTGGCCGGAAATTGACGCGACATGCCCCGACCTCTTCCTTATCCGCGCAATCTTCGACGCCAACTGGCCGCCAGTTCGATCTGGTCAGCCAAACCCGTATGGTCCCCGGACCGGACCGCCGCTCGCAACGCGTTACACGCGTCAAGAAACTGATCGGTAGCGGTCAAGACCGCGGCCGAATTCTCGATGAGAATGTCCGCCCAAAGCGGGGCCGAAGACGCGGCGATCCGAGTGGTGTCCCGTAAGCCACCACCCGCCCAACCAAGCAGGGCCTCCGCATCCGGGCGTTTACTGAGGCTCTCGGCCAGCGCAAAAGCAACAAGGTGCGGCAGGTGACTGACGGCCGAAAAAACCTCATCATGCTCTTCTGCACCAAGTCGTGAGGGCCGGGCCCCGAGATCGGACCAGAGCGCCTCGATCTGTTGCAATGCCCAGGGATCCGTTTCGGGTTGCGGACAGATCACGCAATGGGCCCCGACAAAAAGTTCAGGATGCGCCGCTTCAGGGCCATGGCGCTCACTACCGGCAATCGGATGCGCTGGGACAAACCGACTGAACCGTTCGCCCAAAACCTGCCGTGCAGCGCGAATGACCGTTACCTTGGTGCTTGCCACGTCCGTGAGAACAGCCTCAGGGTCAATAGCTGGTGCGATTTGGCGAAGCAACTCGGGCAATGCCGACGGGGGCGCAGCCAACACCACGAGATCAGCCGCCTTAACAGCCATCGCGGGGTCATCGATATCCTCATCGATCAACTCGAGTTCTCGGGCCCGAAGCGCCTGTGGGCCACATCCGACGAGGTGCTTAACGAGCCCGGCCTGGCCCATGGCCGCAGCCATCGAACCACCGATTAGACCAGTCCCGAGAAAGACGGCCCGCTCCCAAACCTTCGGGGGATTCACCGAGCGATCGCGGCTGGCAGGGCACCCGGCAGTGCGGCGAGAAAAGTGGCGTTCTCTTCAGGCAATCCCACCGAAACGCGCAGCCACCCCTTCAAGGCGTAGTTGCCGACCGGACGAACAATCACGCCGGCCCGCAACAGACGTTCATACACCGGCATCGCTGGATCACCGGCAACCCCAGGTGGCTGAGTCCCGTCACCCACGCCTGATCCGCTCGGCGGTACCACCTGGACCAACAAAAAATTTCCCCAACTCGGGAGCCAACGCACGCCGATTGCGTCCAGTCCGGTCTCTAGTTGTGCCATCCCTTCGCGGTTGGCCCGATAAGCCTGCTCGAGCCAGGCACCGTCCGACAAGGCCGCTACGGCAGCGGCCTGTGCCAGCAAGTTGACATTGAACGGCTGACGAAGGCGATTCAGCAGATCGGTCACCAAAGGCTGGGCTACTCCGTAGCCCACTCGGAGCCCCGCCAGGCCGTAGGCTTTGGAGAATGATCTGGAGACCAACAAATTCGGGAAGCGGCGAACCCAGGCAAAGGCATCCGGCCGTTCTTCAGGGCGCAGGTACTCGGTGTAGGCCTCGTCATAAACAACCAGGACCCGGTTTGGTACCTGTTCAAGAAAACGTTCGACCGCTGCGGCAGGTAAGAAAGTGCCGGTGGGATTGTTCGGATTGGCAACAAACACGATACGGGTGTCGGTTGTAATCGCTTGAAGCATTGCGTCCAGATCATGTCCATAGACCTGGGCCCCGGATGCCACCGTAGGCACCACGATCGAGCGCGCGCCGACCGCCTGAGAGGCCAATGCGTAAACCGCGAATGCATGGGCCGAGAAAACCGTCGATTCACCGGGTTGGACAAATGCTCGGGTGGCGAGTTCAAGAATATCGTTCGAACCGTTACCCAAAGTGATCCACTCCAGGGGCACGTCGAACCGCTTCGAGATGGCTGACTTTAGCTCGAAGCCATTGCCATCGGGGTAGCGGGCCAGCTCAATCGCCGCAGCTGCCATGGCGTCGCGAGCACTCTGCGGCATGCCCAACGGATTCTCATTGGAAGCCAGTTTCACGATCCGGGATTCGTCGAGCCCGTACTCTCGAGCCAGTTCGGACACCGGCTTACCCCCCTGGTAAGGGGCGATCGCACGGACATAGTCAGGAGCATGCAACATAGGCGTGACCAAAAATCAGGAAAGAGAACGCGATTGAGTCGCGAAAAAAAGACGGTTCGCCTGGGGTTAGCGCGCCCGCGGATAGGATCCGATGATGCGGCAGACGGTTGCCTGTTGACGAAGCTCTGCGACCGCTGCCGCCACCGGCACATCGTCCTGATGGCCAACCAGGTCAATATGGAACATGTACTCCCAAGCGCTCCCCCGCGCGGGTCGGGACTCAAATCGCTTCATTGAAACGCCGTGACGGGCGAGCGGTTCGATCAAACGATGCACCGCACCAGCACGATCGGGTACCGACAGAATGAGCGAAGTCTGGTCATTTCCGGAACGCCCACACGCATGACGGCCAATCACCTGAAATCGAGTCTGATTCGACGGGTCGTCCTGGATCGCGGCGGCGACCAGTTCAAGACCATAGGCTCGCGCGGCGGGTTCGCCCGCGACTGCGGCGGTTTGATCCTCTTGCGCCGCCAGGCGAGCGCCTTCGGCGTTACTGGCCACTGCGACCCGCGGCAACCCAGGGTATCGGGCGTTGAGCCAGTGAGCGCATTGCGCAAGCGATTGGGCGTGACCGACAATCCGAGTCACGCCATCCATCTGGCCCGATCGGGTCATCAGATTTTGCCGAACCGCGATCGCCACCTCGCCACAAATCGAAAGCGGGGTCTGCTGGTAGAGGTCGAGGGTTCGGTTCACCGCACCTTCGGTCGAATTTTCGACCGGAACGATGCCAAAATCCGCGGCTCCGGCTTCCGTTGCCCGAAAAACCTCATCAATCGAAGGACAGGCAATGGCATCCACCGACTCGCCAAAGTGACGCCGCAGCGCCGACTCGGAAAAAGTCCCAGCAGGCCCGAGGAAGGCCACCTGCAAGCGTCGTTCGAGCGCTCGACAGGCACTCATGATTTCAGTCCAAATGGCCGCGATCGCCGCTTTCGGCAGCGCGCTGCCCAACTCCTCATTTGTTCGCTGCAAGCCAGCGATCACTTGAGCCTCACGTTCTGGCCGCCAGACAGGCGCATCAAGCACGGCTTTGAGTTCACCCACCCTGCGTGCGATTTCGGCACGACGCACAAGCAATCGGAGCAACTCGCGGTCAACGCCGTCGATCTCCTGACGCAGATCATTCAGGCCCGATTGATCCATGCGATCAGCCATGAATCAGAACCTGCGGATCCGCCCGACCACCCGACGCCTCAGGCCCCGGGCGCGGGTAACTCACCCGGCGCAGAGTCCGGGGAATCCGGAGCATCTGGTGAATCCGGAGACTCGGCCGCCTCCAGGGGATCGTCCTCAATCGCTTCGACAGCCGATTCGGCGACCTTTTGCAGGCCAGCCAATTGAGCGCCCTGGTCCAGGGCGATTAGTTTGACCCCCATCGTGACTCGACTTGACGCTTTGACTTCAGAAACGCGTGTGCGCACCAGAACGCCGCCGTCCGTGATCAGCATAATTTCGTCGACCGGCTCCACCAGGACCGCAGCGACAACCGGTCCGTTACGGTCGCCCGTTTGAATGGCGATCACACCCTTGGTACCTCGGCCCTTACGGGGGTAATCGGTGACCGGCGTCCGTTTGCCAAATCCATTGGCGGTTGCACAAAGCACAGCGGGTGGTTCGGCCAGCGTGTCCACACCTGACGCGACGAGCAACTGGATGATGCTTTGCTCCGCATCAAGCCACATGCCACGGACGCCGTGGGCATTGCGCCCCATCGGGCGAACATCTTCCTCCGCAAACCGGACCGCCTTACCCGCGTCCGAGAACAACATGATGTCGTGCTGGCCATCGGTAATCGCAGCGCCGACCAGAAAATCGCCCGGATCGAGATCCACCGCGATGATTCCGGCGGTACGCCGATTGCCAAAATCGCTGAGCGGCGTCTTCTTGACCGTTCCTCGTCGGGTCGCCATGAAGACATAGTGCTGGTCATCGAACGCTTTGACGGGCAACACCACGGTGATCTTTTCGCCATCCACAAGCGGAAAGCAATTAATGATCGGGCGCCCGCGGGAGGTGCTCGAGCCCTGCGGGACCTCGTAGACCTTCATCCAGTAAACCCGGCCGCGGTCCGAAAAACACAGCAGGGTGTCATGGGTATTGGCGATAAAGAGCTGGTCGACCCAGTCGTCCTGACGAGGAGCCGCTGCCTGACGACCGCGGCCGCCCCGGCGTTGCGCTCGGTACTCCGAAAGCGGCTGGCTCTTGACGTATCCACCGTGCGTGATCGTCACCACCATATCGGTGGGCGTGATCAGGTCCTCAACCCCGAGCTCGGTGGCATTGGCCTCGATGGTCGAACGTCGGGCGTCTCCAAACTGGCGACGGATGTCCTGAAGCTCGTCTGTGATGATCGCGGTGATGCGCTCAGCCCGGGCCAGGATGTCCAACAGATCGGCGATCGCAAGCACAATCTCGCGGTATTCCGTCACGATCCGATCTTGCTCCAGTCCCGTCAGCCGCTGCAGCCGCATGTTCAGAATCTCTTGGGCCTGCGCCTCGGACAGACGGTAGCCGTTCGGGCTAAGCCCCAGAGCCGGGTCCATGCCCTCGGGGCGAAACGCGCGTAACCTCGCCGCCACATCCGACCCGTCTTCCCCAGCGGCGGCGCGTTCCACCATTTCCCGAGCGAGACCGGGGTTCCAGGTCCGCTCAAGCAGGCGTTCTTTTGCGACCGGCGGCGTGGGGGCGGCCTTGATCAACGCGATCATCTCGTCAACATTGGCGAGAGCAACCGCCAGTCCTTCCAGCAAATGGCCTCGCTCGCGGGCTTTGCGAAGTTCGTAAACCGTCCGCCGCGTTACCACCTCGCGGCGGTGCGACAGGAAACATTCCAGCATCTGGCGCAAATTCAGCAGGCGGGGCTGGCCGTCGACCAAGGCCACCATGTTCATGCCGAACGTGTCCTGCAGCTGGGTCGACTTGTACAAATTGTTGAGTACAACCTCGGGAACTTCGCCGCGCTTGAGCTCGATGACGACGCGCATCCCGGACTTGTCAGACTCGTCCCGAATATCGCTGATTCCTTCGAGCTTCTTCTCGTTGACCAACTCAGCCATACGCTCGAGCAGCGTGCGTTTGTTGACCTGGTAAGGCAACTCGTCAACGATGATCGACTGACGACCCGTAGCACCAGCGCGCTCAATATCTTCAAAGTGGGTGCGGGCGCGCATCACCACCCGCCCGCGCCCCGTTCGATAACCCTCACGAACACCCGTGAGCCCGTAAATGATTCCGGCGGTTGGGAAATCAGGCGCCGGGATCTTCTCGATCAACTCGTCCACGGTGACATCCGGACGTTCCAGCAAAAGCAAACAACCGTCGAGAACCTCATTGAGGTTGTGCGGCGGCATGTTTGTGGCCATCCCCACGGCAATACCGGAGCTTCCGTTGATTAACAGATTCGGGATACGTGCCGGCAGGATCAGTGGCTCGCGCTCGCTCCCGTCGTAGTTGGGACCGAAATCCACAGTCTCGCGGTCAATATCGGCAAGTAATTCATGCGCAATGCGGCTCAGCCGAATTTCGGTGTATCGCATCGCTGCGGCGTTATCACCATCGACAGAGCCAAAATTGCCCTGACCGTCGACCAACAAATAACGCAGTGAAAAATCCTGCGCCATGCGGACGATGGTGTCGTAGACCGCGCTGTCGCCATGCGGGTGATATTTGCCGATGACGTCGCCGACGATCCGTGCGCTTTTCTTGTAGGGCCGGTTCCAGTCGTTGTTGAGTTCGTGCATCGCGAACAACACACGACGATGAACGGGCTTGAGTCCATCCCGAACGTCAGGCAATGCTCGCCCTACGATCACGCTCATTGCGTAATCTAGGTACGAACGGCGCATTTCCTCCTCGAGGCTGACCGGGAGGGTTTCTTTGGCGAAGCTATCCATGTGACCGAATTGTAACATTCAGGGGCCAGGCCAACCGTGTTGCACCAAAGAGACGCCCCATCAACCCAACATTACACAGGGTTTTACATCCGGTGGCGGGACGCACCACCCTGTGGCACACTTTAAGGGTATTTCCCTGTGAGGATCAACATGAAGAATTCACTTTATCTGCGCGTCGCAGTGTCTGCTCTTGCCGTCACAGCCAGCGGCTTGGCATTGGCCCAAACGGTCAACCCCAACAACCCAGGCTACGTGATCGGTGCTTCCGGTTCCCAGATCGTCAAGAGCGGTACCAATTTGTGCTGGCGTACCGGATCGTTCACGCCGGCGAATGCAATCGCTGGCTGCGACGACGATCTGCTTCCGAAGGCCGCCCCACCAGCGCCCGCACCTGCAGCAGCACCGGCCCCGGCCCCGGCCCCTGCCCCGGCCCCGGTCCAGCCTAAAGCAGCCGAAATGACGCCGCGTGCGGCGCCGGCTCCGGCCGTGGTTGCTCCAGTCGCTGCGCCCGCCGCCGCCCCGTCACCGCGCCCCACCAGCGAAAAGGTGAGTTTCGCGTCTGACACCTTCTTTGATTTTGACAAGACCGTTGTCAAACCAGAGGGGAAGGCAAAACTCGACACGTTGATCGGTCAGATCAAGGGCATCGCACTTGAAGTGGTCATCGCGGTTGGACATACCGACAGCGTCGGCTCCGACAAGTACAACGATCGCCTCTCGCAGCGTCGTGCCGACTCCGTCAAAGCGTATCTGGTCAGCAAAGGGATCGAACCCAACCGCATCTACACGGAAGGCAAGGGCGAGAAGCAACCGGTTGCGAGTAACAAGACGAAGGAAGGGCGGGCCAAGAACCGTCGCGTAGAAATCGAAGTCGTAGGAACCCGTCCAACCAAGTAATTTGGGCTTGATCCCGACTCGAACGCCCCGCCGGCTTAAGCTCGCGGGGCGTTTTGCCATCTTACGAAGCGTCCGCGACGCAAAGCCCGGGATTCAACATCTTGCCCACATACGCATCGACCGGTCAGCCTGGGTCTTCTAATTTCGATCCGGGCGAACTCGCCAAGTTTCAATCACTGGCATCGCGCTGGTGGGACCCAGAATCCGAATTCAAGCCCCTGCATGCCATTAATCCACGGCGGCTCGGGTGGATCGACTCGCTCGCGCCGCTGACCGGTCGGCGTATCGTCGACGTCGGTTGTGGCGGCGGAATTTTGGCCGAATCCATGGCACGCGCAGGTGCGGTGGTGACCGGTATCGATCTGGCTGATCGTCCTCTCAAAGTGGCCGAACTGCATCGCCTGGAGAGCGGGGTCAGCGTGGAGTACCGACGCATCGCCGCCGAAGACCTGGCGCAATCGGAGCCCGAATCCTTTGATACCGTTACCTGCATGGAGATGCTCGAGCACGTCCCGGACCCCGCCTCCACCATTCGGGCCTGCGCCGAAATGGCCAAGCCCGGTGGCTGGTTGTTCTTCTCGACCATTAATCGCAACCCAAAAGCCTTTCTGTTCGCGATCGTTGGTGCCGAGTACGTCCTGCGACTGCTTCCCCGCGGCACCCACGAGTACGACAAATTCATCAAACCGTCGGAACTCGTCGGATCCGCCCGCTCGTCCGGGCTCGAGCTGGTCGAGACGAAAGGTCTGACGTACAACCCCCTGACTCAGGTTTATGCGCTGCATCCTCATGATGTTTCGGTGAACTACCTGGTTGCCCTGCGCAAAACCGCTCCATGAATCCGTTGTCGCCTTTCATTCCAGAGGCGGTTTTTTTCGATCTGGATGGAACCCTGGCAGACACCTCCGAGGACCTTGCCGCCCCAGTCAATGCCATGCGAGAAGCGCGTGGCCTCGACCCCCTACCCGTCCGGGAATTACGGCCTTACGTGTCCCGCGGGGCGCGAGGGCTCATCGGCCGAGCGTTCGGACTGCAGCCCGAGGACGAGGGCTTCGAATCCTTGCGCGTCGAATTTCTGGAACGTTATGAGCAAGGTCTCGTCGTCCACACGCGACTTTTTGACGGCATGCCGGAGGTGCTCGATGCGCTGGACGCCGCAGGCATTCAGTGGGGAGTGGTCAGCAATAAAGCCGAGCGCCTGGTAATTCCAGTCCTTGCCGGACTTGGAATCAGCGCACGTAGCGCAACTGCAGTCGGGGGCGACACGACCCCACATGCGAAACCTCACCCGGCGCCCTTGCTCCACGCCGCAAGTCTGGCCCAGGTCAGACCGAATCAATGCGTCTACATCGGCGACGATCGCCGCGACATTCAAGCAAGCGACGCAGCTGGCATGTTCTCCATTGCCGCAGGCTGGGGGTTTTATGACGCCGCCGAACCCCCCGAGAGCTGGGGGGCCGGAGCCGTCGCCGATGCCCCTGCGCGCCTCAAGGCATGGCTGGACCTTACTGGCGCAATACTTCGTCGCTGACCTGACGCGCGCTGAGCCTATCCTCGCGCGGTAGGAGCGCAAACATCGCAATCACCATCCGCTCCAGTTCGGTGCGGTCGGGTTTCCCCGCCATCCGCTTCAGCGCCTCGTCGAGCAAGGTGCGCGCTTCGGTTCGGTCGGTCCAGGCCCGGCTGTCGAAATCCCGCTCAAATCCGGCGATATAAGAAGCCCAGAGACCAATATCCTCGCGAACCAGCGTGAAGACGTGAGCCCGAATCTCGTCAGTCATCGCGCGCGCAATCCGCGAGTCCTTGAGGGTCCGCAAGGCAGCGATGCGCTGATGAAATTCGTCAATGACCGGCTGTACCGCAGTCGATTGCAGACGGCGCACCGTCACGGTCAAGGAAGCCATTGCCGCCTCAAGGCGTTTTTCAGCACGCAACCAATCGGCTGATCGGTCCGAAGCATCCAGCTCAACCATGGCCGAGCGGAGCCGTTCGCGCACCTCAAGCAAACGATCCAGGTCCGCCTCATCGGCAACCATTAGCTTTTCGAGCGCGTCGAATTCGACCTCGAGTCGA
>Ga0114963_10002977_pt1 | contig 11564 bp, 6 predicted proteins | sample C_131016_EF_Meta_FD_87019 | JGI IMG/M metagenome (GOLD analysis project Ga0114963, IMG submission 87019) | Freshwater microbial communities from Lake Croche, Canada to study carbon cycling - C_131016_EF_MetaG | ecosystem: Environmental > Aquatic > Freshwater > Lake | place: Lake Croche, Canada...
AGCCTGCAGCTCCTTCTCGTGCCGGTTACACCTTCGAGGGTTGGTCTTTGACTGATGGTGGAGATGCTCTTGTCTTCCCTTACAATCCTGGTGTTGCTACTGAGATCACTCTGTTTGCTTTGTGGTCTGCTGATTCGCATGTAGTTTCTTTTGACACAAAGGGCGGCTCAGCATTTCCGGATAGTTCTTTTGTTACTGATGGATATGTAAGTATTCCTTGGGCTCCTCCTTATTGGGGTCGTTCTTATCGCGATGGTTACACTTTCTTGGGTTGGTCGGCAACTGATGGCGGTAGCGCGATTAGTGCCCCTTATTACCCTGGTGTTGCTACTGACATCACACTGTATGCGTTGTGGTCTGCTGATTCTCACAACATTTTCTTCCTCGCTAACGGCAGTTTTGTTCACTATCTTTCTTATGTAACTGATGGGTCTATTGAGGAGCCTGCAGCTCCGCAGCGCACTGGCTACACTTTCCAGGGTTGGTCTGCTACCGATGGTGGTGCTGCTGTTTCATTCCCTTACTCTCCAGGTGGCACTGGTTTTAAGGTCATGTATGCTCTGTGGTCTGCTGATTCTCACACAGTTACTTTCTCAACCAATGGTGGTTCAGCCGTTGCTGATGATTCATTCTTGACAGATGGTTCTTTTGGAATACCAGTGGACCCAACTCGTGTCGGTTATACCTTCTTGGGTTGGTCAGCTTCTGATGGTGGGCCTGCAGTCTCATTCCCTTATTCACCTGGTGTTGCTACTGACATCACACTGTATGCGTCATGGTCTGCTGATTCTCACTCCGTGAACTTGGGTGTTAATGGTGGAACTGTTTCGTTTGTAACTGATGGTTCTATTGCTGAGCCTGCAGCTCCTTCTCGTGCCGGTTACACCTTCGAGGGTTGGTCTTTGACTGATGGTGGAGATGCTCTTGTCTTCCCTTACGCTCCAGGTGTTATTGAAGATCTAACCTTCTACCCAGTGTGGTCTGCTGATACGCATACAGTTACTTTCTCAACCCTTGGTGGTTCAGCTGTTACTGATGATTCATTCGTGACAGACGGGGCTGTTGGGATTCCACTAGACCCAACTCGCACGGGTTACACCTTCATTGGTTGGTCAGCTACTGATGGCGGCCAGAGCATTACTTTCCCGTATGCGCCTGGTGTTGCTACTGACATCACTTTGTATGCGTTGTGGTCTGCTGATACACACACCGTGAACTTAGGTGCTAATGGTGAAACTGTTTCGTTTGTGACTGATGGTTCTATTGATGAGCCTGCAGCTCCTTCTCGTGCCGGCTACACATTCCACGGTTGGTCTTTGACTGATGGTGGAGATGCTCTTGTCTTCCCTTACACTCCGGGTGTTATTGAAGATCTAACGTTCTACCCACTGTGGTCTGCTGACTCACACAACGTGAACTTGGGTTCTACTGGGGTAACGCTTACCTTTGTAACCGACGGTTCTGTTGCAGCTCCTGCCGATCCAATTCTCAACGGCTACACATTCCACGGTTGGTCTTTGACCGATAGTGGAGATGCTCTTGTCTTCCCTTACACTCCAGGTGTCTCTACTGACATCAACTTCTACCCGTTATGGACTGCTGATTCTCACGCGGTTTCCTTCTCAACCAATGGTGGGTCGAGTGTTGCCGACGATTCATTCTTGACAGACGGTTCTCTAGGAATTCCGGTGGACCCAACACGTGTCGGCTATACCTTCTTGGGTTGGTCGGCGACTGATGGTGGCCAGAGCATCACATTCCCTTACACACCTGCAGCGACAACCGACATCACTTTGTATGCATTGTGGTCTGCTGATACACACACCATCAACTTGGGTGTTAATGGTGGGTCTGTGTCGTTTGTGACTGATGGTTCTATTGATGAGCCTGCAGCTCCTTCTCGTGCTGGTTACACTTTCCAGGGTTGGTCCTTGACTGATGGTGGAGATGCTCTTGTCTTCCCTTTCACTCCGGGTGTTATTGAAGATCTAACCTTCTACCCACTGTGGTCTGCTGATAAGCATGCTGTTTCGTTTGATTCGATGGGTGGTTCAGCTGTTACTGATGGATCTTTCGTGACCGATGGTGCTGTCGAGCTTCCTTATGATCCAACTCGTGTTGGTTACACCTTCTTGGGTTGGTCAGCTACTGATGGTGGAGATGCTCTTACATTCCCTTATGCGCCTGGTGTTGCTACTGACATCACACTGTATGCGTCATGGTCTGCTGATTCACACGCTGTTACTTTCGATTCAAAGAGCGGCTCGGCAGTTTCTGATGGTTCGTTTGTCACTGATGGTGTTTTGAGTTTGCCTTATGATCCGACTCGTGATGGTTACACCTTCGTTGGTTGGTCAGATACAGATGGTGGTTATGCTGTTTCATTCCCTTATGCGCCTGGTGTTGCAACAGATATCACTTTGTATGCGTTGTGGTCTGCTGATTCGCATGTAGTTTCTTTTGACACAAAGGGGGGTGAAGCATTTCCGGATGGCTCTTTTGTTACTGATGGATATGTAAGTATTCCTTGGGCTCCTCCTTATTGGGGTCGTCCTTATCGCTATGGTTACACTTTCTTGGGTTGGTCGGCAACTGATGGCGGTAGCTTGATTAGTGCCCCTTATTACCCTGGTGTTGCTACTGACATCACACTGTATGCGTTGTGGTCTGCTGATTCTCACAACATTTTGTTCTTCGCTAACGGCGGTTATGTTCACTATCTTTCTTATGTAACTGATGGGTCTATTGAGGAGCCTGCAGCTCCGCAGCGTACTGGCTACACTTTCGCAGGTTGGTCAGCTACTGATGGTGGGGATGCTGTGTCATTCCCTTACTCTCCAGGTGGCACTGGTAATAAGACTATGTATGCGTTGTGGTCTGCTGATAAGCATTCAGTGAGCTTCGATGCTAATGGTGGTTCAGCTGTTGCTGATGATGTTTTTGTTACTGATGGCAGTGTTGGGATTCCAGTGGATCCAACTCGTGTTGGTTACACCTTTATTGGTTGGTCAGCAACTAACGGGGGCAGTGCAGTTTCATTCCCATATGCGCCTGGTGTTGCTACTGACATCACTTTGTATTCGTTGTGGTCGGCTGATTCACACACAATCACGTTAGGTTCGAACGGTGGAACTGTTACCTTCGTAACTGATGGTTCTATTGATGAGCCTGCAGCTCCTTCTCGTGCCGGCTACACATTCCACGGTTGGTCTTTGACTGAGGGTGGAGATGCTCTTGTCTTCCCTTACACCCCTGGTGTTATTGAAGATCTAACGTTCTACCCACTGTGGTCTGCTGACTCACACAACGTGAACTTGGGTGTTAATGGTGGAACTGTTTCGTTTGTAACTGATGGGTCTATTGATGAGCCTTCAGCTCCTTCTCGCGCTGGTTACACTTTCCAGGGTTGGTCTTTGACTGATAGCGGAGATGCTCTTGTCTTCCCTTACACTCCTGGTGTTATTGAAGATCTGACTTTCTATCCTTTGTGGTCGGCTGATTCACACACCGTCAACTTGGGTGTTAATGGTGGAACAGTTTCGTTTGTGACTGATGGTTCTATTGATGAACCTGCAGCTCCTTCTCGTGTTGGTTATACCTTCATTGGTTGGTCAGCTACTGATGGTGGAGATGCTCTTGTCTTCCCTTACGCTCCTGGTGTTGCAACAGATATCACTTTGTATGCGTTGTTCTCTGCTGATTCACATTCAGTGAGCTTCGATGCTAATGGTGGTTCTGTTGTCGCTGATGGTTCGTTTGTCACTGATGGTGTTTTGAGTTTGCCATATGATCCGACTCGTGTTGGTTACACCTTCGTAGGTTGGTCTTTGACTGATGGTGGAGATGCTGTTTCATTCCCTTACACTCCAGGTGTAATCGAAGACATCAACCTCTACGCACTATGGTCAGCAGACAAGCATGTTGTCTCGTTTGATTCAACAAGTGGTACAGGTGTTGCTGATGGTTCGTTTGTGACCGATGGTTCTGTTTCAGTTCCTGCTGAACCGACTCGCGCCGGATACACATTCGCAGGTTGGGCAACCACCGTAGGTGGAGATGCTATCGAGTTCCCTTACGCACCAGGCACAACAGAAGACATTTCTTTGTATGCGCTTTGGGTAGCTGAATCTCACAATGTTACTTTCGAATCCAACGGCGGTTCAGCAGTAGATAGCGACAGTTTTGTTACTGATGGAACCGTTTCTGCTCCAGTTGATCCAACTCGTGAGGGATACACCTTCGCAGGTTGGTCAGCTACAGATGGCGGGGATGCAGTCGAATTCCCTTACGCAACCAGTGCAACTGAAGACGTTACTTTGTATGCTCTGTGGTCTGCTGATAGCCATGTTGTTTCGTTTGATTCGATGGGCGGCTCAGCTGTTACTGATGGTTCGTTTGTAACTGATGGCGTTGTTTCTTTGCCAAATGACCCAACTCGCACCGGCTACACCTTCCTAGGCTGGTCTGACTCTGATGGTGGCGACGCTCTCGTGTTCCCTTACGCTCCAGATGTGATCGAAGACATTACTTTGTATGCTCTGTGGTCTGCTGATTCACATACCGTCAACTTAGGTGTTTATGGTGGAACAGTTACTTTCGTAACTGATGGATCTATTGATGAGCCTTCAGCTCCTTCTCGTGTTGGTTACACCTTCGAGGGTTGGTCACTGACAGATGGTGGAGATGCTCTTGAGTTCCCTTACTCACCTGGCGTTGCCACTGACATCACTCTGTTTGCTTTGTGGTCTGCTGATTCACATGCAGTGACATTCAATGCAAAGGGTGGAAGCGCAGTTACTGCAGGAACATTTGTGACCGATGGTTCTCTAAGTGCACCTGCTGCACCAACAAGAATCGGATACAACTTTATTGGTTGGTCTGTTAGCGATGGTGGCTTTGCGATTACATTCCCTTACGCGCCTACTGCAACTACAAACATCACTTTGTATGCTCTGTGGTCTGCAAAAACATACACGGTAACTTTCAACACCAAGAACGGTTCTGCTGTTGCACCTGGCTCATTCACGACAGGTGCTTCAATAGCTGCACCTGCTGCGACCAGTCGCCTTGGGTATAACTTCTTGGGTTGGTCTGATTACGATGGTGGCGATGCAGTTACCTTCCCTTACGATCCAGAAGTTACCAGCGACATCACGTTGTATGCTCTGTGGTCTGAGAGCAGCTATGCAGTGACCTTCAACTCAAATGGAGGAACCGCTGTCAGCGCTAAGACCTTTGTAACTGGAGGATCTGTGTCGGCACCGAGCGCTCCAACCCGCACTGGATATAACTTTGTGGGCTGGTCAGCCACCGAAGGTGGAGCTTCAATTACCTTCCCTTACGCTCCTGGTGTTACAAGGAACATAACTTTGTATGCAGCATGGGTAAAGCAGGTATACACCGTGAACTTCAGCTTGGACGGCGGAGAACTAGCTAATGCTCCTCAATCCGTCAGCTATACATTCGGCAGCACTGCCTTGCGCCTACCAACTCCAACTAGAGCACACTTCCAGTTCGATGGCTGGTTCGATGACTCTTCAGAAGGAAGACTTGTTGGTGTCGGGTCAGATGCGTTTGTTCCAACTGAAAGCACTACTTTGTATGCTTATTGGACTCAGAACACCCTAGATGGAATTGGTTCGCCAACCCAGATTGGAAGTGGCGTAATTGCCGATGGTGAACTAGCGCAGGTTACCGCAGAAGGTGATGGAAACAGCATCTTGGTGAATGTTCCAGCTGGAACATTGGCAGATGAAACTTCTGTGGAAATCTACTTGCCAGAAGATTCGACTAAGGCAGAGGCTCTACTGCCTGACCCTGTTGATGTCCTTGTGGATGTTGTAGTTACCTGGGTTGGTCCGGATGGTGAAGTGTCAAGCACTAAGCCAGGATCACCAGTTGTGGTAACTATCACCAACCCTGAGATCAAGGCAGGTGACGGTATCTTCCAAATCGTCGATGGCGTTGCAGTTCTTGTCGGACGTGCAACTAAAGACGGCTCAGCGGATATCACTGTCACAGATGCTGGTCAAATTGTCATTGCTGCAACTGCGCCGACTGAACCTTTGACTCCTACGGTCACAGCTGGAAATGGAACAGCAACAGTTAGCTGGAGCGCACCGGTTACTACCGGTGGAGAAGAAATCGTCTCATACCTGGTAACTGCTAGCGATGGCCAAACCTGTGTGAGCACGACTCTGACCTGTACATTCAGAAGCCTGCAAAATGGTAAGCCACTAACTTTCACCGTGTCTGCGATTAACAGAGTCGGTAAGGGAGTTTCAGGAAGACCAACAGTAAGCGTTACTCCTGTCGATCCAGAAGCTGACGTTGCTCCGCCTGAAGATGATGGCAATGCACCACCTAAGGCAATTGACGGCTCAGGAAAGTTTGTTACGACTAACGACCCAACAGTGCTTCTTTCATGGGATAAGAAAAACGGCAAACTAACCGCAAGGACAAAGGGAACATACATCGGCCATATCCAAGCGACTATAACCTTCGTGAAAAATGGAACAACCTATGTCTGTTCAGCCGCCTTTGGAACTATAAAGCCGATCCCAGCTAAGACCGCTGCTGAGAAGAAGAAGGCGGCCTTAGGCATGAAGCTATTCACTGGTAAACAGTTCTGTATTGATCAGAATAAGTTGGATCCTAAGAGCACCTCACCTAAGGGTGGGTTGACTAAGCCTAACTTCGCCAAGATCAAGACCATGAAGAAAACTGCTGCTGAACTTAGCCAAGAGAAGCTAGCGCTTGCAGCGCTCAAAGGCTTTAGCGGCGAAGTGCAACTTCAGGTCATTCGCTACCTGGCCTGGCCAACCACAATGGTCAACAGAACTGGATTCTCTGGAAAGGGAAACAAAATTCCAGTGAACATCAGAAACACCAAGGTCAACTTGAACTAATTGAATGATGAAATAATCCCCTCGATTAAACGGGGGGATTATTTCTTTAATGATTTTCTCTGCACTGGTGAATTTTTGGCGAACTAAGAATCTGATACCTTCGCTCTAATTACTGGCTAGTTCTTTTTGAACTCAATCTTTTTAGCCGCCATAATCACTCTGATTCTGGCAATCGATGATTTGGCCATCCCAGGCAAGGCTTTTAGCTCGTCAAGGCTTATTTTTCGAAGGTCAGAGACTCGGAAGAGCTTGGCTTCAACTAAAGCCTTTCTAGCAGGGGAACTGAGGCCAATAGCGAACCATTCGCTCTCAAGCCTTGCTTGGTTCTTTTGCTCTTCGGTTGCCATATGTCGAGTGTATTGCCAAAGTTAGAGGATGCTAGAGGTATGGAATCTTTAGCGTATCTAGTCGTTGGTTTATTGCTTGCTCAGTTAGCTCTTGGTGTTCTGACGCTGGTATTTGCCTTGCTCTATCGGTTGAAGGGAAAGTTTGCCGTCACCTCGCAGGTATTCATTGGCCTTCTAGCAGTTGAAACCATTTGGGGCTTCACGATAAATAATGCCTTCGGTATACCGGCACTTATCTTCACAGCAACTGCTGCATTGATTAGGTACTTACCTAGGAAGTAGTTACCTGGTGAAAGTGTTCTGTGAATGGACTAGCTCTGAATAGGCACCGTTTGCTGCAAGTAACTCTGTATGTGTTCCTTGCTCAACTATTTCTCCGTGGGCTAGAACCAGAATCAGATCAGCGTTCACAACAGTGGAAAGCCTATGAGCGATGGCAATCGTTGTTCTATTAGCAGTTGCTGCATCTAATGTTGCTTGCACAATTCTTTCGCTGTTGGTATCCATCGCACTGGTGGCTTCATCGAGAATTACGACCGGCGGGTCTTTTAGTAATACTCGGGCGATAGCAATTCTCTGCTTCTCACCACCAGATAGTCGATAACCTCTTTCACCAACCATGGTTTCGTATCCCTTAGGGAAACTCATGATCACATCGTGGATGTTAGCTGCTTTTGCTGCTGCCTCTATTTCTTCTTGAGTAGCGCTTGGCTTAGCGTAGGCAAGGTTTTCCCGGATGGTGTCATAGAACAAATATGTTTCTTGATTCACTATTCCTATTTGGTCAATGAGCTCTTCTTGGTTGAGTTCACGAACATCAACGCCACCAAATTTTACTGCTCCTGCAGTTACGTCATAGAAGCGCGGTATTAGGTAACTGATTGTTGTTTTACCAGATCCGGAAGCGCCCACCAGAGCAACGTATTTACCTGCTTCAACTTTGAAGGAAATCCCTTTCAGTGTTGGCTCAGTCTCTTCACCGGTTTCCGGATATGCAAAAATCACGTTGTCGAATTCAATCGAACCCAGTTTGCTTGGTTCAACATGTTTAGGAGTCTCTGGGTTTTTGATGCTTGCCCGCAGATCAAAGTATTCAAAGATTCTTGCAAACAGAGATTGTGAGGTTTGCAAATCAAGGCTTACCTGCAACAGATTCAACATCGGGAATAACAATCTTTGTTGAGCTGTTGTGAAAGCGACAATAGTTCCAATGCTGATTGGATCGGCTTGAAGAATCAACACACCAGCGCAAAGGTAAATAACAGCTGGAATAGAAGACATGAATACTTGCACCACTGCAAAGAAGGTTTGACCGCTCATGGTCTGTCGAACCTGCAAACCTATTTGGTTCTTATTTTCATTTTCATAGCGCTGCACTTCGCTGGCCTGTCTACCAAAGCTCTTGGCTAATAAGATGCCACTTACCCCTAAAGATTCTTGAGTAATAGAAGACATCTCAGAAAGAGATTCTTGAGTCTTGCTAGCAATCTTGGCTCTAACCTGACCTACTTTTCGTTGCAAGAGAACCATCAGGGGAAGCATGATCAGTGCAACAATGGTCAACTGCCAGCTCAATAAGAGCATGGCGACCATAGAAGCTAGCACTGTTACAGAGCTACCAAGCAGGCTACTTATCGTGTTACTGAGAACACCTGCGACTCCACCAACATCATTTTGTAACCTGGATTGAATTGCTCCAGTTTTAGTCTTAGTGAAGAAGGCCAGTTCCATGGACTGCAAGTGCGCAAACATTCGAACTCGAAGCGAGCCCATCACCTTATTACCAACAGTTGAAGTTAGGTAGGTCTGTAGGACTCCTAAGGAGGCTGCTAGAAGCCAGATTCCAATCATGCTGAAGACGAAGGTGGTTAGCACAGCTAAATCAGGTTGACCTGATTTAGGGAATAAGCCTTCATTGAATGCACCTTGAATCAACAGGGGAGGAAGAACAGATAGACCCGCACCGATAAGCACCAAGGTGACTGTTGCCATCAACGTGGTGCGGTATGGCTTGAACAGCTCAAAGATGCGACCAATAAGGTTCTCTATCTTTGGAGCTTCAGCGTTACGGGCCTTTATCTTGTCTGGATCTGTTGAAAAACGACCCATTGGACCGCCACCATGCATGCTCATAGGGGTAAGTCTATTGCCAGCGAGGTGGAGGAGATTGTGAGACTAGTTACCGAGGATCGGCCTGACCTCAACCTTACGATTACATGCCTTGGAACCAAGCGTTGCTAATTCTTGAGCTTGTTCAACTGAATCAGCTTTGATTAGCCAGAAACCAGCCATGTATTCAGTGGTGTCATTTACCGGTCCCTGAGTAACTAAACCAGCGTCTGCTCTGTTATCTATGACGACAGAGCGAGCTGGATCATCGATACCAACAGCAATGATCCAATGACCGTTTGCTTGCAGCATGTCATTGAATTCATCAATAGCAACCATTTCATCTGATGTTCCAGAACGTGATTTGCTATCAATAACTTTTAGAAGAAATCTCATAGCCCTATTTTATTAGCGACAAACCTGATTCTTGATGTATGAGTCGTATAGGAAGGTCCCACCTTTACGCACAAGTATTTGACCATAGAGCTTCACATTTCTTTGGAGAATTATGTATGAGTTTGACATCACATGTCCATACATGGTGCTGTATTGGCCTAGGGTAGCGATGCCTGGAATTCTCCAGAAAACATTACAAGCTTGCTTGCCACCTTTGATAACAACCTTGCTTCTTGCAGAGGTTCTCATCGAGTCAACAGTTCTAAAGACAAATCTGGCATTAGGGTTACCCAAGGTATCTAAAGTTAGAGTTCCAGTGATCCAAAACAATCCGGTCTTAGATACATAAACACCAGGCCTTAGAGTCTTGCCACCTAGGTGACTGTCGATAACAGTTGCCTTGAGCACAGATGCCTTCACATAAGCCTTAGTCAGATCTGCTTGAGCTGCTCTAGCTGCATCGTTGTTGAAGTTAGTGCGGCCAACAATGTCTCGGTCATCCCAGTTAGACAGGTCAAAGCTTTCACTAATACCCAAATCATTACCTGCATTAGTGCTGGCGGTATCGGTGTATCCGTTGTTTTCAATTCTTGTTGCAGTTAGCACTGCGTAAGTTTTAGCCAGCCCAAGTTCTGGAACGCTTGGGTTAGATGTTGAGCTGTTAGCCGTTGCTATGGAGGCACCTGAAATCGTAATCGACACGATAACTGCGATGGTTCCTATTTGTCTTCTCATAGCAAAAGACCCTACTCCTCGAACCTGTGAGGGCTCGGGGAGTAGGGTCTCTGTAGTTTTTTAAGCCTTAGCGTCGATGGCTACTTTGCTTCTGACATACAGAACAAATAGACCTAAGAAACCAGTTGTTAGCAGAGCACTGTTCAGATACTGCATCTGGTCATCAGCGCTGGTTAGCAAGATAACTCCACCAAGGACAATCAGGTTGAAGAAGATCCTGGTTAGAGCTGCCTGACGCCACAGGGTGATTCGAGTGGTCACTACTTGAATTGCTGTCATAAGGCCGCCAGCAAAAGCAAGGATGTAAAGAATCAACACAGGTGGTTGAGCATTGAATGAAACTAAACCATTCTCGCTAAAACCAGGGCTTGATGGATACACCCAAGTTCTTAGTGCGAACAAGGTAACTAGGAATGCAATCGCAATTGTCATCATTAGCGTTCTGGTGTTCTTCTGCCAGTTGAAAGTAGCGGAAGAAACAAGAGCTATGAAACCTGCAACGAAAGGCAAAACAGATAGTGACATCATGAGCCCTAGTTCAGCAGGATGAGTTGCAACTACCGCTGCGAATCCCAAGAAAGATAAACCAAATAGTGAAAGACCAATACCGAAGTCTTTGAATGGATTTACTTTTAGCGCGTAGAACTTGAAACCTAGGAAAGCAAAGATTCCGCTACCTAGTAGAAAGAAAAGAACAACATTTAGATTTGCATCTGGACTTAACATTTATAATTCCCCTAATCAATTGGTGGCTAAGTACTTTTAGGCTAGCAGTATGCCATTCGGGGACTCTGAAATAGAACTCTGTTGTGGCTTGTGTTTCGAAAATGTTATCCGCTAGTTATAGTTCTTGAATGGCAGCAAAAATCATAGTTCTGGTTGGCGACATCACGACCCGCAGGGTAGATGCGATAGTCAATGCTGCTAATCAAAGGCTCATTTCTGGCGGTGGAGTGTGCGGGGCTATTCACAGAGCGGCTGGTGGTTTGGAGTTGGAATCGGAAGCACAATCAAGATACCCAGAAGGATGCCCCACAGGGCAAGCAGTTGAAACAAGCGCTTACAACCT
>Ga0114963_10002979_pt1 | contig 11559 bp, 11 predicted proteins | sample C_131016_EF_Meta_FD_87019 | JGI IMG/M metagenome (GOLD analysis project Ga0114963, IMG submission 87019) | Freshwater microbial communities from Lake Croche, Canada to study carbon cycling - C_131016_EF_MetaG | ecosystem: Environmental > Aquatic > Freshwater > Lake | place: Lake Croche, Canada...
CGCCGAATGCTCGCTGTCGATGGGCAGCAGCAACGCGCCGCCTTCGCGCACGGCCGTCATGAACAAAGCGCCGCCCACCACAAGCGCTTCCTTGTTGGCCAGCATCAAACGCTTGCCGGCGCGCGCGGCCGCCAGACACGGCGGCAAACCAGCGGCGCCGACGATGGCTGCCATCACCGCATCGACCTCTGGATGCGACGCCATTTCGCACAGAGCCTCGGCGCCCACCAGCACCGCAGTCGCGCTGCCGGCCTCACGCAACCTGGACTGCAGCGTCTGTGCCTGTGCGGGTTCGGGCAGCACCGCGAACCTTGGCTTCCAGGCCAGGCACTGGGCCAGCAGTTCATCCACGCGGTGATGCGCTGTCAGTGCGAACACCTCGAAGCGATCGGGATGCCGCGACAGCACATCCAGCGTGCTGGTGCCGATGGACCCGGTCGAGCCGAGGATGCACACACGCATGGGGCGGTTCAGGGCGCTCATGTCAGTGCCCCCAGCGCAACAGCTATCGGAAACACCGGCAGCAGGGCATCCACGCGGTCGAGCACGCCGCCATGGCCGGGCAGCAAGCCGCTGCTGTCTTTGGCCCCGGCGTTTCTCTTGACCAGCGACTCGGTCAGATCACCCACGACACCCATCGCCGTCAGGAACGCGGTCATCAGCATCATTCCAAGCACCCCCAAACCGGAAAAAATCACAGAGTAAAGGCTCGGCGAATCGACCTTCCAGTGACGGTCGGCAAGGACCCACAGCCCACCCACCAGCAATACAACCACCATGCCGCTCCACACGCCTTCCCAGCTTTTGCCCGGACTGATCGAAGGCGCCAGTTTGCGGCGACCCCAAGCTCGTCCGCCGAAGTAAGCGGCAATGTCCGAAATCCAGACGAGGCTGAACACGGACACGATGAAATTGAGACCACGTGCACGGGCAGCGCACATCGCCAGCCACGCCAGCCAAAGCACGACCAAACCCACCGCACATCGAAGCATCGGGTGAACAAGGCCCCAGCCCGCCGGCCCGGCCTTGAGCGCCAAGGCGCCTCCGAGCACCCACAGACCCGTCGCCCCCAGCCAAAGCCCTCCGGGTGCGGAGTCGACCCAACCGGACACCCAGGCGGCGCCGCAGGCCAGCGCGAGCAGCAACGCCGACGCCACCGCCAACACCCCGCCGCCGCCGTTGAGCCTGACCCACTCCCATGCGCCCGCAGCGACGAAGAGCAAGGTGAGGGCCGTAAAAGGCCAGGTCATCGACGCGAACAGCGCGGGCAGCAGGACCAGCAACAGCAGCACTGCTGTGATGACGCGTTGCTTGAGCATCGTCAGCGCACCAGATCGACTTCAAGGCTCTGAGCTTGCTCTATGGCTCCGAAGCGCCTGTCGCGTCGAGCGAATTCAGAAAAAGCCGCATCAAGCTCCTTCTCACCGAAGTCGGGCCAAAGGCAATCAGAAAAGCACAGTTCGGAGTAGGCCGTCTGCCACAGCAGGAAATTGCTGATGCGCACCTCGCCCCCCGTGCGGATGAGCAGGTCCGGATCGGGCGCATGGCTGAGCGCCATGTAGCCGCTCAGGCGTGCTTCATCGAGTTGATCCGGGGGAACACCGTCGCGCATCGCGCGCTGGCAAGCCTGAACCACATCCCAGCGACCGCCGTAATTGAAAGCCACGGACAAGGTGATTCGCGTGTTGCTCTGGGTGCTGGACTCGGCATGGTCCCAGGCTTCACGAACATGAGCGGGCAGGCTTTCACGATCGCCGACGATGCGAACGCGCACGCCGTTTTTCGACATCACCCCGAGGTACTTTGGAACCGCCAGCAGCACCAGCGACATCAGCCCGGACACTTCGTCGCTGGGCCGTTTCCAGTTTTCTGACGAAAACGCGAACACGGTGAGGAAATCCACCCCGCGATCGGCGCATGCCAGCACCGTCTTGACCAGCGTGTCGACGCCTTGCTTGTGGCCCAGAAAACGCGGCTTGAAGTGACGCCTGGCCCAGCGCCCGTTGCCGTCCATCACGATGGCGACGTGCCGGGGAACACTCGAGGTGGCGGGCAATGCACTCACCGAACCATCATCCTCGACACCACAGCAACCAGCAGGGCGCAAGGCACGGTCATACCGCCAGCACTTCGGCTTCTTTGGCTGACACCAGACGGTCGATTTCGGCGATGGTGCGGTCGGTGAGCTTTTGCATCTCATCGAGCGAACGCCGTTCGTCGTCTTCGGATATTTCCTTGTCCTTGAGCAGACGCTTGGCGTGATCGTTGGCGTCGCGACGCAGGTTGCGAACCGCGATTCGCGCGTCTTCGCCGGCGTTGCGCACCACCTTGGTCAGGTCGCGGCGGCGCTCTTCGGTGAGCGCGGGCATGGGCACGCGAATCAGGTCGCCCTGAGTGGATGGATTCAGTCCGAGATCGCTCTCGCGAATGGCCTTCTCGATCTTCGCGCCCATGCCCTTTTCCCAGGGCTGCACGCTGATCGTGCGGGCATCGAGCAGCGTCACGTTGGCCACCTGCGTGATGGGCACGCTCGAGCCGTAGTAGTCCACCTGAACCTGATCAAGAATGCCCGGATGGGCGCGCCCCGTGCGGATCTTGTGGATTTCGTTCTTGAAGGACTCCACCGAGCGAGCCATCTTTTGCTCGGCGGTTTTCTTGATGTCGGCAATGCTCATCGCGCTTTCCTGCGGACAACGGTTTCACACATGGACGAGGGTGCCCTCGTCCTCGCCAAGCACCACGCGCTTGAGAGCCCCCGGCTTGAAGATGCTGAACACCTTGATGGGCAGCTTCTGGTCGCGGCACAGGGCAAAAGCGGTGGCGTCGAGCACCTGAAGATTCTTGTTGATCGCCTCGTCGAAGCTGATCTGCGCATAGCGAGTGGCAGCCGGATCCTTCTTGGGGTCGGCGCTGTAGACGCCGTCGACCTTGGTCGCTTTCAAGACGATCTGTGCGCCGATTTCGGCGCCGCGCAGCGCTGCGGCCGTGTCGGTCGTGAAAAAGGGATTGCCGGTGCCCGCAGCGAAGATGACCACCTTGCCTTCTTCGAGGTACTGCAGCGCCTTGGGCCGAACGTAGGGCTCGACGACCTGCTCGATGGCGATGGCAGACATCACGCGAGCGGTCATGCCTTCCTGGCGCATCGTGTCGGCCAGTGCCAGCGCGTTCATCACGGTGGCCAGCATGCCCATGTAGTCGGCGGTGGCGCGGTCCATGCCCACCGAGCCACCCGCCACGCCGCGAAAGATGTTGCCGCCGCCGATGACCACGGCCACCTCACAACCCAGCAGCGTGACTTCCTGCACCTCGCGCACCATGCGCACGATGGTGGCTCGGTTGATGCCGTAGGCGTCATCGCCCATGAGGGCTTCGCCGGACAGCTTGAGCAGAATTCGCTTGTAAGCTGGCATGAAATCGTTTCCCGTGCGTGGACGATCAAAGGAGTCTAAACGCTGCCCGTACAGCCCTTGAGGCTGCGACGGGCGGCGCGCGGGCCTCAGGCCCCCTTCGCGGCAGCCACCTGAGCGGCCACCTCTGCGGCGAAGTCATCCACCTTCTTCTCGATGCCCTCGCCGACGACGTAGAGAACAAAGCCCTTGACCTGCGTGTTGGCAGCCTTGAGCATGACTTCCACGGTCTGCTTGTCGTTCTTCACGAAGGTCTGGTTCAGCAAGCTGACTTCCTTCAGGTACTTCTGCACCGATCCCTCGACGCGCTTGGTGACGATTTCAGCCGACTGCGGAGCCTTGCCTTCGGCGCGAGCCTTCTCGGCGTCTTCCTCGGCTTTCTGGGATGCGATCGAGCGCTCCTTGTCGATCAGTGCGGTGGGCACATCGGATGCGGCGAGCGAGACCGGCTTCATGGCCGCCACGTGCATCGCCACGTCCTTGGCGGCGGTGTCGTCGCCGTCAAACTCAACCATCACGCCGATGCGTGTGCCGTGGAGGTAGTAAGCGAGCTTGCCGCCGTCGGCATAGCGCTTGAAGCGGCGAATGGCCATGTTCTCGCCGATCTTGCCGATCAGACCCTTGCGAACGTCTTCGAGCGTCGGGCCGAAGCCATCCTGCTCGTAGGCCAGCGCCGACAACGCCGCCACATCGGCCGGGTTGCGCTTGGCCACCAGTTCGGCGCAGGCCTTGGTGAAGGCAAGGAACGAATCGTTCTTCGACACGAAATCGGTCTCGCAATTGACTTCGACCAAAGCGCCCACGGTGCCATCGACAAAAGCCGACACGACACCCTCGGCGGTGACACGGGATGCGGCCTTGCCGGCCTTGCTGCCGAGCTTGACTCGCAGCAGTTCCTCGGCACGCTCCATGTCGCCTTCGGCTTCGGTCAGGGCCTTCTTGCACTCCATCATGGGCGCATCCGTCTTGGCGCGCAGTTCGGCGACCATGCTTGCTGTGATTGCGGGCATTTGCTGTTCTCCTTGGATCTGGGTCATCAACCGTGCGGCACGGGATGGCTCATCGGTACACATTGAAAAAAGGGGCTGAAACAGCCCCTTGCGATCCCACCCATGCGAGGGATCTTCGGGATCAGTTGGCTTCTTCGACTTCCACGAACTCGTCGCTGCCGGCTGCCGCCTGAACAACTTCATTGGTGGCGTTGGCCTTGCCCTGAACCACGGCATCTGCCACTGCCTTGGCATACAGAGCCACGGCCTTGGCAGAGTCGTCGTTGCCAGGAATCACGTAGTCGATGCCCAGCGGCGAGTGGTTCGAATCGACCACGCCCACCACCGGAATGCCGAGCTTGTTGGCTTCGGCAATCGCGATCTTGTGGTAACCCACGTCGATCACGAACAACGCGTCAGGCAGCGCGCTCATGTTCTGGATGCCGCCGATGTCCTTCTCGAGCTTGGCCAACTCGCGCTGGAACATCAGTGCTTCTTTCTTGATGCGGATTTCGGTGCCTGCCTCGACCTGAGCCTGCATGTCCTTCAGGCGCTTGAGCGAGCCCTTGACCGTCTTGAAGTTGGTCAGCATGCCGCCCAACCAGCGCTGATCGACAAACGGCATGCCGGCACGTGCGGCCTCGAGCGCCACCACATCGCGCGCCTGGCGCTTCGTGCCCACCATCAAGATGGTGCCGCGCTTGGCGGCGAGTTGCCGAATGAACTTCAGCGCATCGTTGAAAAGAGGCTGGGTCTTTTCAAGGTTGATGATGTGGATCTTGTTGCGATGGCCGTAGATGTACGGGGCCATCTTGGGATTCCAGAAGCGGGTCTGGTGTCCGAAGTGGACGCCGGCTTCCAGCATTTCGCGCATGCTTACTGACATGATGAACTCCAAAGGTTGGTTCTAAAATCCAGCTGAAATTGACATGCGCCTTGGTCTGAACCAGAGCCCATACAACACCTTTCGATAGCCGGATTTGCGGATGTGTTTGTTCGCGGTGGGGTCGATGGACCCGCTCCGGAAAAACCCCCGGATGATACCAGCCCCGACATGATCCTGGCCGCATCGAATCTGAAAATCGCCGTGATTGGCGCCGGCGTCATCGGTGTCACTTCGGCCTATGAACTGGCCGCTGCAGGCCACGACGTCACCGTGTTCGACCGCGGCGGCACGATTGCCGGAGAGGCCAGCTTCGCGCCGGCCGGCATGGACGGACCGGGCTGGGCCTTGGCCTGGTCGGCGCTGGCCGCCGCAGCACCCGGATTGCCGGCGCTGGGTCTGGGCGCGAATCCCGCGCGCTGGCTCTGGGCTGCCAAGTGGTTCAACGCACATCGACGCGCGGCCTTGCCGGTGCTGCAGCTGCGTGCCCACCGGCTGGCCGCCTACAGCCGCGAGCGTGCACAGGAGTTGCGGCGTTCGCTCAACCTCGAATTCGAGAACGCAGCCGGTGTGCTGGTGCTCAGTCGCAGCGCCGCACACACCAAAGGCATGCTCAAGGCCGTGGCGGTTCTTGAGCAACTGGGCGTGGCGCACCGCCGGCTTGCCGCTGACGAATGTCTCGGCATCGAGCCGGGACTGAACGCCGAACATCCACCCGACGCGGCCATCCATCTGAGCGGCGAAGGCACGGGCAACTGCCGCGAATTCACCCATCTCATGCGGCAGCATGCCGAACGGGTCGGTGTGCGCTTTGTCTTTCACACCGAGGTGTCGGGCATCAATGCGGGCGAGCGCCCGGTGCTGACGCTGCGCTCGTCGGCACCCAGGTCGTCAGCGACAGGCTCATCGAGTGAGCCACGAAACCCCGACGAGCAACCCGCTTTCGATGCTGTTGCCGTGTGCTGCGCGCTTGGCGCGAAGCGACTGCTGGCCGGCTGCGGTGAGAGGCTGCCGCTTGCCAGTGTGGTCGGCCATTCGGTGACGCTGCCGCTTCGCCTCGAAGACATGAGCGCCAGTTCGATCGGGCCGACTTCCGCCATCATCGACGCCGGTCAGCGAATCTCGATCACGCGATCGGGATCGCGGGTGCGCGTGGCCGCGGTGACGCGCCTGGGCGGGCGACCCGACACCAACGATCGCGTGGTGGAGCCGCTGTACCGCGTGCTCGATCACTGGTTTCCAGGCTGCGCGCGTGCCAGCCAGTCGCAGCACTGGGCAGGCACGTGTTCGGCCTTGCCCGACGGGCTGCCGCTGATCGGTGCCAGCGGCGTGCGCGGCGTGTGGCTCAACATCGGTCACGGCGACACCGGCTGGGCGATGGCCTGCGGATCGGCGAAGGTGCTGGCGGATTCGATCTGCGGGCGATCGCCCGACATCGATGTCGAAGGGCTGGGCGTCGAGCGCTTGCGGTCCTGAATCTGACGGACGCTCAGCCGCGGGGGTGATGCGCCGCGTGCAGCGCCTTGAGCCGCTCGCGCGCCACGTGGGTGTAGATGGTGGTGGTCGAGATGTCGGCATGACCCAGCAGCAACTGCACCGCGCGCAGGTCGGCACCGTGGTTGAGCAAGTGGGTGGCGAAAGCGTGTCGCAGCGTGTGCGGTGACAGCGGAACCTGCACCCCACCGCGCAGCGCGTGCTGCTTGATCAGCTTCCAGAACATTTGCCTTGACATCGGAGCGCCGCGTGCGGTGACGAACAGCGCGTCGCTGACCTGCCCCTTCAGGATGGCTGCGCGAGCTTCAGCCTGGTAGCGCACCAGCCAGCTGCGCGCTTCTTCGCCGAAGGGCACCAGCCGCTCCTTGGCGCCCTTGCCGGTGATGCGCAAGGCGCCTTCGACCAGCCCCAGGTGCACCGTCTTCAGCGTGACCAGCTCGCTGACCCGCAAGCCGCTGGCGTACATGAGTTCGAGCATGCTGCGGTCGCGCAAACCCAAAGGCGTGTCCACGTCGGGCGCACCCAGCAGCGCCTCAACCTGAGCTTCGCTGAGCACCTTGGGCACGCGCAGTGTCCGGCGCGCGGCCAGCAGCTTGAGCGTGGGGTCGGCGTCGATCAGCCGCTCGCGCAAGGCCCAGCGAAAGTAGCGCTTGAACACGGTGAGCCGGCGGTTGCTGCTGCTGGCCTTGCTGCCGGCATGTCGAGCCAGCGCATGTTCGCGCAGCTGGCTCTCGGTGCTCGAGTTCAAAGCCAGGCTGGCGTGATCGGCCAGCCACTGCGCGTAAAGGCTCAGGTCGCGCCGGTAGGCGGCCAGCGTGTTGGCCGCCAGACCGTCCTCGATCCACATGGCATCGATGAAACGATCGATCGCTGCTGCGCTGTCTTGCAAGGCGGTCATGGGGACAGTTCTCTGGGCCCGGATGGATGCGCTCTGGCGCGCATGCAGATTCTGGCGGCTTGCGGCTGGCACACTCGACGGCTATGTCCAACGCCTTGGTGCTGCTGCCCGACTTGCTGCTGATCATCACCGGCTTCGTGCTGTGCCGTCACACGCAACTCAACCGCACGGTGTGGGATGCGGTCGAGCGACTGACCTACCACCTGCTGTTTCCGGTGCTGCTTTTCAGCTCGATCCTGAAAAGCCCGCTGCAGCCTGCGCAAACCGCCGATCTGGCGATGGTGGGCGTGGGCACGCTGCTGTGCGGCATCGCGTTGTCGTACGCCATCGGCAAGTGGCCGGGTCTGGACGCGCGGCTGCATGCATCGGGCGCGCAGACGGCATTTCGCTTCAACTCCTTCATCGCGCTGGCGCTGGCCGAACGGCTCGGCGGCGCCGGCTCGGTCACCTCGATGGCGCTGTTGATCGCGCTGTGCGTGCCGCTTTGCAACGTGGCGGCGGTGTGGCCGCTGGCGCGCCACGGCGGCCAGTCCTATCTGCGTGAACTCTCGCGCAACCCGCTCATCCTGGGCACGCTGGCCGGCTTGCTCGCCAACCTCGCCGGCCTGCAGCTGCCCGAGGCCGTGGGCACCAGCTTGCACCGAGTGGGGCTGGCGGCCTTGCCGCTGGGCCTGATGGCCGTGGGCGCCGGCCTCAAGATCGGCGGCCTGCGTGAATCGCCACCGCTGGCCGCCGCGCTGCTGAGCATCCGCCATGTGGCGCTGCCTTTGATCGCGATCGGCCTGTCGGGCCTGCTGGCACTGCCGCCAGCACAGCGCGCGGTGGTGGTCGGCTTTGCCGCGCTGCCCACCGCGTCGAGTGCCTATGTGCTGGCCGTGCGCATGGGTGGCAACGCAGCGTTCGTGGCCGGGCTGGTCACGCTGTCGACCTTGCTGGGGATGATCAGCGTGCCGCTTTGGCTGGCTGTCGGTGGACTGAGGTAGGCGGCCAGCCATAGGCGCCCTGCGTCACCGGGCCAGCGCCCAGTCGATGTGCTCGCGCAAGATGTCGCCAGCGCCATCGCGTTCCGATGCCAGCGCCTGTCGAATGGCGGCTGCGGCCTCGCTCGCCAGATCTGACCGCAGCGCATTGCCCATCGCCACGGCCAGGTTGCGTTGCCAGCGGGCATGGCCGATGCGGCGGATGGCGCTGCCTTCGGTGTGGCGCAAAAAATCAGCTTCGCTCCAGCGCCACAGCTCGAGCAACGTGGCCTCGCCCAGCGGCGCGCGCACGTCGAAGTCGCTCAAGGCGCTGCGCTGCGCGTACTTGTTCCACGGGCACACCAGTTGGCAGTCGTCGCAGCCGTAGATGCGATTGCCCATGGCCTCGCGAAATTCCACGGGGATCACGCCGTCGTGCTCGATCGTCAGGTAGCTGATGCAGCGCCTGGCATCGAGGCGGTAAGGCGCCACGATGGCGCGGGTCGGACACACATCAATGCAGGCGGTGCAACTGCCGCAATGCGCGTCGACGTCGAGCGTCACCGGCAGCGCCAGGTCCACATAGATCTCGCCGAGGAAGAACATCGACCCCGCCTCGCGGTGGAGCGCCAGCGTGTGCTTGCCGCGCCAGCCGATGCCGCTGCGCGTGGCCAGTTCCACCTCGAGCACCGGCGCCGAATCGGTGAACACGCGGTGGCCGAACGGCCCGATGGCCTGCGCGATGCGATCGGCCAGCGCCTGCAGCCGGCTGCGCAGCACCTTGTGATAGTCGCGGCCGCGGGCATAGATCGACACCGTGGCCTGCTCGGGGGTTTGCAGCCGTTGCCATTCGATGGCCTGCCAATCCTGCGCAGCTGGCTGCGAGCGGACAGCCGCATCGGTGCGTGGCAGATAGTCCATGCGCGCTGTCAACACGCGCAGCGTGCCCGGCACCAGTTCGGCTGGGCGCGCGCGTGTCATGCCGTGGCGCTCCATGTAGTGCATGGAGCCATGAAAGCCCGCAGCCAACCAGGCTTGCAGCGGCGCCTCGGCGGTGCTCAGGTCGACGTCGGCCACACCGATCTGGGAAAATCCCAACTCATCGGCCCAGCGCTGTACCTGGGGCCACACCTGCCACGCATCCAGCCCTGTTTGACCCGCACCCGCTGCGACCATGCAACCTCTCATCCGATACCCGCGACCGGCATGCCGATCTTAGAAGCCCGCACGGTGCACTGGCCCGATGAGGCTGCATGCGCGACCACCGCGCAATGGCTGGCTGCTCGCAGCGGCCTCGCTCGCGCCTTCATCGAGTTGCACGGATCGCTGGGCGCCGGCAAGACGACCTTCACCCGCCACCTGCTGCGCGCGCTCGGCGTCACCGGCCACGTCAAGAGCCCCACCTACGCGGTGGTCGAGCCTTACTCGACGGCGGCCTTCGAGATCTGGCACTTCGACTTCTATCGCTTCGAAGACCCGCAGGAATTCGAAGATGCCGGCTTTCGCGACACCTTTGCCAGCCCCGGGCTGAAGCTCGCCGAATGGCCTGAACGCGCTGCCGGCTTGCTGCCCGTGTGCGACCTGCGCATCGAGATCTTGCTGAGCGAATCGCACGGTGCCGATGCGCACAGCGACACCCAGCGTGAGGTGCGCCTCGAAGCCCGCACGCCGCTGGGCGTGGGGCTGCTGAGCGGCCCATGAAACACCACTTGCCGCCATCAGCGAGCTTGCCGGATCGGCGTGCGGCCATTGTCCGCATGGGCGCGCTGGTGCTGGTGCTGGGTGCCAGCGAGCTGGCAAATGGGGCCACCATCGTCGCCGTGCGGGTGTGGCCGGCGGCCGACTACACGCGGGTGACCATCGAGTCCGACGGCGCGCTGTCCGCCCGGCACTTCATCGCCGAAAACCCGTCGCGGCTGGTCATCGATGTGGACGGCCTCGATCTCAGCGCCGAGCTGCGCGAGCTGGTCGGCAAGGTGCAAGCCGACGACCCCTACATCGCCAACGTGCGCGTCGGCCAATACCAGCCGCGCGTCGTGCGTCTGGTCATCGACCTCAAGCAGTCCGTCAAGCCGCAGTTGTTCTCGCTGCTGCCCGTGGCGGCCTACCGCAACCGCATGGTGTTCGATCTGTATCCCACCCATGAGCGCGACCCGCTGCTCGCACTGATCACCGACAAGGGCGAAGCCGGCGAGCAGGCCGCTCAATCGGTGCGCGATGCGCTCGGCGAGTTCATCGGGCAGGTCGACCGCCCGGCGTCGGCCACCACGACGGCAGACAAGTCGGCAAGCGCTGCCGCGCCCTCCTCCGCTGCCAGCTCGGTCGCGTCAGGCAAAGGCGCCGCCAGCGCACCACGCACCGAGCCGCCCGCCTCATCGGCCGGGCGCGTCAACCGGCTGGTGATCGTCGCACTCGACCCCGGCCACGGCGGCGAAGACCCCGGCGCCATCGGCCCGAGCGGCCTGCGCGAAAAAGACGTCGTGCTGGCCGTGGCGCTGCAACTGCGCGACCGCCTGAATGAGCTGCCCGGCATGCGCGCCATGCTCACGCGCGACGCCGACTTCTTCGTGCCGCTGCAAGACCGCGTGCGCAAGGCGCGCCGGGTGCAGGCCGACCTGTTTGTATCCATCCATGCCGACGCCTTCTTCACGCCCGAAGCGCGTGGCGCATCGGTGTTTGCGCTCAGCTCGGGCGCAGCCAGCAGCGCCACCGCGCGCTGGATGGCCAACCGCGAAAACGCCGCCGATCTGGTGGGCGGCATCAATGTCAAGGCCAAGGACGCCGAAGTCATGCACGCCCTGCTCGACATGAGCACCACCGCGCAGATCAAGGACAGCCTGAAGCTCGGCGGCGAAATCCTCGGCCAGATCGGCCGCGTCGGCAAGCTGCACAAAGGCAGCGTCGAGCAAGCCGGCTTCGCCGTGCTCAA
>Ga0114963_10002980_pt1 | contig 11559 bp, 8 predicted proteins | sample C_131016_EF_Meta_FD_87019 | JGI IMG/M metagenome (GOLD analysis project Ga0114963, IMG submission 87019) | Freshwater microbial communities from Lake Croche, Canada to study carbon cycling - C_131016_EF_MetaG | ecosystem: Environmental > Aquatic > Freshwater > Lake | place: Lake Croche, Canada...
GCAACCAACTCCGCAATCTGAGCGGTATTCAAAGCGGCACCTTTACGCAAGTTATCACCACAGACAAAAAAATCGAGCGCATGTGGATCATCAAAGCTACGACGGACGCGACCAACCCAGGTCGGATCAGTATTAACAACATCTGCAGGTGTTGGCCACAAGCCATTTTCTGGATCATCAAGTAGCTCTACACCGGGAGCCGTGCTCAACAACTCTTGTGCTCCCTTTTGAGTAACTTCTTTATCAAAAATTGCATGCACAACAAGAGAATGCGTGGTGATGACCGGTACACGAACACAGGTCACAGATACTTTTAGATCAGGGATTCCCAAGATCTTCCGTGATTCGAAACGGACTTTCGTTTCCTCCGATGAATACCCATCAGGACGCAACGAACCAGCCCATGGAATCACATTAAGTGCTAGTGGCGCTGGGAAGGGACCGAACTCAGTAATGACTTCACGAAGATCTCGAGGTTCTACGCCCAGATGCTTACCTGCAACTTGTTCGATCTGGTTATACAACGTCTCTGGACCGGTGACTCCCATTCCAGAAACCGCTTGATAAGAAGAAACCATCAACTCTTTCACACCATACGCTTTATGGAGCGCACCAAGCGCCACGATCATTGTCATGGTTGTGCAATTGGGATTGGAGATAATTCCCTTTGGGCGATCTTTAATCGCCTCTGGGTTGATCTCTACTACGACTAGTGGAACCTCTTCGTCTGTGCGCCAGAAGGTCGAGTTATCAACGACAACTGCTCCGCGCGAAACCGCTATAGGTCCCCACTCGCCTGCAATGTCATCTGGAGTATCAAACATCGCGATATCAATGCCATCAAAAGCTTCCGGTGAAATTGGCACAACGGTCAACTCTTCACCACGACAGATGAGTTTTTTACCGGCGCTACGCGCTGATGCAATCAGACGGATCTCGCCATAAACATTCGGGCGTTTGCTCAAAATATCTAACATGACTGTACCTACGGCGCCAGTAGCACCTACTACAGCGAGTGATGGCTTTCTATTCATCGTCCAGTTCCTCCATATACGACAGCTTCATCTGCAGAATCTAGTTCAAACGCGGAGTGTGCGGCTTTAACACCCAGCTCCAAATCGGCATCACGGAGGATTACCGAAATTCGAATTTCTGATGTTGAGATCATCTCTATATTGAGTCCGGCATCGGCCAGACAAGCAAAGAATGTTGCAGTGACACCTGGGTGTGATCGCATCCCTGCACCTACCAACGATAACTTGCCGATCTGATCATCGTAAAGAAGTGAGGCAAATCCAATCTCTCCTTGAATCTCTTTCAGCAAAACCGTTGCTTCCGGACCATCGCTTTTCGGAAGAGTGAAGGAGATATCTGTTAATCCGGTAGCCGCGGCGGAGACGTTTTGAACGATCATGTCGATATTGATATCTGCATCAGCTATCGCTTGAAAGATACGGGCGGCAACTCCGGTACGGTCAGGTACGCCAACCACCGTGATCTTCGCCTCGGACTTGTCATGAGCAATTCCGCTAATGATTGCTTGTTCCATATCTTCCGCTCCTTCTGGGTGATCGTTGACAATCCATGTGCCTTCATTAGTAGAAAATGATGATCTGACATGGATTGGTAAATTAAATCGACGTGCATATTCGACACAACGCAAGTGCAAAATTTTTGCGCCACTTGCGGCTAACTCCAACATCTCTTCGTAAGTCACCGTGGTCAATTTACGAGCGCTTGGGACTACGCGCGGATCAGCAGAGTAAACGCCGTCAACATCGGTATAAATCTCACATACATCTGCTTCCAACGCGGCCGCGAGCGCAACAGCGGTGGTATCAGAGCCACCACGACCGAGCGTGGTGACGTCGTTGGTATCTTGCGAAATTCCCTGAAACCCGGCGACGATCGCGATGTGCCCTCCGGCCAGCGCTTCGCGGATACGTCCAGGCGCAACGTCAATAATGCGAGCTTTGCCGTGGGTCGAATCTGTAATGACACCTGCCTGCGATCCCGTGAAGGACTTTGCTTCATGACCCAGATTTCCAATCGCCATAGCGAGAAGGGCCATCGAAATTCGCTCACCGGCAGTGAGCAACATATCGAGTTCGCGCCCTTTTGGTAATGGCGAAACTTGATTAGCCAGGTCGATGAGCTCATCCGTTGTGTCACCCATGGCCGAGACCACGACGACGACTTGGTTACCGGCTTTTTTAGTGGCAACGATCCGATTTGCAACGCGCTTGAGGCCTTCGGCATCGGCCACCGATGAACCACCATATTTTTGGACAATTAGACCCATGTGAGAATCGTGGCAGAAAAAATTGATTTTTTTAGATTTGTCTTACATAGTAAGACGCTCAATAGTCTTAAATATTGAGACAAACCTCAAATTTGAGTGAATTCTTCTCTATTTAGCTTTAATTCACACTAGTCAACGGTCCTGCGACCCTCAAAAGCCCTGCCTAAAGTTACTTCGTCGGCATATTCCAAGTCTCCACCAACCGGTAAACCCGAGGCCAATCTGCTGACTTTGATTCCCAAAGGTTTGATCTGCCGCACTAGATAGGAGGCGGTCGCCTCCCCCTCCAAGTTGGGATCGGTTGCAATGATAATTTCTTGAATAGCGGTATCCCCCAAGCGGATCATGAGCTCGCGGATTCGGAGATTCTCTGGTCCGATACCATCAATTGGGGAAATTGCTCCACCGAGAACATGGTATTTTCCGCGAAACTCTCGTGTCTTTTCGATAGCCACGACATCTTTACTCTCTTCTACGACGCAAATCAACGATACATCACGCCTCGGATCTCGACAGATGCGGCAGAGTTCTTCTTCAGAGATGTTTCCGCATTCACTACAAAATTTCACTCGTTCTTTGACCGTTCGCAAGACATCAACCAAACGAGAGACATCAACTCGTTCGGAGGCGATGATATGGAAAGCGATACGTTGCGCAGATTTTGGCCCAATTCCTGGCAGTCTTCCTAGCTCATCGATGAGGTCTTGAATCGCTCCCTCGTACATTATTTTTCAAATTCTTTAATTACTTGGGCACCTAATTCGCGGGCAAGTAGTGCGGTCCCAGATAACTGATCCTCATCCGTCGATTCCTCAGTAGTGCGTTCGGTTTGTGGTGCATTAACTGAAGGATCAACCAAAATTTCTATTTTGCGATTCAATCCCGTAACATCCAAAAACGCTCCGGCCAGAATCTCTTCGCTCCCACTGCGAACAAATGAATCGCGCGCGCCAGAGTTCACAATACCAATCGTGATCGCTTTTTCATCGACTGCCAACAGTTGAGCACTAGCTGATAGCAAAGACCAGGTTAAGCGGCGTCGCTTTTTAACGTTCTCGATTACGTCGGGCCAAAGCTTACGAAGTGAGGCAATATCCACTGGACCGACTGAGGCCACTGGTGCTGCAGGAGCCACTGGTGCTGAACTAACAGGAGGTGCCTCTGATTCAATTGGTTGATCGGGTTGCGCGGGTTGCGCGGGTTGCGCGGGTTCTGCGGGTTGCGCGGGTTGCGCGGGTTCTGCGGCAACGGTGACTGGCACAGATGGCGTTATGGTGGTAGCTGTACCAAAGAGGTTAACGCCTCGCTCCAACCGTTCGATTCGAGACAACACCGCCGCATCATCACCAGATGGCAACAGGATTCGCCCACAAATCAGCTCCAAAATTAACCGTGGCGCCGTCGCCCCTCGCATTTCCGTCAATCCCTGTGAAGCAATATCAGCTGACCTGATCAACGTACCCGCCCCTATGAGATTGGCCTGGGTGCGCATTCGCTCTAACTGATCCTGCGGAAAATCGCGCAAGACATGCGAGGAATTTTCCTTTACTGCGCCAACAATAATGAGATCACGCAATCGTTCCAGAAAGTCCTGCGTAAACCGCCTCGGGTCTAAACCAGATTCAACAACCTTGTCGACTGTATTGAAGAGGGTTGTACTGTCTCTCGCTGCCAACGCATCGATGGCTTCATCGAGCAGTGCACCATCTGTATATCCCAATAACGAGATTGCAATTTCGTAGGTCACGCCATCGACCCCTGCGCCTGCAAGTAACTGTCCTAAAATCGAGAGCGAATCTCTCACTGACCCACCGCTTGCCCGAACGACTAATGGAATAACTCCCTTGGCAACCGCAATACCTTCCAAGTCGCAAATCTTTTGGAGGTGTGTTCCCAAAATTCCTGGAGGGACTAACCGAAAGGGGTAATGGTGCGTCCGCGAACGAATTGTGGAAATTAATTTATCTGGTTCGGTCGTTGCAAAAATAAAAATCACATGCGGGGGCGGTTCTTCAACCACTTTGAGTAAAGCATTAGCAGCGCCGGGTCCTAGTTGATGCGCTTCGTCAATAATATAAATTTTGTATCGAGAACTAACCGGGGCAAAAAAAGCTTTATCCCGCAAGTCACGCGCATCATCAACTAAGCCATGGGTTGCAGCATCAAGCTCTATCACATCGATGGAACCAGGACCGTTTGCCACGAGATCCTTACAGGATTGACATTCACCGCAGGGGTTGGGAGTTGGACCAGTTTCGCAGTTGAGACTCCGGGCCATGATTCGCGCACTTGATGTTTTGCCACATCCCCGTGGACCACTGAACAAATAGGCGTGGTGAATGCTGCCATTTGTTAGGGCATTTGAGAGTGGGTCTGTCACATGCTCCTGCCCAATAACCTCCCCGAAGCTAGAGGGGCGGTATTTCCGATAGAGAGCGAGTGACACAGAAACCCCTCTTTCCCAGCGGTGAGCAATAACGGTTTGACTACTACGCGAGTCTAATAAAGGGACCCTCCGCACACCCGTCAGAGCGCACCTACCCTTGCTGCATTCCTGCCCTGGGGGAGTTCAGTGCGGTAACGCCGCACGGAGGATCTATGGCTAATCATAGGTTCTTTTACAGGTACCCTTCTCCTCTGGCCCAAAATTTTGGGTCGAGGAGGATTCGCATAGCGGCCGAGTGCGCACGCTTGGAAAGCGTGTATAGGGAAACCTATCGAGGGTTCAAATCCCTCATCCTCCGCCAGTGATTGAAACTAAAAGCCCGTATCCGAGTTGATTGTGAGCCTTTGGTTTTATCAGGTTTTAAGTTGTGACTAAGTTATAGGAAGACCAAACTCCCTGCCCAGTTGGATTCACAGCGGCAATTCTGAATCCATAGACACCGCCACTAATAATTCCGTTTAGGGCAAGAACCAAGGGAAGAGTACTTATATCCTTTACTAAGATTTTTCCAGGAATTGGCGTACTCGTTATTGAACCTTCGTACCATTCATAAACATAGCCGGTCACCTGAAGCGCCTTTTGGTTAAAAGTTGAGTTATCAACAACCGTTGCATAGAGGGAAAACAGATTGGTATTTGTATCGTTCCCGGTCGTAAAGGTAACTGAGGGTGCAGTGGCCGGAGCCGCGAGGTTTGAAATGCTCGAATCTATCGTGTACTGCGCGCCCCAAGAGTTACCTTCGGCCGTTATAGCGTTCGCCAATTTCTTTTGGCTGGCGAGTAATTGTGCTTTTGCTGATTTTGTTGTTCCTGCTGCGTTGTTAAAACTTTTCTTCATCACTGACATATAAGCTGCGTAATCCGCAAGATACTTTTTCAACAATATGTCGGAACTTTGGTAGCTCGGGCTTGCAACCAACGCGTTTACCGCGGCAATCGAACTGGTTACTTTGGCAATTGAGGCATTAATTAACTTCAGCCAGTCCTTATACTTCGCACTCGTACGAACCAACTGTTGAGCCGGTGAGTTAGTCACTTTGTAGTACGCGGCAACGGCCGACTGGAATGTTTTACTATACAAGTTGTCTATGGCACCGCTGTAAGTAGTATCCGCCGGCTGATTGTCTGCATGACTTATTGTTGGAATCGCAGCACTCAGCGTGAATGCAAGCAATGCAACGGTCGTAATCCGCTTTAACCCTTGAATTTTCATAAGAATCCCCTAAGCCTCGGTATTACTTCCATTACCGCGAATTGCTTGCGAATTTATGCAGAATAAGCCGATCGAAAATTGAGTCTTCTGTTCACTGGTGGTGCCCCTGGCTGAATTCCAAGGACGACTGAGTCAGGGCTTCATAGGATAAATCCCTCATCCTCCGCCAGATTAACTGCGTGAATATGTTACGGCCAGTTCACCACTTGCCAAGACTTTGCCGGCCATGGCTTTGATAAGTGCATCCTCTGTTGCATCTTGTGCTGACAAAGCAAGCTCCGATGAAAGTGCATAAACAGTTATCGTGTAAATCTTTGCTCCAGGACCTTGCGAGCACGGCGGAGAGTATCCAAGTTGATTGTCTTTAAAGTTTCGGCCAATGGTTCCAACGTTCTTAGCCCCCGAATTTATAGAAGTTGTCGTTGTAGGTATATTAAATACCGTGAAATAGAAATGCTTTAGTACCTCAGTTTCACCGGGGCGTAGTGGACCTGGAATCGTATCCATTGTGATGGCGTAAGATTTTGTAGATTTGGGAGCACCAGTCCACGCTAACGCAGGTGAGATCCCTACACCATCGCAAGTATTTGATTTATTTAGTTCACCACTTAGTGAAACATCTTTACTTGTAACTGTTAAGTTAGAATTGTGTTCTTTGGTAGATGTGCTCGTAATAATGGCTGTAGATGTAACTATTTTGCGAACGAGAATAGTGTTATCAAGTTTGAGGTCACTAGTCCAAATTAATTTAGAACTTGTTGACCAAGATATATCGAAATAGCCCTCTTTTACGCCCACTTCTTTTTCTGAGAATTCGGTTGCATTTTTCCATAAGGTATCCTTGAAGGAAGTAGTTGCCCAATTAGCTGGTATTGCAGTATTTGCAAACTTGCAGTCCTGAATTGGATTATTTGAAGTAACGCATTCAGCATTTAGTGGCGCTTTATTAATCAATAGCGTCTTCCAACTTTTGTCTGTTGTTGAAACTATTTTGCCAGACGCCAAGTCTCTTATTTGTAAGACTATTCCTGCATCACCGATTTGTTGATTTTGTTGGCCAATATATTCAAGACCAGAAGAATTCTCGGTGTAATCCTTGGCAATTATCCCTACCGTGAATGGATAAGAAGCGGTGAACTTAATCTTCTCGCTATTGAATGATTTGGGAGTAGAGATTGGGACAGAATCTTCACCAACCTTCTTTCCGTTTATATAGAGTGCAAACCAATTATCCGCCCACACTTCTGCTTGAAAAGTTGAGCTCTTTGTTGTTGCCGCGTTGGTTGATGTTGTGGCGAAAGTAGTCAGTGGAAAAATCAGAAGAAATATCAGTAGCTTCTTCATCATCGGCGCACGTAGCTCTCGCTACGAACAGCTCCAGTGGTATCAATGAATTGGATATCAACTTTGGTCAGCGTTGCTGTGTATTTAACGTGATAGTCCGAGCCATTTAGAGAATAAGTTAAATCAAAGTCACTCTCACCAGTTCTTGTTAGGTTGGTAATCGTTGCTCCGCGAAGTGGCTCACCGGCTGGGCGAAATGGTTTTGCTATAGGTTGAGGATCCACTTGTCCTTGGATCTCTTTCACCTCACCTTTAAACCCACCGTTTATATATGGATAATTTTTTGTTCCGTGATAGTGGTATTCCTTCTTGGCGTCGAAGTGACCGTTATACGAATCAAGTCCAGTTGCAGCCTTGCCATCGATTTCAGTTTCACCATAGATGGGGAAACCATCAAGAGCATACGCAATCGGAACTTTCTTTCCTATAATATTTTGGAGGTGCAACGGTGCGGTGTGATAGTGATAATCATCGGCTCGTCCACAGTGCCCTCCCCAGTCATCTAACTCACCGACAAGTAGCGCATCCTCTCCTCGGTTGTTCAAAGCGTTAAAAATTGGAACCCCATTTACGGCAAGGGCGATAGCTCCTCTGAGAAAATGGTCTTTGGCTGACATTGGATTGGCACTAATTTTAGGCTTCACTGGAATGGACCAAGAATTTGCACCCGAATAGTTTTGAATTGTTGGTACCTGTTGTTGCCAACTCTTTATGCCAACCATCATGTTGTGGCTAGGAAAACCATTGCTCTCCACCAAATAGTAATTCCCACTTTTGGTAACTTTCACGTTCTTACTAAATGCGCTAAACCCAGGAAGCTTTACTGAAGTTGCAGCGCTGGCTGTTGCGATTCCTAATGCATTGAGCAACGTCAGTGAAGAGAAGGCTGCGGAAAGTTGTAGGAATTTTCGGCGATCAAATTCTGACAGGTGTTTAATCTCGTGATCATGGATGCTCATGAGAGAAAGCTAGACACTTGAGCGACTATAGGGAAGATCAATCCGCAGTGAAGTTGCATCCAATTTTCTGAGAGATTTCTGTGAATTTCGGCTCCGTTTTGAGCCATTTATGTTCGCTTGATGTTCATGAAAAAAGTTTACCGGTGTTCATTTAACCTAATAAATACCCGCTAACTTTCGCAGGGCAAGCCATGCCCCACCTTTCTAATCGAATGGGTTGGAAATGTTGGAAATAGAGAATAGAGAAGAAATGAAAAAATTCCCTGCAAAGCCAAAAGTTGAAGAGACTGAAGTAACCGAGATTGATGCAGTCGAGATTGATGCACTCGAGATTGATGCACTCGAAACAGAAGATTCCGATAGCGAAGAAGTTGCTGTTGAAGAACCTGAGGAGTCTGAGGTAGAAGTTGCTACCGAAGATGCTGAGGTTACTGAAGAAGAGTCTGATGAGGAGTCTGAGGTAGAAGTTGTTGCAGAAGATGCTGAGGTTACTGAAGAAGAGTCTGAGGAAGCTGAAGCTGAAGTAGAAGTTGATGCTGAAGAGTCTGAAGAAGAGTCTGAGGAAGCTGAAGTAGAAGTTACTGAAGAAGAGTCTGAGGAGGCTGAAGTAGAAGTTGCTGCCGAAGTTACTGAGGTTACTGAAGAAGAGCCAGTTGAATCTTTTGTCACACCAGTTACTGCTCCTAGCGCACATACCTCAAAATCAAAAAACCGAGGACGTAAGTAGTCTCATACGAACCAGTTTAGATAAATTAGATAAAGCAGGGCTAGCCGAAACGCTAGCTCTGCTTTTTTATTGAGAAGTTAAATCTCGACCCCAATGTATTTAGTCTCCAAAAATTCGTGAATCCCGGCGAATCCGCCTTCCCGACCCAATCCCGATTGTTTGACACCACCAAATGGTGCTGCGGGGTCAGAGATGACGCCCCGATTGATGGCAACCATTCCGCTCTCTATCGCTTCCGCCGTTCTCATGGCTCGTGCCAGATCGGAAGAATATACATAGCTAATTAATCCGTACTCAGTGTCATTAGCAATAGCAATGGCTTCTTCATCGGTATCGAATACAACTATGGGAGCAACCGGACCAAAAACCTCGTGACGCAATATCGGATTATCTTTATCCACGGTTAGTACCGTTGCAGGATAAAATGCCCCGGTCCCCTCGATAATTTTTCCACCGAGCTCGACGGTAGCACCAGCAGTTACTGCGTTATCAACGAGCTCAGCAATTTTATTTCGTTCTTTAACGGAGACGCTCGCACCTAACTGTGCGCCTTCTGTCATTCCTGGAGCAACTTTAAGAGCTGACATGGTGGCCGTAAATTTTTCTATAAACTCTGGTGCAACCTTTCGTGCTACAACAAATCGGTTAGCAGCCGTACAAGCCGCCCCACCGTTACGCATCTTTGCAATCATCGCACCTTTAACAGCTTCATCAATATTCGCATCCTCTAGAACTAAAAACGGTGCGTTGCCTCCTAACTCCATTGAAGTTCGAACAACACATTCGGCAGCTTCCCGAATCAGAATTCGTCCAACTTCGGTTGAGCCGGTAAAGGATAGGTTGCGAACTCGCGGATCATGAAGCATTTTTGCGATTTGAGGGCCGCTCTTCGCTGGCATAACAAAATTCACGACTCCGCCCGGAACCCCAGCCCGGTGAAGAATATCCACGATGTAGAGCGCTGTGAGGGGGGTTTCACTCGCGGCTTTAAGTATGACCGTGCAGCCGGCAGCGAGCGCAGGCCCTAGTTTGCGGGTTGCCATCGCAGCCGGAAAATTCCACGGAGTGATCAAGAGCGAAACCCCTACAGGCTGATGTGTGACAAGAATTCGTTTATCTCCGCTTGGCGCCTGACGAAAATCCCCTGGGGTACGAACAGCTTCCTCGGCAAACCATCGAAAAAATTCGGCCGCGTAGAGAACCTCACCGCGGGCATCAGAAAATACCTTGCCATTTTCCTTCGAGATCAACTCAGCAATCTGGTCTGCCTCGGAGACCATGATCTCAAAGGCCTTTCGAAGGATTTCTGAGCGTAATCGTGGGGCCGTCTTTGCCCAGGGGCGAAAGGCACGATAGGCAGCGTCAATCGCTGCTTCGCATTGGGAATCATCTGCGGTGGCCACATGGGCGATGATTTCTCCGTTGCTTGGGTCATAAACCGGGAGACTTCCGGTTCCCGATATCCATTCACCATCAATATATAGGTCAGTTTTGAGCACCATGCGGTCAGCATACAACCGCTCATGGCTATAAAATGCGATACCTCACGCTGACAACTGTTAAAGAGGAAACTGTGCCAAAAACCTGGATTGATGATGCACCTCAACCAAAAGTACTTCAAGAGCATGCGCACCTGCGTGACCCACTTTCATACAAAATTAAGAAAGCATTTCTCGGAAAGCCACTGAATCGGCACTCGCTTTCACATCAACGCCTAAGCAAGCGATTTGCCCTGGGTATTCTTTCTTCGGATTGCATCTCCTCATCTGCATATGGCAGTGAACAAATTCTTCTCGCATTACTTCCCGCCTTTGGCTTGGCTGCTTTCCATATTTTGATGCCAATGACTGCTGTAGTTCTTGCAGTATTGGTGATCGTCACATTCTCGTATCGCGAAGTGGTTCAGATCTACACCAAATCTGGTGGTGCCTATGTGGTTTCGCGCGACAACCTGAACTCCACATTGGCTCAACTTGCTGCTGTTGCATTGATGTTGGATTACATAGTGACGGTTGCCATTCAATCTTCTGCGGGTATCGATGCAATCATCTCTACCTTTACTGGGTTACAACACTATAAAGTCATGATGACCGTCGCTGTGATCGTCTTATTAACCTTTGGAAATCTGCGCGGTGTGAAAGAGGCGGGTGCTGCATTTGCACTTCCGACCTACTTCTTTGCTCTCTCGCTTGGTGTCGTTTTTGCGATGGGAATCTATCGCTCGATCATGGGCACACTCCCAAAATATGATCCGACATCGCTTCCTGGGGCCGTGCCGATTGGTCATGCCCAGGGTCTGCTTACCTTTACGGCAATATTCATTCTGCTTCGAGCTTTCGCAAATGGTGGTTCCTCACTCACTGGGTTAGAGGCTATCTCTGATGGCGTTGCTCTTTTTAAGGTCCCAGAGGGAGTGAATGCTCGTAAGACGTTATTGATTATGAGCGCCATTTTGGGAACTCTGGTCTTTGGAGTTTCCTGGTTCGCGCATTGGACGTATGCCACTCCGTATACAACAGGAACACCCACCGTTATCTCGCAAATTGCCAGAGCAACGTTAGGGACTGGC
>Ga0114963_10002983_pt1 | contig 11558 bp, 10 predicted proteins | sample C_131016_EF_Meta_FD_87019 | JGI IMG/M metagenome (GOLD analysis project Ga0114963, IMG submission 87019) | Freshwater microbial communities from Lake Croche, Canada to study carbon cycling - C_131016_EF_MetaG | ecosystem: Environmental > Aquatic > Freshwater > Lake | place: Lake Croche, Canada...
GAGCCTCTGATTCCATCCCTTTGGAATTTATAATCCGATTTGTCTCCCACAAAATTACCCGGAATATATTCGGGCTGGGGCGACAACTTTATCGACGAATGTTTCGCATGGATACGTATGAGGGTCATCATAAACATAATAAATGCGACCGACAATAGGATGATGCCGACACCAATGACCTTTGGTATATGGGTATGATATTTGAATGGTCCGTCCATTTGCAACATACGTCTGCATTCATTCACCACAAAAAAGGGAATATAAAAGAAAAGCCAACCGACCCAAGAAAATATGACAAATGGCATTATGCCCCCGGCAATGAGTGTTTTAATCCAATTATACAAGTCCACTAATAAATCCCGCTGAGGATTATTTTCCTTGCGATGCATTATGGTAATGAATATCGAACATACGACGGATAAAGAAAAGAATCCGAAAATGGCGTCCAATAGTTTGACATCGTATTGTGCTATGAAAATGCCGGTTAATATGATAATAACCATATTACTGATGGTGTATATGAAGACGCCGATGTCTCCCCCATAAAAATATTTATCCCAAAAAATACGGCATATATTGAAAAAATTGCCCGCATATGGCTTTTCCTCTGCGTCATAGTCACCCGATTTATTATAAAATAAGCGGTATATTACCGAGAATGAGAGTATTATGTGGAGTGCAATCAAGAGACCGAACCCCACTATTTCTAAATGGGGTTTGAACATACTCGTAAAACAAAGAACGTATAATACAAAAGATATGACATAAAATGCCATAGAGGTTAATGTACCGCCCCCTTTCATTTGTTTCACCCCCTTCGGGGGCGTGGAACGATGTAATGGTGGGGTTTTCACCGATTTAGACATATATAATAACGTTGGCTAATTATTAATCTCGATTTTCCAATCTGTACGGCTAAATGGATAATCGTTATAGTGGAAATAATTACTATAACGATTTTTATTATATTGTATTTCACGCCGTCTTTTTACCCCGCGTTTTCGGCTTATCCTCGGTCCTATTAATCCATTCATATATGGCGTCCTTCTCACATGTTCGGAAATCACCGGGAAATCGTTTCAAGGTGATAAATGTGGGGGATTTCATCGAATCCGTCTTATAGTAAATATAGGGACCGAATTTGCCACCGCGAATACTCCGGTGTTCGTCTACGACGCGCAATATGTTGGTATTGGCGTTTATCGGATGTACATCACAAAAAGGGGCGTCGTCCATCGCATTTACATCCTTCGTTTCTAAGATTTCCAATACGTCGTCTAAACATAATTGATTTAGGGGAATTTCAATATCGCGAATACTCTTCTTTTTATCCCCCCATTCGATATAGGGTCCGAATTCACCCACCCGGACAAATACATCCAAATCTTGGTATTTTCCTAAGAGGGGCGTTTCGAATTCCGCCAAATCCGCTAAAGTATATCCCCCCGACTTTAAGCGCTCTATATCCAAATCCACTGTCTTTTTCACTGGCAGATATTCGACGCCCCCGCCTATCAATGTCCGCTTTATTGCCGGACCGAATGACTGGAATTGTAATATATGGGATTCGTCTAAAGGATACGTTTCGCGATGTATCTTGGAAATCGGCGCGATTTGTTGTACAACGTCCCCCCAATATTTCCCGCAATATTCATACCATTGAATCACCGTATCCTGGGTCTCGGCGATTTTGTCTAAATCCTTTTCCATCTTCTCTGTATAATCATAAGAAAACAGGGCATCGAAATGCTGTATTAGAAAGGCGATACAAATCTTCCCCATCGGTGTAATGACTAGACGCTGGCGCTCGTTTCCGAATGTGCGTGTCGTTGTGGCTTTTTCTAAGATTCCATTTCGCACTGTATAATCAATACATTGTATCGTCTTACCCGCGACATCTTGGCATTTCACATACCCCCTATCTTGCACCGTATCCACCATGAGGGCATACGTAGATGGTCTCCCAATGCCCAATTCCTCCATTTTTTGTATAATAGACGATTCGGTATAGTGCCGGTGGTTCGAATGCACCGTAACAACGGATTCGATGCATTTCGGGGGAATCGGTGCGGCGGATTTTACCAAGGTTTGTATATGAAAAAGGAGACCCCCCATTTTCGCTAAATGGGCGGCGGCGTCCGTTTTCGGCGTCGAAGACGCCTTCCATCCTAAAAAGAGGGGGATTTCCAAGATGTGTGTATAGGACAAATCGTCGGGGGCACTGATAGAAACCCGATACGTGTGATACACGGCATCGGACATACAACTCTCTAACGTGGTTTTCCAAATTAGTCGGTATAGAGCGGCCGACTTATTACCCGACTCGAGTGTCCTGACACCAATGCTGGTCGGTCGAATGGCCTCATGAGGATTGTTTGTATCGGTATTTTCCAAGATGTCGATTTTTCCTAAATAACGGTCGTCGCCGAAATCGGCTAAAAGATGCCCCTCTACGGATTTCAGGAAATCCCTCGCATATTTAGTATTCTCGGTTCGCATATACGTAATATATCCGGCCTGATACAACTCCTGCGCATATTGCATCGTCTGTTTAGGGGAATAATGGAGTTGATTGTGGGCGGCCTGTAAGAGGCGCGACGTATTGAGGGGTTTTGGCGGAGCCCGGTTCGACAATGTCTTTTCGCCTAAAGTAAGTCGATGGGAAAATACGATGGATTTTTCTAAGAAAGATACGACGGATTCTTGGGAATCGTGCTCTTTCGAAAGGTCGAACCGGACACCCTCCTCCAAAAAAGTGGCGGTTGTTTTGTATTTCGGCTCGCCCCCCCTTTTATCGGCGGCCTCCTTTTCCAACATATTATCGTATACGAGACGAAGAACGGGGGTCTGCACGCGACCCGCCGAAAGGGCCGACGATTTTGAATGATATATGTATTTCCATAAAAGGGGCGATATTTTGAATCCGATGATAATATCTAAGACCTGTCTCGCTTTCTGTGCATTGACCAGGGGCATATTAATTGTAGTGGGATGGGCAACGGCTTCTGTCAATGCCGCCTTGGTAATTTCGCTAAATAGAATGCGGGGTGTGGTCGCGATTGGTAAATCAAATACTTCACATATATGATAGGCAATTGCCTCCCCCTCGCGGTCATTGTCCGTCGCCAAAATAATCCGATTCTTAGGAAATTGTTGTATAATATGGCGCATCGACTCGACCCACTCGCGTTTATCTTCCAATATTTGAAAGGTGAGGGTGAAATTGTTCTTCACGTCGACCCCCTTTAAACCGCCTAAATCCCGAATATGCCCCCGGGAAGCAATACAATGATATTGGGGTCCTAAATAAGCCTCTATTTTCGCACATTTCGATGGCGATTCTACGATGACTAAGTACAATGCATCTGGCGGGCAATTGCGCGATTTAGATATGGCGGTTTTATGTATAGTGGACGGTTTCGATTTCTTATATGCGCGTTTCATATTACACTAGTATTCGTATCTGCGAATATTTTATATAGTTTTGTTAAATATGCATATCGATAATTATTTCAGGTGAAATTGGTGTGGAATTGGATGAGGTTTTTGTCTTTGTGAATAAAAAATATTTATTTAGTATATATAAATGGCTTTTAATATATTTAAACCTAGACAAATTGAAAAATGGAAAATTTTCATACGCCTGTCTAAACCAAGTAACTCGCCCAAACCAATTAACTCGGTCTCGTTTAGTCCGGATGGCAGTCGAATCGTATCTGGATCTTGGGATAAGACAGTGAAGGTGTGGGATGTAAAAACAGGGGCAGTGGTGAATACTCTCGTGGGTCATGGTACAGTTGTCGAATCGGTGTCGTTTAGCCGAGATGGCAGTCGAATCATATCTGGCTCGGACGATACGACAGTGAAGGTGTGGGATGCGGAAAATGGGACATTGCTGAAAACCCTCGTGGGTCATACTTACTATGTCAAATCGGTGTCGTTTAGCCGAGATGGCAGTCGAATCGTATCTGGCTCTGGGGATAAGACAGTGAAGGTGTGGGATGTAAACACAGGGGCAGTGGTAAATACTCTCGAGGGGCATACTGGCGATGTCAACTCGGTGTCGTTTAGTCCGGATGGCAGTCGAATCATATCTGGCTCTGACGATAAGACATTGAAGGTGTGGGATTCCGTCGCGGGGGCAGTGGTAAATACTCTCGAGGGGCATACTGGCTATGTCAACTCGGTGTCGTTTAGTCCGGATGGCAGTCGAATCGTATCTGGCTCTGAGGATAAGACAGTGAAGGTCTGGGATGCCGTCACGGGGGCAGTGGTGAATACCCTCAATGGGCATGAAAGCTATGTTTTGTCGGTGTCGTTTAGCCCGGATAGTACAAATATCGTATCTAGTGATTACTATGGAATAGTAAACGTGTGGAATGCTAATAACGGGAATTTGGTGTATACTATCCATCATTCAAGTAGAGTAAATTCAGTGTCATTTAGTCAGGATAGCAGTCAAATCGTATATGGATGTAGTGATAATAGTATTAACATTATAAAAAAAGATATAATTCCAAGTTCTCGTGGAGGTAAAAGACGCAATAAAAAAGCTACTAAAAGACCTAATAAGAAGAGGGTTAAAAAGTATACCCGCAAAACATAATTTTATATCGTTTTTGTCGTTTTCTTCATTATAAACCAAATGTCGAGCCATCGCGTTTCGGTATAAACAAATTCGCATTTGAAGTAATCCGCAATCTCTTTTAATAGGCTGGGTTGATAGACATAATGGTGTAGGCATCGATTATTAATGTTGTCTAAACTGCGTTTTGTAAATTGGCCTAAATTGCCCGCCGGTAAGTCCATCGAAAGGTCGTGTTTTGCCAGTATTTCGGGCAGTGTCGACAAATCGTCCTCGCCCACATTTTTCTCGTACTGTGACAATAATGTGGCGAATTTCGAATAATCGCGTTTATGGTCAAAACATCGCGACTTTTCAGGAACAATAATGATAATGTGTCCGTCGTCTTTTAAAATTCTTAGCCATTCGCCAATTGCTTTCATTGGATTGGCAATATGCTCGAGCGAATGGGAGGAAAAACAGAAATCGTATGTTTCATTTTGAATAGATGTAATATCGACCGCATCGTGAATAAAAACGCGCCCCTTTTTATTGTGATAATAATGGTATTCTTCGGTATGATTACTCCAGACCGTATTTGACGAAAAAATGACATTGTCCATAGTGAATGCATTTTGATAAATAACTTTGCCTGTGCCCGATGGACCGCCGATTTCTACCCCCTTTCGATTTTGCGTAATATTGGCTAAAATAGTCTCCAACATATAACTTGCCTAGTTATATGTTAAATATGAATCAAACGTGTTTATTTTGTGGTGCGTTTCTTAGTACGTCGTGTTTTCTTGGTGCGACGTACCTTTTTCAGGCCAGGACGTTTTGATTTTCCGCCAAGAACTCTCATAGCTTTTGCACCTGCACAAACTCCAATAGCTAATCCCCCAAAAATGATACAATTGCCAAAAAAATCTTTAACAGATAAACTTTGGCCAGCATAACCGCAATAATATGGTTTTTGTCCATATTGTCTGGTTAATGAATCGAGATTTTCTCTATTAGCCCTATGACTTTCTTTCGTACTCCATAATCTGTTTATATCTTCTTCTGTGTAATGATGTGTTCCCGAAGTAGATACTTGCAAAGGACCGTATATGTGTCTTGGTTTGTTATTTTCTCTAAAGCAAACCATTTCATCCAATTCCATAGTAGTGTTCCCCCTAGGTGAGAATACTGTTACACATTGGTCAAAACATACGTTTCGGGATTCCCGTTGTCTAAATAGTTTTTTAAAAGTTTCTGTAGCTTGAAGTATACCTGACTGTAATAGTCTATCTCTGGCATATAATATAAAATCTATAATTTCTTCTTCTTCTTCTATCGGAGCGGCCATATAAAATATACAATGATTATTTGCAGCAACCTTAGTATAATAGGCAACAAATGCGTATAAAGATAATTCCCATAATATCCCTAAATCCCCCACCACTGAAAATGCAAAAATCGGCCATTATAAATACCGTCGAATTGTTGTATAACGACATTAACCAGTTGACTTTATCGAAGGTGGCAATCATATTATACCCAGTTGAGCGCGAACGGGTCCTCGAATCAGTCGAAGGTCTCGCCCGCCAATTGTCCGAAACCCACTTTTATATGCCCGGTAAGAAAATCGAGATGGAACGGAAGATGAACCGTATCTTAGCAAAAGTGAAGGATTTGCGCACCATGGATAGGTTTGAAAAGGAAAAGGCGCTCTATCGCGAGGTCCCCCTAGACGAATATCACGATTTGAAAAAAGAGGTGGAATATTTCGAAATAGTCAAACACGAATTCGTCTCAATGGGCAAGTTCCAAGGATATTCTATAGTAACTGTCAAAGAAATGTTGGATAATTCGTCCTGGTTCGATATTTCGCGGAAAAAGGCGACTTTCGAACGCAACAATATCTTCGTCGACGTTGATTATCCGATAAAATTATATGTTCTCACGTGGTAAGACGATTGCGAAATAATATAAAAATATATCGCTAAAATACAATAATACTAAGATGGATTCTATAGTGGAACGTCCGCCCCCCATACAGGTTCTTATTCAAGACCGCGAATACACGTCATATCAGTTTATATCAGTGGGCCCCGACCTATTCGTCGACTGCCCCGTTTCCCCTATACAGGCCAAATTATTTGATTGCGATATTTTCCGACTAAATGCCGATGAATGCGTCGAACTCGTTTCGTCCCCCTTTCGCGAATTGCCCTATATTGCCGGTGTCCTCATCTTAGAGGGGAATCGTACGTATGGTCGTTCCGATAATAAAAAGCGGCTCTTATACAAATGTATTCCCTATGATAAACATCTCCCTTCGTTCCTCGTACCCTACGAAATAAAGGTCGAGTTTTCCAAGATATTTAAAAACAAATATGTCGTCTTTAAATATCACCACTGGGACTATAAACACCCCTATGGTATATTGAGCGAAGTCTTGGGCGACGTGGATTCGGCCGATGCCTTCCAAGAATATCAACTCTACTCGCGATACTTGAATCATTCGCTCAATCCACTCAACAATCGACTCCGGCTGCATAAAAGGGGGGATGATGATTGTATAGTGAATATGGAAAAGGACACGCGATTTTCTTTATTGTCCAAGACATGTATCGGGTCTGGTTCCGGGTCCGGGTCCGGGTCCTATCTTAGCCCCTTTATTTTCACAATTGACCCGAAGGGGAGTACGGACCTCGACGACGCATTTAGTATCGAACCCTTGGACAACGGTTTTCGTATAACCATATATATTGCTCACGTCGCCATGTGGCTCGAAACACTTGGTATATGGGACGTCCTTAGTAGACGCGTATCTACGGTCTATTTACCCAATAAACGTTATACCATGCTCCCACCACAATTATCCGATAATTGGTGTAGTCTATTAGAGGGAAAACGCCGACCCGTATTTTGCATGGAAATCACAGTAGACCCCCATGGACGCATCTTAGGCGACCCCCTATACAAAAATGCGGTCATCACCGTTTCCAAGAATTACGATTACGATGACCCCAATATGCTCCAACGGGACACGTATTACCGCCAATTATTCGATATTACTAAGAAAATGGACGGCAATATCTCGGACAGTCACGAAATGGTCGCCTTTTGGATGATACAAATGAATGCCAATTGCGCTAAATATATGGCCGCCAATCATTTCGGCATTTTTCGCGCCGTGCAGGAGGACCACTCAGTCACCCCCCAGGAAACCAATAACAATGAAGTATTGCAAATGTTAAACCGGTGGCGAAATACGACGAGCCATTATGTGGTCTATAGCGCCGAACCCGAGTCCCGTAACCACGCCACCCTTGGACTAGATTCGTATATTCATATAACGAGTCCGATTCGACGTTTAGTTGATGTCCTAAATCAGACCGCTATATGTATTCATATGGGGCTTTTTACCAAGATTTCGGCAAATGGTGCACGGTTCTTAGAAAACTGGACGAGAGAGATTGATTATATCAATGTCGCGGCAAAAAACATACGGAAAATACAGACCGAATGTGACCTATTACATCGTGTTATTGGCTCGGGATTATTACCCGAGCGTACTTATAGGGGCACTATATTCGACACCTATAAACAATCCTTCTTGGTTTATTTAGCCGATTTGAATTATATTGGCAAGGTGGATGTATTGGAGTCGACCGCGCCCACCATTGTTATTGGTCAAATATACGATTTTCGATTATATGTCTTTACAGATGAATATCTTAGTCGCCGAAAAATCCGCATTGGAATTGTGAATTCCCAAGATAAACTGTAAAATTGAACCGATATAAAAATATGTGGGAATATGATATAACGGAATGTTTCGTATTATAATCGCTGCTACTATGATTTCTCTATGCTCCGCATTCAATACTCCTCTATATGACCGATTCATGGATTGGTCACGGGAGTTCAAAATGCAATATATGGGGGATGACCACGCCTATCAGGTGTATAAGAAATGGGCCTATAATGACCGATATATCGAAGAGTTCAATTCGCAGAACACGACCTATAAGCTGGGTCACAACCAGTTTTCCGGATTCGATTCCGACGATTTTCGGAAGTATTTGTGGGGAATCGATTATGTGTATGAGAAGTTCGCCTTCAAACGCTCGTCGGAATGGTTCGAACGTCTGGAGCTGCCGGCGACCGCGAGTCTACCTAAGGAGGTCGATTGGTCCGAAACGGGGGCGGTTACGGGCGTCAAGGACCAGGGCCAATGTGGCTCGTGTTGGAGTTTCTCCGCCACGGGAGCACTTGAGGGGGCGTATTATACCAAGTATGGCAAGTCGGTTTCCTTTTCGGAGCAACAGTTGGTCGATTGCGATAATCTGCGCAACGGTGGTCGCGACCACGGATGCAACGGTGGTCTCATGGACAATGCATTCAACTGGGTTTCTAAGAATGGGGGTCTGTGCTACGAATCGGATTATCCATATGTATCGGGTACTACGCTGGAGTCGGGTGCATGTGACCAGAGTTGCGATGCCGACCCCGACAGTAAGGTCGTCGCCTATGTCGATGTCAAACCGAACTCCGATGCGGATATGATGACCGCTCTTTCTAAGCAACCTGTTGCTATTGCTATTGAAGCCGACCAAATCGAATTTCAGCTATACAAATCGGGTGTATTTACTGGAAAGTGCGGAACAACATTAGACCACGGCGTTTTAGTGGTGGGGTATGGTACGGATACAAACGGCCTGGACTATTACAAGGTCAAGAACTCTTGGTCGTCCTCGTGGGGGCAGGGCGGATATATATTGCTGGGCAGAGGTAATGACCCGACTACGAAGAAACCATACAATGGTGGTGGTGGTCAATGTGGTATATTAATGGAGGGCAGTTTCCCTGTGCTATAAATGTACGATGTTGCGTATGGTTTATATATTGTTGTGCAAAAAATATATAAATATTTTGTTTTCAGAGTGTATATAATGTCAGAATCCCCCATTTTTTCTGAAAAAGGCGATGTATTTGAACCGCGTGAAAACGACTGTATTAAAGAAGAATTTAGCCAATTATATTATTCGTATCAATATTCTAGACAGTATTCTGACGATACTTATATGTCCGAGCCGGAAGAATTAGAGTCTAAGGAGGAATATAATACCCTATCTCAGCAGGACGATGGAGATGATGACGACATGTCAGAGCCAGAGCAAGACGAAGAGCAAGACGAAGAGCAAGAGCAAGAGCAAGTCGAAGAGTCAGAGCAAGACGAAGTCGAAGAGCCAGAGCAAGACGAAGTCGAAGAGCCAGAGCAAGACGAAGAAGAAGAGCAAGAGCCCCAAAATGAATTGGAGTATGATAATGTATCACAAGAAGGCGAGACGGAGCAACTAGCGACCAAAGAAGAAGTCGAGGTAGACGAAATTGAACCAAGACTGGATAAAATAGCTAAAAGTGTCGATATTGACAATGAAAAGCTCAAGGCCAAATACGAGAATTTGGAATTAAACAAAGAATCGATTCGACGCGCCGTGGACAGTATAGACCAAAATAAACCTAAGAAGGAATCTATATGGCGACGTCTATACAATGCTCTTTTTTGTTAAACGCTCATATCTAATCCGTATTGCAACAGTTTAGATATATGTGCCATATTTATCATATAAAATTGATTAAAAGCATAATGTAATTATATAGTATAAAGTACTACACTATGACGGCATTTCGACTATTCGTGGCGATGTATATTCTATTCATGGCATCGGGGTTTTCCGATGCATACAAGGTGACAATTAGTATAATGAATAAACCGATTGAACATGTGAGGGGTCAAAATGACACCCAGCTTCCAGTATATCGCAAAGAGCCGCGTGAAAAGGAAAATAACTGGCGGGACTATTTCTATACTTGCATGTTATATCTACAGTAACCCGACTAGGGTAGTTTCAATAACCCGAAGGGTAGTTTCAGTAACCCGAAGGGTAATTTCAATAACCCGAAGGGTAATTTCAATAACCCGAAGGGTAGTTTCAGTAACCCGAAGGGTAGTTTCAGTAACCCGAAGGGTAGTTTCAGTAACCCATCCGATTTCCCTTTACAAAGACAAGTTGATATTTCGACCACATATATTTAGAGTGCATATTCATAATATCATTTAGAAATGGTTTATCATATTCCCAAGGTTTTTTATCACGAAATGTGAAATCGACACCCGTGTAATAATCAAATAATGAACCTATATTCCATCCATTTTCGATTATTTTCTTTGACATTAATACCTCTTTTTGCCATATTGCATCATTGAATGTATTGGCATAATTTGTTGTACTAAATATTTCGCAATCGATTAAAAATTGGAGGGTTTCTCTATCCATTGAAAATAAATAGGATTGTACATGGGATTTATTGAGAGGGTCTTCGCAAGTGTTGATTGTACTACCGAATAATTTAATATTTCCTTGTAATCCGTTCAAATAAATGTCGGTCCATTTGCCTTGATAATAAGATGGAATGAATGGACCCATTACGGATGAATTGACAAAGATGAACCGGTCATATTGTTTGTATAGGTCATTCGTTAAAATAGCATCACTCCATCCACCGAAATCATATCCGACATTTTTACGTGGAAAGAATTTCACATAATCAGGTAAACCGTCAGGTAAATTACAGGATAAATCAATTTTTGTATCAACATATGTGTGTATTACCCAATCATCGGATAAATTTGTAGGTATAGTGTCATCTGGTATATTTGATATTACAATAAAATCGACAGATTCGTCCTTGAATATGGCATTGTTTAAAAAATGACTTACCCTGTCATTGTAAATGTGATATACATATAATACAAGTGTTTTCATATATGTATATCTTGATTGCTTTATTTTTAGAAAGGAACGAAAAAAGGTCATCTAAAAGAAAATGTCATCTAAAAGTAGTCTAAAAGAAAATGTCATCTAAAAGTAGTCTAAAAGAAAATGTCATCTAAAAGTAGTCTAAAAGAAAATGTCATCTAAAAGTAGTCTAAAAGAAA
>Ga0114963_10002984_pt1 | contig 11557 bp, 4 predicted proteins | sample C_131016_EF_Meta_FD_87019 | JGI IMG/M metagenome (GOLD analysis project Ga0114963, IMG submission 87019) | Freshwater microbial communities from Lake Croche, Canada to study carbon cycling - C_131016_EF_MetaG | ecosystem: Environmental > Aquatic > Freshwater > Lake | place: Lake Croche, Canada...
TAAAGAATCTATATCTATATTTGTATCTATATTTGTATTTGTATCTATATTTGTATTTTCAAATTCATCCAACATAGTTTATTTAATTTAAAAAAATATTTTTAAATTCTTTTATTATTTTGTATTATTTTGTATTATTTTGTATTATTTTGTATTATTTTGTATTATTGTTTTTTATAGAAAAGTAATACTAGATTTTTTAAATTCTTCCCTGTCTTCTCTATCTTCTTTTAATTCTCCAATAATAGAAATATATTTATCATTCAATTCAAATCTTTGACCAATTACTTTAACTCTAATAGTCTCATCTTCTTTAATATTTGCAAAATGACTAGATGTTGTATGATGATCTTTTGCAATAAATACTAATATTGGAGATGGAAATTCTGTATCACTATATGCTGTAATACCTGCTTTTGTTATATTTTTAACTTTACATTTTATTAACATTCCTTCTATTGGAAAACAAACCTCACATTCAAATACAACTTCAAATGAAATAATATTACCTCTTTCAATAATACCGCTAGAATATGTAATTACCTTAGATGAATTACCTTTAATATATCCTTCAATAACACATTTACTTTCAAACATATGTTTTATATTTGCATCAATTGTTTGATATAAATTCTTACCAATAGATGTAATTGGCAACATAATTTTTCTGGTAATTAAACATTTAGAATAAATAGTTTGCAATTGTTGTTGTTTTTTTTTCATTCCGTGTTTACTTGGTTTCATAGATTTTTCCATGTTGATACTATATATAAATAATTATATCTTTTTATATCTTTAAATATTATTTTAAATATATTCTCAATTTTATATTTAAATATCTTTATTATCTTTATATTATTATTATTATCATTATTATCATTATAGTACCATTATATTATTATTATTATCTTTATATTACCATATAGTATAAATATTATGAAATATTGCTAGTTCAGGTGTAAGAAACCATTTTTTTTCATCTTTTTTAATATGCTGAAAATATCGTAACATAAATTCTTGAATAATACACAACCCTTTATCTCCTATTGCACTATTTTGTTTTTTTGTATTTTCTGAAGTATATTTTTCTTCACCAAGAATTTTATTTAATTTTTTAATAATATTAGCTTTTCCAGATTCATCACATCTTGCACCATTATTTCTTTTACCAATCATATCTTTAGTTTTAAATGTAAGTAATGTATTATCTTTTGTATATCCTATAAAACCAACAATATCATTTGTGTTTTTAAGGTTTAATATTCTTTTTAATTGGCTTTCAATAGTGCCTTTTTCTGAAGGTCTTATATTTATCCATTTTCCTTCTTGTAATTTCATTATTTGTTGTTCAATTTTTTGTTCAATATTTTGTTCATTTAATTTATACATAAGAAAAATAAGATAACCCTCCTTAGTTGGTATTGTATTTTGTTCAATATATTTTTTTATATACCATTCAGGACTATTTACTTGAATTGCTTCAGAATTTAAAGAATAAATATAATTCATTAATTCTAATTTATCTTCAAATATTAACATTTCTATCATATGAGAGAATAATGCTTCTGTAATGTATTCTTCTGCTTCTGGAAAATCTGTAATAATATGATTTGTGATATTTCCAAATTGTTTATACCAATCATCTTTTCCATTAATTTTTATTTTCTCTCTAGAATATTTTAGTGATATATCATAATTAGCTTTTATTTCATCTAATATTTGTTTACCTTTATTTTCTTTAATCATATGTAAAGGTTTCTGTTGTTTTTCTTTTAATTTTTCTTTATTAATTTCAATACTTATATTACTATGTTTATAATCAAGGGGTACAGATCTATCAAACATGGAAATTTTTTTATCAGTTAACTCTAATGGTTGAAATAAATAATAATTTCCAACATTAATTAAACGACCATTTCTATTATATTTATCTGTAATAAATTCAGTTTCATCTTCAATTAATTTTGTCAATGCAGCATAAATTTGAATTAATGGATACTCTTTTTGTGCACGAATAAATTTTATTATTGATTCTTTTTTATAAAAAAAAGCTTCTTTCATAAGCATTCTAATACGTTGTAATATTTTTTCTGCATTCATCATAACAAAATTTTCATTATAAGTATCCAATAATAATTCGTCTTCAGTAAACTCTTTTGATGGTTTACAATTATAATTGCATTCTGCCATATAATCGCATGAAGGTGAAAAAGGAGCATCTCCTACATTAAATTTATCTAATACCATTCCATTAGAGAGAATTTGCATAACAGGTTTATTCATACTGATTTGTGTAAAATTTGTTTGCGCATGATTCACTATACAATCTACAGCAGTTTCTTTTAATATTCTAGTTATTTTACCGATTTGTATTGCTTTAAATTCCGCTACTCTATAAACATATAAATCCGCGGCTTCTTCTTTATTATTTTCTAATATAGTACCATGCATAAAAATTTGTACATTTCTTTTTTCAAATTCTAAATCTTTATGAGAGAAATTTCTTACAGCACGTCCAATCACTTGTTCTATACGATTCATGTTATACCAAGGTTCTAATATATGCACTTGACGAATATATTTAAAATCTATACCTTCTGAACCTGCTTTAGATATTAATACTACTTTGACTTTATTACCATCTTTATTATCTTCATTTGTTAGTATTTTAACTTCCTCTTCATTATTTGGAGATATTCTAGTCTCTCCTGTAATCATGCAATAATTTCCTGTTATAATTGATTTTTTTTTCTCTGAAGACGTTTTAAATAACGCTTTACTTTTACCATAACGTGTAAATCCATATTCTTCTAATGCTAATGCCATTGGAATTAATCCACTATCAATATATTGAGAATAAATTAAAATAATTCCTTCAGAAACAACCTTAGTAGATGGATTATATATATTATCTAATATAGATTTAATTTTAATACTAAAATTACCAATTTTGTCATACGCAAAAATACGACCATAATTTTCTAAAGTATCTTTTTTATATTCAAAATCACCTTTTAATTGTGAGGTATCTACATATTTCATCATTCTTTTTAAACCAATTTTTCCGGTTAAAACTTCTGGCATTATATTTAAAGAGACTTTACCATCATCCGCATCCTCATCATCATCCGCATCGCTTTCATCTTCTTCATATTCAATACTACGACCTATTTTTGAACCACCTTTTATTGTTTTTTTTATTTTTTCACATTCTCCTGTTTTTTTGTTACGTCTTTCACCATTAGGACATCTTTTTTGTTTCTGTGGTGGTTGTGGTGGGTCTTCAATCATTGCAGTAATTATTGGTTTAATTATTTCCGGTTTCAATTTAAAAGTTGGTGTATGGTCAAGACTTTCAAGACTTTCAATACCTTTAACAATAGTAGATAAAATTGGACTTGTAATTTCTTTTTCAACTTCTTTTTCAATTTCTATAATTTCACTAGGTAATACCGTTTTTATTATTGGTTCTTTTATTTCGCCTGTATCAGCAAGAGAATCTATAATTCCAGGTTTATCTTCAACTTCTTTTTCAATTGGTTCCATATCTGAAAAACTAGGACTATATACTTCAGAAAATACTTCTTCTGGAATTTTGTCAACAACTTCTTCTAATCCTTCAATAGGATATGATATAATTAATGATTCTAATGGTTGTTTCAATAAATTATAACCAAAAGATTCCATATTTTCAAAATCAGGCATATCTCTACGTTCTCCTTCTTTTGTTGTAATCGCAAAACTTTTATGTCGTAAACAATAAATAATATATTTATAAACCATATGTTGATATTTACCATTTCCATCCGAATTGCCAATTTCATGAAGATATAAACTTAAAACTCGGTTCTTTCTATCTTCAGGTTTTATTTTTTTAAGATTCATTTGATATAATGGATACTTAAAATGTCTGCTTTGAAATGTGAGATGTTGTGCAAATTCGCTAGGATACACTCTATAAGGAAATGTATATGGATTCTCTCCTCTTACAAATGAAATATATCCAGTAGCTTTTCTTATTAATATGTCTCTACCTTCTGGTTTAAAATTGCCTTTTTTATCAAATATATGTTTAACATCTATTTTTCCCCGTTTATCATTCATATTCATTAAATTTAACAACCAAATAATTTCTTTATAACTATTGTACATTGGCGTTGCAGAGAGAAGAAGAAAACGCATATTATAACATACATTTGCAAGTAATTCCACATTGACTGCCACTTTTTTATTATCATTTTCTTCTGTTTTACGAATATTATGCACTTCATCAATAACAATCAATCTATCATCAAATTCATTACGCAACCTGCGAATAGTAGTACTATTTATTTCAATATTCAATTGTTTTAATAATCTTATTTGTGCTTTATCTACTTTATCTGCTTGTAGACCCATGTTTTTTTTTTCTTTCATTTCTTGTCTATATTGTTTTCTATCTTCATCTGTATAATTCACTGTTTTAATAATATAATTTGCAAATTGTATATATCCAAGAAAAATATAATAAGTACTTATAAGATTTTTAATTTGACTAATTACTTTTTCTCTAGGCATTTTTTTCATATTTATTGGATTTACTTCTTTCAATAACTTATTTCCAATACATGATTTAATATTCCATATACCATCTATTTCTACTAATTTTCTCTCATCAAATAATTGTAATTTAAAATTATCTTGTACATTTTCAGAAGCAACAATAATAATTTTTTTTGTTATCCCAACTTGTTTCATATAATCACGCATCTCTTCACATACACCAATTGCACTACATGTTTTTCCTGTACCTAACCCATGAAAAAGCAATAAACTACTATAAGGTGTTTGAAATGATAAAAAATTTTTTACAAATGCTTGATGCGGAGAGAGTTCAAAATCCGTTTTGGCTAAAATATCGGCTTGTTCTTTTATATCATCATAAATAACGCCATCATATTTGGTATCATTAAATTCTTTTTTTTTTGCAATTTTAACATTAAATAATTCATCATTTAAATTAGGATATAAATGTTCATTTTCATCAGGATGATCTTTTAAATAATTTCTCTCTATTAATTCTTTTTTTAATAAAAATTTATTACAATCTTTAGAATAATAATTTTCATTTGTGCAATTTAATGTTTCAAATTGAGTTTTTAATAATAATTCTGGATTAGCCATTTCTTCAGATGTTAATTTCAAATCAATATCATCCATGTCATCAGTATCATTAGTACTATTAGTATCACTTTTAGTAGATATGGTATCAGTAAGTGAAATTATTTTTAATGCAGAATCAGAGTCAGATTTAGGATCAGATTTAGGATCAGATTTAGGATCAGATTTAGGATCAGAATCAGGATCAGATTTAGTAGATATAGTATCAGTATCAGTAAGTGAAATTATTTTTAATGCAGAATCAGAGTCAGATTTAGGATCAGATGTAAGATCAGATTTAGGATCAGATGTAAGATCAAGAACACTTTCAAGGGGTGTTGATGGTTGTGTTATATAACTTTTACTAGATATGGTATCAAGGTCAGAATCAACTTTAAGGGGTGTTGCCGGTGATGGTTTAGGAACAGGGTCAGAATCAACTTTAAGGGGTGTTGCCGGTGATGGTTTAGGAACAGGGTCAGAATCAACTTTAAGGGGTGTCGCCGGACCACTTTGGGTATCTATTGGAGAATGTAAATCAATTTTACTCATATAATATAATATAATTATATATTATGAATATAATCTAAATTCTTGTAATACATTATTAATATTTTTAATTAAATTTTTTTTCTCTAAATTATAAGGCCTAATTATGTTTAAACATTCATCCAATGTTTTCCATTCTATTTTGCTTACTTCAGAAATTTGAAAATTATTTAAATTTATTGTATCTTTTTTTGCACAAGCTATAAAATATTTATGTTTATAAGATTTATGATTTGTACCTATAAAAGTTTCTTCAAATGGTAATATATTTTCAATAACTTCAATACTAGAACTTGGTATTCCGGTTTCTTCTTCAAATTCTCTTATTGCACATATAAAATCTTTTTCTTTTAAATTACGACGACCTTTTGGAAATTCCCATTCTGTCTCAATCCAATTTGTTTTACTATTATTTATTATATCTTTTAAAGTAATTATTTTGTTATCAACACATACACAATCCGTTATAATTTCTTTTTTTTTTAATGAGGAATATTCTTCATTTTTATATTGAAGATTATTTGCACTTCCCCACATATCTTTCCATAAATCATAAAATGAATATGTCATGATTTTTTCTTTTTCTTCTAAAGACATTTCATCTACAATATTTTGTAATTGAAAAATATTATAAGGAGAATATTTACCTCTAATAAAATCTATATATCCAAAACTATTTTTTCTTCTTATCATAAGATATTGCAAAGTTCCATTATATTTACGAAACAAAATAATACCATAACTTGTAATTGGCATTTTACAACTATAAAAAGAATGTCCAGTTTTACCACAATTATTACAAATATTTAATGATTTATTTATAATATTTTGGGACATAGAACTAAATGTAGAAGTTGATGAAGTAGATAAAGTGGATATATTGTTCATATTATTTAAATAATTATATTAAATAAATATCTTATATTTAATATTTTTAACTTATATCAATAATAATCAATAATAATCAATAATTATCAATAATTATCAATAATAATTAATATTTTAAACAATAATAAATACAACCGATAATAATAATAATAATACTAAAATATACTATTTTGTGAAGTAATTTATAATATTTTGCTACTTTCTCGCTATTTTTTTTATATTTATGATAATATTGAAATAAATAATCTTGAAAAGAAATTTTGGGTTTTTCCAATTGTTCATTTATTTTATTATGAATAAAATGCATCCATCTCATAAAAGAATCTCTATTATCTAAATAAGGGGTTATAGGATATTCATCAATTAATTTGCTAAAATTTTTAGAAATTTCATCTACAGGAAGAAATAATGGCAAATTTTGTATAAATTCATAATATTTTTTTTTTGTTACACTATTTGGATAATTTGGATATGTTATTGCTACAGTATGTAAAAAAAACCAATAATGAGGTCCCCAAACACGTGGGTCTAAATAAACAGATGACATAAGTATATTCTATTTTTTATTATATTTTTTTATTTTTTATGTATAATTCAAAAATAAAAATAAAAATAAAAATAAAACTAATTAAAGATATTTAAGTATAAAAATTCTAACATAATTATAGAACATATGTCTGAAGAAGAAGAATTAAATGATATTAGTATAGAATTAAATTTAGGATATTTTATACAAATTACAGCTCCAGATAATGATGTATTGAATAATAATGTTTTTTATATAAAATATATAGATAATAAAAAAATAACATTAATTAACACCAAAACTTTAGATGAAATTGTTTTAGATATACAAAATAAAATTATTGGCAATGGTATTACTCAAATAGCAATATTAAAAAAAAGTGTAGTACGTGGTTATGCACCACAAAATGGATTAGTTACTGGCGTATGGATTAATATTACTATAGATGGTGATAGGCCACAAATAATAACTGGTCAAATTACAAATTTGGAAGAGGACATGATTGAAATTAAAACATTAGATGGTGAAACTTTATATATAAATTTTGATTATAAAGGGATTCCAGAAGATTTACCTATTTCAAAAATTGAAATAAGAGAGAAACCATCTAGTTTGAAAAGAATTAAGGAAGATGAAGAAGAAGATGAAGAAGAAGAAAAAGAAGATAAAGAAGAAAAAGATGATGAAGATGATGAAGATAAAGATACAGAAGATGATAAAAGACGGGAGAAAAGTCCAGAGAAAAGTCCAGAGAAACTTGATGAAGAAGATATAGATGACCTTGAATATGATATAGATTTTATATCTAAAGAAGAATTTGAATTAAAAACAACTGCCCCAAATATCAAAGCTAAATTGAGAGAACAAATTATTAAAGCGGATGAAATTAGTTTTGGGGATGAAGTATATGGTCCTGTTATAGAATATGTAGAAATTTCCAAGAAATTTCAAAGATATAGTTTAGAATCACAATTAACAGATTTATTAGATGAAATGTTAACAATTATTCCTACAAGTCAACGTACACAAAAAGTCATGAATGATATTCATACCAAAATAGAAAGATTTAAACAATTAAGAGAGAAATTTTCAGTTTTTAATGATGATGGAAATGTAGAATCGCCATTAATAAAATCAGCTACTTACAAACCGTTGCATGAATATTTTAAAAATTTAAATATTAATTTGTATTGGATTTTGCCAGTAGTTAAAAATATAAAAAAAATATACCATATAGAAGAAAGTGAAAAAAAATATACTGATATTGATTGTCTTGATTTATTTGATGAATTAAATAAAATTACTGAAGTTATATCAAATTATCAATCAAATGATTCATCTGAAGACCAAAATATGTATTCGGCTTTATATAATTCTTTAAATCCATTATTAACACCATTTGAAGACATACATGATACTGAATATGAAACATCCGAAATTATAATTAATAAAGCAGTGAATACTGATATAAATACAATTGTTGATAATTTAGGCGATATATGTTCATCTGTTTTTACCAAAAATGCTATACGTAGAAAATATTTTTTTCTAGAAAAATACAATACTTCATTAACTAAATTAGATATTATTAATTCTACAAGTTCAACAATGTTTGTAAAAAGAAAAGAAATTAGTGAAAATGATGTCATGTCTATTAATTCTTTTATAACTTTACCGGAAGAGGTAATACGTTTTTCAAAAGTAAATTTGCCAGGAACAACCATTTTAGATCGTGCAAATTTAAATACTAATTTTTGTCATTATTGGGAATTATTAAAAAGAAAAACTCCGATTCTTAAACAATATATTGATAATATAGATGCCGAATTTGATTTTACAGAAGATAATTTTGCAAATAATATTAAACAATATATATTAAATATTGTGTCAGATAGGGAAGACAATATAAAAACAAAAGAACAAATATATAATCAATTCACAAATATTATTATACCTAAAACAAGAATATTATTCAATTTGATGAAAAAATATATTCGTGGTAAATTATCTATTATAGAAATAGTGTCCTATTTAGAACCTTTTCTTATTTATAATGATGATTTAACTTTTATGCAATATAAAGAAATAACTCAATTTATTGATGAAGAAATTAAAAATTATAATAGCAATTTTATAAAACATGAAGGACAATTTCGTATGATTTCAAATAAAAAAACCGCATCTATTGCGGTTGATAAAAAAGATTTGTCTATTATAAATATAATAAAACCTAAAAAATCAGAAGGTAGCAGTATAGAATTATATGTATCTGTTTTACATGATGGATATAAGATAGATGATGTAGAGCGAATATACACAAATTCAGAATTATTACGAAAAATTATTATGAAAGATTGTGCGCGATTATATACTGCCACAATTGCTTTGCAAAATTTATCTCTTATGATTCCAAAAAATTTAGAAGCTTTTTTTGATAAAAATAACATAGATGAAGATGAAGATGAAGAACACAGTAAAAGTAAAAGTAAAAGTAAAAGTAAAAGTAAAAGTAAAAGTAAAGATGATTATGAGATAGAGGAAAAATGTCAAAATATTATTGTTGCAAAATATTATACTAGTATTGAAGCATTAGAAGACGATAATAATATAAGTATTTATTTTGATAAAAAATATGATAAAACAAATTATAATGTATTAGAAGAGAATTATTCAAAACAATTAATTACTATGGATGACACCCAATTAGAGCATTTTATTGTAAAAGATTTGATGGATAAAAAGAAAATGAAAGAATATGATGCAGAATATTTGGCTGAAACTTTGGTAACAGGTAGTAAAAAAGTATTAGAAGGCCAATTTGCAATTTTATATAAAGGGTATAATGAACAATTTTCGGATGAAATTGATTATTATATTCGTAAACATGACAAATGGATATTAGATAAATCACTCAATGAAGATGATATAAATATAAATATAAATACAGTTGATACTTCTCTATTATGCAATTTACAAGAAAATTGTATAAGTACTGCAGATGAACAATGTGAACCAATAAATAAAGATCAATCTAATATTAAAACAAAATTGTTGAGAGATGTTATAAATGAATTTGACACAAAATACAAATTATCTAAAGAAGAGACCGCAGCTATTATACGTGCAAAATTTGACTATTTCCAATCTATTATTTCAAATATTTCCAAAATAGATGATCATCAATTTTTAAAATATAACAATCAAAAATACAAATTAGGTATGAATTCAGATGAAAACACAATACCATTACTGGTATCCCCTTATGCTCAATTATTAAATATTATAATGGAACAAAGTGATTTTGTAAAAATTCAACATGATACTATTCGGTTTTGTGAAAAATTTACTAGAAAAGCCATTATAGGTGTTTTGAATGTAGTAAATGAAATTGAAACAGAACATTGGTTATATTGCAATAAAACAAGTGTTAAATTATTACCAACATTTAAATTATCTTTAGCATATGCATATACAAAAGGACCAGAAGAATATAAAAATGTTTTAGATAAAATAAAAAGTGACATTGGTACAACTGAGGAAGGTGGAGATTTATGGATAGATAAATATACTGGTATTACTATTATTTCAACTGAGTTTGATTTTGAAGAAGGATATGATGAAGGATACAAAATATCAACTCGTGCAGTATTAGAAGATAGTGCAGGTAATAAAATTATATCTGCTTTAACATCCCAAAATCCAATATTTCAAACTGAACAATCTAAAATGATTTATAATATAGTAAATAATTTGGCATTGGCGATGAGTATAAATATTAATACTCAAATGGAATTTATTATAAATATAGTAAGTAATGCATTTTCAAAAACACGTGTTGATGAAAAAACACATAAAAAAAAACAAACCGAAAATGAAAAGCATGGTAAAAAAGTAGTTTTATATCAAGATTTATGTGATTATCAACTTTTTTATTATACATTAGGCGCATTTTTAGTTGCAATACAAACATCTATACCATCCGTAGTAACTAACAAAACCCATCCAGGATGTGTTCGTTCTTTTGATGGGTATCCTTTTCACGGTAAAGGTGATAATTCATCTGTAAACTATATTGCATGTGTTGCTTATGATATACGCAACTCTGGGTTGGGTCGCCCTTGGAATGTATTATCAGAAATGAAAAAGAAAAAAGAACAAGAACCAATAAATACAATTGTAGAACGAATGATTATAGTAATAGATAATTATTTAAAAGAATCAGAAATAAACCGTAAATTTAAAGAAAAAATGCTTTATTTATCAGAAACAAAAGATGAAATAATATTAACAGAACATGATGTTGCTAAATGGATGCAATTTTTACCTCCATTAATAAAATTTACAATGCAAAGTAAATCTCCATTGCCACCAACATTTGGTTCAAATTTGTTACATAATTTAAGAGAAGGTATTAGTCAGAGAGAAGATGAAAAAGATTTATTATTAGTGTTGACA
>Ga0114963_10002986_pt1 | contig 11552 bp, 10 predicted proteins | sample C_131016_EF_Meta_FD_87019 | JGI IMG/M metagenome (GOLD analysis project Ga0114963, IMG submission 87019) | Freshwater microbial communities from Lake Croche, Canada to study carbon cycling - C_131016_EF_MetaG | ecosystem: Environmental > Aquatic > Freshwater > Lake | place: Lake Croche, Canada...
ATAGTTGATACTCCATTTCGTTCGCAAAGTTTAGTAAGGATTTTTCTGTAAATGGACGTCCAATCACCTGAATACTGATCGGACGTCCTTGATCATCATTGCCGATAGGAAAACTTATCGCTGGTAATCCGAGGAAATTAACCCAACCCATCATATGAAACAAACTTAAATAAGCTTCTTTTGAAAATTCTGGATGACCAATTTCTACTTCCTGCCATAAAGGAATAGACCCCGTCATACAGGGTACGATTAAAAAGGAACCAGAGCTTAAATAACGATTGATAAACTGATTCTTCAATTCCTCTTTTGACTCTATACAGTTTTCGTAATCTTTTGGATTAATTTGAGAAGCTAATTTTCCAACAGCTTTTAAACCCTTAGGACCATCAGATGATTGAATGATTTCTGCATAATTACGATTGATTTCATACGCCATCACAATATCAGCAGCTTCTTTAATAGAAGAATACTCCACAATATCAACTGCTTTAGTATGTTCAAATCGTGATAAAAAAGATGTAATATGAGATGTAATGGATGCGTCCATGACATCCTTTGGTAGCCAATAATTGAAATGACTCAGGACTTCAAGTGGCTCTAGACTGTGACTCACAACTACGTCAAGAATCAATTCAATATCCTTCGCATATCGGCCCAATAAACCGACCGTATCTAAAGACTCAGATAAAGCAGTCACTCCTTGAAGACTAATTAATCCTTGAGTAGTCTTTAATCCAGTAATCCCACACGTCGCAGCAGGTATTCTGATAGAACCGGCTGTATCACTACCTAATGAGACATAACTCATTTTTGAGGCGACTGCTATTGCTGATCCACTGGATGAGCCACCGATTGCGTAATTTTCATTCAGTGGATTAAAACATTTAGGAAAGTAAGGATTTTGCATTGTGGCGCCACAGGCATATGGGGCCATGACAAGAGTACCCAAAATTCCACAGCCAGCTTGTTTGAGTTGAGCAATCACTTGGGCATCTTCTTGTTCAGAATTGTTCTTTCCAAGTGAATGTCCAAACCCAGGGTCTCTGCCGTATAAGTTAAACAAATCTTTATGTAATAACCCAATACCTCTTAATGGTCCCTTCAAACTTTCGTCGATTGGTAGTGTTTCTACAATGACGGGAAATTGTTGGTTTAAGTGATGTATCAGATTTACTTGATCCTGCAGACAATCTAAAGGATTGATTTGACCACTTTGAATCAAATTTAGTAATTCGGTAAGACGAAGAGGGAATTGAGTCACGATAAGCTTTTAATTAGATGAGCTTCCTAAAACCATTCAAAAATAAATCGCATTCACTGATTATCTCAGAAGGAGGCAAGAAAGCTTTACATCGTTGGGCTTTTAAACTCTCCACCAAGATGCACCAACCCAAAAGGAATAAACTGCGCATCTAAATTAAAAACGACGTGACCGGCTGAAGCATGAGAATCTCGAAAACGGCGCTCAAAAGTATTTTTTTCATAGATGCCATTTGCACCTAATAATTCATGCAAGATATCTACTGCTTCATTTGCCATCTTCATCGCCATTGCGGTATTCCGCTTATAGCGTAATTTAGTGGATGTATCAAATACAACATGATTTTTATAGGCGATCTCCGCTTCAATCGTATTGGCGGTTAACCATTCATATGCTGCTTCAATTTTGCCATCCGCTGTGGCCATTTTCATTTGTAGAGTCGGTATTGCCGACATCTTTGCCCCTGTATAACTGGTACTTTTTGATTTTATCCAGTTAGTTGTCTCCTCCAACATCATTTTTGCATTTGCAATCATCGCACCAGCAATACCATTTCCACCAACAGAACTTGTTGGCACTTTAAACATGGGGTTTTGATGAATCTTAAAACCAGGAAACTCATGGTCAGGATGATGAATATTCATCGATAAAACACGATGAGCCGGTACAAATATATCTTGACACTTCACACTCCGACTTCCAGTCCCACGCATGCCCATAGTCTGCCAGTCGTCAATAATTTCATAATCACTTCTTGGGACTAAACAAACACACCAATCAACTGTCTTATCACCCTCTTTAACTTGGCATGAGAGCATATTCCACTCGCAGATATCAACACCTGAAGAAAAGCCCCAATTACCAGACAACAACATACCACCATCAACCCGCTGACCAGTCCCTTGAATATAGGCTACACCGGAAGCAATTAAGGCATTTGGATTTTCACCCCAAATATCTTCTTGAGCCTGCATCGGCCATTGCGCTAACTGCCGATTATGTGAGGCCAAATTGGCAAATACCCATCCAGTAGATGGACATCCTAAACCTAATAAATATGGGATCTCCATAAAGCCTCGAAAATCCACTTCCATGCCACCCCATATTTTGGGTTGTTGATAACGAAATAAGCCACTCTCATGCAAAGCATTGACTACCGTATCGGTTAAATAGGTTCTATTTTCAGTTTGATCTTGCTCAGCACTCAATAAAGGAATGAGATCCTTCGCTCGCTGCACAGCCTCAGTATAAGAAACATCCTGGAATGACTTGGCAGGTTGGGATAAGCTTGAATGAATAATGGATTCTGGCGCGTTCATAAAATGTTGCTTGCAATAAAATGAATGAAGATTCATTCATAGTATTTTTTAGTTTTCCAATTGTCAATACAATTTAATTAAAATTGCTTGGTATTTACCCTAATTAGAAAGTTAATAAAACTAAGTAACTGATTATTATAGAAATAATAAATCAAGATAAAGTCGTATTTGTTAGTACAAGAAAAAACAAGCGTAGTATAGTAATAAGAATTAGGTTGATTTTTTTCGATCAAGTTTCAATTACATGAGGTAGATTAGATGCCAATACTTGGATTTGCTCACGTTAATGTCAGTACTCAGGACTTAGAAAAATCTCGTAAGTTTTATGCGGAAATCTTAGGCTTAGTAGATGGCTATCGCCCACCTTTTGGTAGAGTCGGGGCTTGGATGTATCTAGGTGACCAACCTATTGTGCATATCTCGACTTCAAGAAGCCCCACCCCAGATGCAAAAAAAACAGATGCTTTTGATCATGTTGCCCTCTGGACGAAAGATATTAATCAATATCGTCAAACTTTAAATCAGCATGGAATTAAATTTGTTGAGTTCGCAGTTCCTGAAAATGATCAATATCAACTGTTTTTTAAAGATCCGGATGGTACCGAAATTGAATTAATTTTCAGTGGCGAAGAGGCGCGGCTTGCAAGCAACTCGGAAGGAGCAAAAGTGGATGCGAGTTTTGGTAGAAATTTATAATCAAGCCATTCGATCAAAGCAATACAATTCTAGTTATGGCTGAAAAAGTACTACCCCTTCATTTACAAATTTATCATCGCTTACGAGAAGATATACAAAAGGGAGTCTATCCTTTAGGCAGTCGTCTGCCGACTGAGGAGGAGTTATCTGCAAGCTTTAAAGCTAGCCGCCCCACTTTGCGACAAGCGCTTACAAATCTCTCAAATGAGGGATTGATTATGCGTCGACCACGAACGGGTTCGACCGTGGTTGCAAGTCAACCTCAAATAGTGTTATCTCACTCCGTCAACTCCGTCAATGAGCTCCTAGATTACCCTGGGATAATGACGCGCGAAATTTTAGAGTCTGGTTATATCAAAGCCGATCATGATCTAGCAAAAGAGCTACACTGCCCATTACATATGGAATGGTTTCGTTTAGTAACACTCAGGTTTCAAAATCATGCGACAGTTCCTCTATGTCTAACGACCTATTACATCCTGCCAAAATATGCAGGTGTGAGCAAACATAAAAAACATTTAACGATTCCAATTAGTGAGCAAATTGTTGAAATGTTCGATGAAGCAATCCTGCGAGCAAAGGTTGAGGTCTATTCTGAAATAATTCCAAAAAAATATTTCTCGGCTTTACAAATCACCTCACAAGATTCATCACTAGTAGTGATGCGTTCGTATATTGGTAAAGATCAGCAAACTTTTCAAATTACAACAAGCCACCATCCACAAGACAGGTATCGCTATAGCTTTGAACTCATTCGAGAACAACGCTCTGCAAATCCTAGCTTAAGAAATATCTAAAAAAAATCCCCACACAAGGCGGGGATTCGTTCGGCTTAAATTTCTTATACCGGAGCAAACATCTGTCCACCATCGACATTAATAACTGATCCACTTAAATAACCGCAGAGTGGTGATGCGCAAAACGCTGTTAAATGTGCAATCTCATCAGGCTCTGTCATTCTGCCAAACGGCAACTTTTGCGTGAGTTCTGTCCAACGAGCCTCATCACCTAATTTGTTTTTAGCATTAGCCTTCATCATATTTTCCATACGATCGCTACGTGTTGGAGATGGATTAATGCCAAATACACGAATACCATTTTTATGACTTGTAGCACCAACAGCCTGAGTAAATGCCATTAAAGCAGCATTCGCTGTAACACCGCAAACATATTCTGCTCTTGGCGCAGCACCGGCCATACCAATAATATTACCAATCACTCCAGAGCCTTGTTTTTCCATCGCAGCTAAGTAAATACGGGTTAAATTAATGTATCCGAATAATTTAAGCTCCCATGCATTACGCCATTTTTCTTCATTAATATCAGCAAGTGTTCCGCCAGGAATTGCACCAGCATTGTTAATCAAGATATCAACATTACCAATTTTTTCAAAAAGTGCCTCAGCAGATTTAGGTGCACCTAAATCTAACTCAACAGTTTGGCAAGCAACCTTATAGGTCGATTCGATATGGTTTTTACCATTCTCAAGATTTTTCGCGTCACGTGAAGTAATAATTGGTAAAGCTCCTTCTGCTGCAAAAGCCGCAGCAACAGCTAAACCAATACCTTTTGAACCGCCTGTAACTAAAACTTTCTTGCCTTTTAATTGCAAATCCATTGTATTTCCTTTCTAAGCACTTCTAAACGTTAAAAAAATTATTTAAAACCTAATATACCTGTTCCTAAAGACCTTCCATCACGAAGTGTCCAACGCCCTGCCAAAATCGTAAAATAAAAATCTGACAAATTACGATTAAACAAATCAGGATCTTCAATGTTGTTGGTGTGACCAGCCTTTGGAAAAATCACAAGCGAAGCACTTGGAATGTTTCGCTTCATCAATAGTGCAGGTTCAAGGCATGGATCATCTTCATCACCTGTAATAATTAAAGTCGGGACTGTAATAGTTTTCATGCCATCAATCAATTCCCATAAAGATGGACGCATTTTTTGCACACCTCTTAAGGTATTTGCTGATCCAATTGCAGGATGCTCAAGCATTTGCTCAACAAACTCGTTAAAGCCACGTGGATCTTTATTTTGATATTGAACTCTTGTTGGCCCAAGGGTATATTTTTTTCCACCATCAACCGGACCAAGCTCAAGGAACATATTGGCCGCTGCTTCCAGTTCGGCTTGGAAATTTTCTTTTTTGGCTGGCTCTGCGCCATAGCCACATCCAGCAATGACCAATGATAGTAATCGTTTTGAATGAGATATTCCCATATGCAATGCGGCAAAGCCACCCATCGATAAGCCACATATATGGGCTTGTTCAACCTGCAAATGGTCCATAATTGCAAGAATATCTTTTACAGCTCTCTCTTGAGAATACTGCTTTGAATCCTCTGGAACGTCAGAGGGTAAGTAGCCTCTAGCAGAATATGTAACGCATCGAAAATAGCGAGCAAAATGTCGCATTTGGTTTTCCCAACTACGATAATCCCCGGCAAATTCATGGACAAAAATCAAAGTTTGGCCTGATCCAGCCTCTTCATAATATAAATTTACACCATCGTCGGTCTTTGCATATGGCATTTTGTGTCTCCTATTTAAATATTTTTATAATTTCACTAGATTTTACGACATCATAATTTAAGTTGATCAATATTGCTTTTATGACGACGTTTAATCAATGGCGCGAAGCGATTCTTGATGAAGAATAAAATCATCAAACGCTTTTTGTCCTAAATAGTCTGCTTGAAAGGAAAAATCCTTTTGTATACGCCCAATACTCATGGGTGATCGAGGTAATGGTCCATTCTTTCCAATCGTGCATTCCTCAATATGCTTAGTCAATCTATATTGAAAAGCGGGATACAGTTTTTTTAAATTGTGTAACCAAAACTCCAATGACCAAATACTACCTGTCGCAAGATGGTAAAGCGGTTGTAAAGAATGGCCTTTTGCTAAAATCAAAGCAAGGCCTTTTGCAATATCCGTGCCATAAATGTAATCCGTACCACCACCTTCATGAACGACTATACTTTCGCCACGAACTGCACTCCAATAAGTTTGGAGCGGTAAACTCAAGGTGTCGCGATGTCCTGTATCGTATTCCCAACGCCCATAACCAAGACCTAAACGCACGGTAGTGACGTTCAAGCCTCGGGTATTACGATAGCGAATGGCCAGTCTTTCTGCCGCTAACTTACTAATGCCATACACCGTTTCAGGTAAGACGGGACTTGTCTGTTCATCAATAACATCGTCATGAGTACCCACATTTCCAAAAATAGAACCTGAACTTAGATAGATCATTTGATCAACGGAGTAACGTAAAGCGTATTCAAACATATTGACCGAACCCATCAAGTTCGTCTCTAAAATTTCCTTCGTGTGCTTAAGTTCACGGCCTTGATCTGCAGTAATGGCTGCTGCATGAATAATTTTCGAAATCCTGTATGTTTCAAAGAGGTTTTGGAGATCATCTACTTGATCCACTCCTCCTTGAACATATTCATAGGAAATATTATTTTGTGCAAAAACCTGTTGAATTGGTAAAGGTAAATGGCTGGGACTCAAAATTATCAGGGTTTTCCCTAAAGGCGCCAATTCCTCAATCAGGTTCAGTCCAATGAAACCTGCACCACCAGTGATCAATATTGTCATTGTCTCAATTTATTTTTATGTATGCTGTGAATATTACACCTACTTGTTAATTTCATTTATTTGGACTAAAGTACTTTTACAACATTTTATAAAACACTTGGAGACACTATGTTTAGATTTGTACGTATTCCTTCTCAAAAAAATGCCTTACTACGTAATATCAATGGGATTATTCTAGGCTCAGCTTTCATTGCAATGTCCTTTTCCAGCCAAGCACAAGAAAAAGTGGTGCGTGTTGGAGCTCTTTTACCTGCTTCTGGACCAGGCTCTTACTTTGGTGTCATGGGCAAACAAGGTGCTGATTTAGCTCTTGAAGAAATTAATAAGAACGGTATCAATGGCTATAAATTAGCGATTGAATATGGTGACTCCCAATGCGCTCCTTTACCTGCGACTAACGTTGCCAAAAGAATGCTCGAAACATTTAAACCTCATGTGGTGATTGGTGAAGAGTGCTCAGATGCAACTCTTGCAGCGATGTCCGTATTAGAAGAGGCAAAAGTTCCTTTACTGAACGCTGGCTCGGCAACGAATAAATTTACTGAATCTGGATTTAAATACGCTTTTAGAATTTTCCCAAGCGCTCAACAACAAACAGATAGTCTTGCTACCAATGCTATCAAGAAAATGAATGCTAAAAATGCAATTCTTTTAAATGTAAAAACAAATGCTGGAATCGATATTTCTGATAACTTCGAGAAAACCTTTGTAGCAAATGGTGGCAAGGTATTGGGTAAGATTGACTTTGCTAATGATGTAAGTGACTTTACTTCGATTGCTACCCGTGTTGCATCAATGGGGAATGTTGATGTCTTGTTGGTTTCTGCACTCGAAGGTCAGACCGTCAAGCTCGCCCAGGCTCTTGCGCAAGCAGGTGTCACTAAAGGTGGTGGTGGAAAAGCTGTCATGATTGGCACAATTTGGGTACCTTGGGGCTTTGATCAAAAAGCAGGTAAAGCTTCTGTTGGTTACACAAGAATTTCTCAGTTCGATCCAAATGAGCAACGTCCAGTCGTACAAAATTTTGTAAAAAACTTTAAAGCTAAATATGGCGCAGATGCAGTCCCAACTCACATTAATGCTCATGCCTATGATCAAATCTTAATCATCGCTGAAGCAGTCAAAAGAGGTGCGAAGGATTCTGAATCCATTCGTAGCGAGTTTTCGAAAATGAAAGATGTTGAAGTAACCACAGGTAAGATAACTTTTGGCCCAACAGGTCAGAATCAAAACTTGTCCGTAATCCACTATGTTGAAACTAATCCTGATTTAAGTTGGAAAACACTAAATTGGTAACGTAAGGTTTAGCATCTAAAAAAGTCCACTTCTTAAATAAAGTGGACTTTTCAATATTAGTTTTCAATATTTAGGATTTATATGTCTGATTTTCTGAACTTGTTTGCCCAACAGGCAATCAACGGCATTGTGATGGGTTGCCTATACGTCATGGTTGCACTTGGTTTAACCTTGATTTATGGGGTCATGAATCAAATCAATTTTGCCCATGCAGACTTTGTAACTCTCGGTGGTTTTGCAGCCTATTTTTTTGTGCAATGGTACGGTGGTGGCTATTTATTAAGTATCGTCGTTGCATTTATTGCCGGTGGGATTTTAGGTTATTTAGTCAATTTAACCATCTTCGCTCCTCTTCGAAATCGAGGCGATGAACTTCGACCCTTGATTGCAACTATTGGTGTTTCAGTACTCTTAGAAAATGGTGCTTTAGTTCTTTTCGGGCCAGTTCCCTTTCAATTTAATAGTCCTTATGACGAAACAATTCGTTTTGGAAAAATTTTCTTTACCACCCAAAGTTTATTAGTCGTGGTTGTCGCATCAAGTGCAATTGCAGCACTTTATTTTTTTATGAAATACACCTTTACTGGAAAAGCACTCCGAGCTATTTCACAAGATCGCGAAACTGCTGGTCTGATGGGAATTAATCAATCATTTTTAATCATGTTGACGATTGTGATCGCTTCAGCGATGGCTGGAATGGCTGGCGCCATGTTAGGACCCGTTCTTGTTCTCACTCCTTTTGCAGGTGCATCTGTGATCGTGAAAGCTTTCGCTATTGTGATTATCGGTGGCTTTGGCAATATGGCAGGCACGATTATTGCAGGACTTCTCGTAGGGCTGATTGAAGCATTTACTACTCAATACCTTGGCTCAGGTGTGATTGATTTAGTTGTATTTGCTCTACTACTCGTGATGTTACTCGTCAAACCAACGGGTCTCATCGCCGAAAAGAAAGAAGAAAATGTCTAAGCTAATACTCAACTCAAAGAAAATTCCAAGTTGGGTATTTTACGCCCTAACTGTTCTCGTGATACTTGCTTTGCCAATCTTAATAGATGGTTCTGCCTATTGGAGAAGTGTCCTCATTACGATTGCTTTAAATATCATGCTGGCAATCTCATTGAACCTGATTTTGGGTTATACAGGTCAACTCCATCTAGGTCACTCTGGCTTCTATGGTGTTGGAGCTTACGCAACGACTCTACTGATTAAAAAGGCTGGTTTTAGTTTTTGGGTCGCAGTTGCAACAAGCTCTCTTTTGGCGGGTATTGTAGGGGTCTTATTGGCTTTTTTTGCAACTCGGTTAAAAGGCCATTACCTTGCTATTGCATCGATGGCTTTTGCCATTATTTTGCATCAAATTCTCCTAAATTGGGATTCGATGACTTCTGGACCATTAGGTATTTATGGGATTCCCCCCCCGCCGCCAATGAATATTTTAGGAAATGAAATTAAATTTAGTAACCAAGTTAATTTATTTTATTTAATCTCATTTGTAGCCTTAATTACCTATATTATTTTGGGCAATATATTACGATCACCCATTGGAGATACGCTACGAGCTATCCGTGAGGATGAGGTTTCAGCTGCCTCTTTGGGTATCAATACTAAACTTTGGAAAATCTTTTCCTTTGGTATTGGTGCCATGATTGCCGGTCTAGCGGGCTCGTTCTATCCAAGCTTCGTTGGAACTCTCGTACCTGATGCTTTTCTTGTTTCAGAATCCTTTACTTATCTTGCTATGGCAATTGTTGGTGGTTTGGGCACTATGATAGGTCCAGTTATTGGGGCAATTGTTTTAACCCTATTACCTGAACTTCTCCGTAGTATTGGAGATGCAAGACTTTTGGTCTATGGCATCTCTCTCACACTTGTCGTGTTATTTATGCCAGGTGGAATACTACAGGCACTCCAAACTCTTAAATCAAAGTTCTTTAAAACTAACAAATAATCATTCAATCTATGTCGAATACTATTTTAGAAGTTCAGGGCCTCTGTAAATACTTCGGTGGAGTAAAAGCAGTTGATGGTATCAATCTTAAAATACCTAAGAATGCTATTCAAACCATTATCGGACCAAATGGTGCTGGAAAATCTACAACACTCAATTTACTATCTGGCACTTATTTTCCAACACACGGTAAAGTTACCTATAATCAAGCTGATGTAACTGCTCTCAAACTGCATCAACGTGTCCATCTTGGCATGGCAAGAACGTTTCAAAAGATTCGCTTGTTTAAACAATTATCTGTTTTAGAAAATGTCATTGCAGGTTTTCATATTCATCATCAAATACCGGCATGGCAATACCTAATTCCCGCTGGCGCTTTTAAGAAAAATAGAAGTGATTGTCAAAATGAAGCAATGGCCTTACTAGAGTTTCTTGGCCTGTCTGATAAAGCCAATGATCGTGCTGGCTCTCTCCCATATGGAACACAACGATTGCTAGAGATTGCAAGGTCTTTGGCCACACGGCCAAAATTATTTATGCTTGATGAACCTGCAGCAGGTCTGAATGATACTGAGGTGCAATTTTTAATGGGGCGCTTAAAAGATTTACAAAATCAAGGTATGACGATTGTTCTCGTTGAGCATAATATGAAGCTGGTCATGAACGTTGCTGATGAAATCTTTGTCATGGATCATGGTGAATATTTATTCGATGGTAAACCAGCTGAAGTTCAATCGAATCCAAAAGTGATTGCAGCCTATCTTGGTGCAGATGGAGTTCAACAATGAGTTTTCTTCTTGAAGCTATTGACCTAGAAATTGCTTATGGTGATGTTGCAGCGTGTAGTGGTATTAGCTTTACCGTAAGTGAAAAAGAAATTGTGACTTTAATTGGCTCTAATGGTGCTGGTAAATCCACTACGATGCGCGCTATTGTAGGTGCGATGTACGCTCGCAAAGGGAAAGTTCTCTTCGAGGGGGAGGACATTACGCACATGCCCTCCTATCAAAGAAATCAATTAGGTATTGCGCTTGTTCCTGAGGGTCGGCACGTCTTCCCCTTTTTAACTGTTTTAGAAAATCTTGAAATGGGTGGCTACTGTCATCGAAACAACCGTCCAAAAATGAATACTCTTATTGAAAAAATGTATTCAATGTTTCCTCGCTTAAAAGAACGCTCAAAACAAAATGCGGGCACTCTATCTGGTGGTGAGCAACAAATGCTCGTCATTTGTCGTGCCTTAATGTCCGAACCAAAATTACTTTGTTTAGATGAACCTTCTTTGGGTCTAGCGCCCATTATTGTGCAGGATATTTTTCGAACAATTCGTGAAATTAATGCTTCTAATACCAGTGTTTTGTTGGTGGAACAAAATGCTCACTACGCTCTTTCAACTGCCTCAAGAGCTTATGTTTTA
>Ga0114963_10002989_pt1 | contig 11547 bp, 8 predicted proteins | sample C_131016_EF_Meta_FD_87019 | JGI IMG/M metagenome (GOLD analysis project Ga0114963, IMG submission 87019) | Freshwater microbial communities from Lake Croche, Canada to study carbon cycling - C_131016_EF_MetaG | ecosystem: Environmental > Aquatic > Freshwater > Lake | place: Lake Croche, Canada...
GAGGCTTCAACGCCCTCGCCAAGACCGAAGCGGCCGCTCAGCGTGCCAGTCTTCGGATCACGCAGGCAGAACATCACGCGCCGGAAACGCAGCGCGCGGTACATGGTTTCCAGAATCATCCGCAGCACTTCATTGAGCTTGAAGTTCTCGACCATCGAATCGGTGATGTCGTGGATTCCGGCAGCGAGGATGTCGGCAGCCTGCAAGTGGCCAGGCGGCGCCAGGGCATCAAGAGCAGCCGAGCGGCCTGCAGCAGCGGGCATGAGTGCATGTGCGGTCAGCGACTCGACGTCGACCCCCTGGGGCACTCCGGCGCCTGGCACTGGGGCCAGCAATTTCACGGCCGGCGAGGTGCTGACAAACGAAAGGCCCATGGCGCGCGCCGACTCCGCGAGCTTGACCCGAGCCGTCGCGGTTGCTTCAAACACCTCGCGCGCTGTGGTGCCCAGCACGCGTGCATAGCGCTCGGCTGCCTGGGTGACGGCCGCATCAGATACCGCCGGGTCCGATCGCAGCAGCGTGTCGGTCAACTCGTTGGCCGCCATACCCAGCCAGCGCATGCGCTCGCCCGGGCTGTCAGGCACACGAGTCGGCGGATCGCCGCCCGAGCGGCGCATGCAGCGCTGCAGCGTGTCGGGCAACCCCCACGATTTGGCCACCCCGACACCGAGCGACTCGAAACCCAAGCCCAGCACGCGCAGCGAGGCAGATTCCTCGGTGAGCATCCTTGACGCATCGCCTGCCGGCTTGCCAGCGCCCACAAGCGCGCGGATCTGCTGCGCCTCTTCGGGGAAATAGAACTCGGCCAGCAAGCGCCCCAGGTTCTGGAACATCGAACCAATGAAGGCCTCTTCGCGGTTGCGCTCGTCCTCGCAAAGTTCACCGGCCAGCGTACCGGCCATCAGCGCTCGCAAAAACTCTTCCTTGAGCAGGTCTGCATGGGCCTTGTCCTTCATGTGCTCGAGCAGCATCAGACTGAGCGCCATGTTGCGAATGCCCGCAAAGCCCACGAGGGCCGCCGCACGGGAGACGGTGCTCACGTTTCCGGTCCCGGTGCGCAGGTAGCTCGCGGTGTTGACCAGACGCAAAAGCTTGTTGGTCAGCGCGACATCCTTGAGGATCTCGTTGGCCAGACTGTTGAGATTTTCGGTTTCCGAATTGGCCACCCGCTGAATGCGTGTCACCGCATCCGACAGCGCCGGGAAGTCGCTTTTGTGGCGCATGCGGCGCAGCAGGAAATCGAGGGTCGAACTGCTGACGGCGGGGTCGGCTTCGATCGCGATCCCGGCGGTTGGCTGTGACCATTCCTGCAAAGCCTTGACGAATTCTTCGGCGCTTGCGAAGCGTCTGGCTGGGTCACGCGCCAGCGCTCGCATCGTGATGGCAAGCAGCAGCTGGTCGCCCTCGGCGCCCAGCGCGTCGGGCAGCCAAAGATCTTCATGGATGACGCGGTGAACGGCTCGCGCCGGATCTGAGGCGTCGACAACAGCCTGACCGCACAGCAATTCGGCGAGCAGCAAACCTGCCGCGAAGACGTCGACCGCTGGCGATGCGCTCAGGCCGGCGGCCGATTCGGGCGCAAGGTAGCCCGGCGTTCCCAGGACGCGCACGCCAGGCCCATCGGCCAGAGCGCTTTGGGCGCTGCAAAAGTCCATCACCCGGACTCGCCCCTCATCATCGAGCAGCACGCTCGATGGTTTGAGATCGCCATGGACGACGTCCGCGTCATGTGCTGCTTGCAACGCACCCAGGATGGCCAGCGTGATCGCCACGGCCACGTGTGGCGACAGCGCACCCTTCGAGCGCAACTCTTCCTCAAGCGTGCGGCCGGCGAGAGACTCGAAAACCAGAAACGGTCGGCCGTCATGCGTGCCAACATCCAGCATGCTGGCGATGTTCGAATGGGACAGTCGCGTGGCCTTGCGTGCCTCAAGCAACCAGCGCGCCTCGTCGTCGGAATTGACCAGCGTGGGGCTGCTGAACAGCTTCACCACCACCTCGCGTTCAGATTGCGCATCAAATCCCAGCCACACCTGCACCTGTGTGTCGTGCCTGATGACGCGCCGCAACTCGAAGCGACCCATCAATGGCGGCGGCGCCGCAGCAGGATTCATCTCAGCCAGAAGCAGCTGCCTGCCTAGGCTTTGTCACCGCATCGGAAAGTCCGCTCGGATCAGAGGTCTGAAGAGGGGCACCCGTGCGCAGTGCCTCACGCGCGGCGGCCAAGGCCTCCTGAACCCGTCGCGGTGTCAGCCCGAGCGTTTTCGCGTAACGCTGAGCGGGCAAGTTGCGCAGTGCTGCGGCGCGTGTCGATGCGATCTTGGTAGCCCCCGCCGTCGCTGCCGCGGGCGCGGGACGGCCTGCTTGGGCTTCATCGGCTGTCGACAGCATCCAGGCATCGACAGCCTCATTGGCAGCACTGGCCGTCATGCGCAAGACGTCGCTGTCAGTTTCGGCTGCGCGCACAGGTCTGTCCTTGGGCAGGCAGCGAACCATGTGCAGCACTTCATCACCCAGACCCCAGTGCCGAGCCACAGCCGCGCCCAGCGCCTCGATGTCGACTCCAAGGACGGCAAAAGAGGCTTCGGTCTCGCTCCAGCCTGCGCGTGGCGGGGCTTCCGGGTCGGCCGCGGCGTCTGCGCTCGGGCTTTGCATCAGCCTTTGTACCTGCTCGTACTCGTCAGGAAAGTGATACTGGGCCAGCAGGCGACCCAGGTTTTGAAGAACCGTCACGAGATAGACCACTTCGCCGTCGTAGCCCGCCGGGCGCAGCGACTGCGCGGTATAGCCAGCCAGGCGCACACGGTCCATCAGCGCGCGCAAGGCCTTGGCATGGGTCTCGGACAACGGCCCCGGCCACGGCCGCAAAGAGTTGGCCGCGCGACGCACGCCATTGAGTCCCAGCAAGGCGATGGAACGACGAATGGTGAGTACCGGCGCCGGCGTGCCTGCCTGAGCGCCTTGAACCTGCGATGAATTCACCTCTCGCAACAACTCAAAGCTCAGCGCCATGTCCTGCAGGATCTGGTGAGAGATCTCCTCGGTGTGCTGACCGTCCATCGCGGCAAGACGTTCGATGCGGGCACTTATTCCAGCCCCGGCGGGCAGGACACCCACGCTGCGCAAACGCCCGAGCATCAATTCGAGAGGCCCGTCACTGCCCAGCGCCTCGGACTCCATCCAGCCCTGCAAGGCCCGCAGGAAGCTGCGCGCGTTCATGTAGTGCTGCGAAGGCTGGCTTGAGGTGCTGCGATTGGCAATCGCACGCAGCGCCTCGGGAATGGGGTGGGCCGTGTTCCAGGGCAGCCTGATCAGGTCATTGCCCCATGGCGGCAGTCGCCTCACCACCTTCATGACGTCGGGCTCGTCCAGCGCTGCAGCGCCTGTCAGCAATCGATGCAGCACAACGCCGCAAGCCACCACGTCGCGCCCGGCAGCCTCGCGATGAGCGCGCAGCGCGTCGGCCCCAAGCAGCGAATCACGGTCAGAACCGCGCACAAAGGCCTTGTTCGTCACGGCCGATGGCGCGTCATCCGCGCTGCAAGTGCCAAGCGACATGACCTGGAGCCTGCCGCCATCGCTGATTTGAAGACTGTGAAGTTGCAGGTCATGGTGAGCAGAGCCCGAGTCATGAGCAAACGCCAGCCCCTCCAGCATCTGGCACACCCAGCCCACAGCCTCGAGCGGGGCGGGGTTGGGGTGTTCGCGCAAACGCTCGCTCAGCAAGACGCCGTTTGAGCGCGCAGCCGCCGCATAGGGCCACTGCTCCTGAACCGACACCTCGACGGTGTGCGCGAGATGCGGATGGGCCAAACGGGCGGCCTGCCTTGCACGAGCCAGCCAGTTCTCGAGGACAAGAGGTTCACTGGGTTGCACCCGCGGCAGGGTCAGCACCATTTGCTGCTGAGTCTGCGGGTCGTTGACCAGCCACACCATGCTGCCGTGACTCTTGCCAAGCAGACGCAGCAACTCGAACCGCCCGAAATGCGGGCTGGGCTGGGCCGGTCGACCGGCAGCGGGAGTTTCGGACGCCGTCATGGTCAGGTTTTTCGCGATGCTGTTGCATTGCAACCGAATTTCCAAGAATCCAAAGCCTCGAATTCAAGGCTCTTTGCAGTTCAATCAAGCCAAATCCTGCCCTCGTCGGTTCAGACCGCGATGCTCGAACCAAAGCGAAATGCAAAACGACGCCGACGCACGACTCGCGACCGGGCAATTCCATGGAAATGTTCATCGCCTTGGCGGGCCGACACTCGCGCCCAGGCACGAATGTCCCGGGCTTCGAGGCACTTCGATGTGTCAGAATCTTTTCAACCCGACGTCGATCTTGCGGTACGGCGCGTAACGAGGATTCACCATGAGCAGCGAACTGATCAAGCACATTTCCGACGCGTCGTTTGACGGCGACGTCACCCAGTCAACGACGCCGGTTCTGGTGGATTACTGGGCCGAGTGGTGCGGCCCGTGCAAGGCGATTGCGCCCATCCTCGACGAGGTTTCGAAAGACTATGACGGGCGCTTGCAAGTTGCGAAGATGAACGTCGACGAGAACCGCGACGTGCCCGCCAAATTTGGTATTCGAGGCATCCCCACCTTGATGCTGTTCAAGGACGGCAAGCTTTGCGCCACCAAGGTCGGCGCCCTGACGAAGGCCCAATTGACAGCCTTCATCGACGCCAACCTATAATCTCGTACGGGCCGGGACATCAACCCGCCGTTTAGTTTCTCAACAGGCTGCCGCCCACCGCGTGGGTTTCGGTAGCCGAAATTTCCACAGAGTTGTCAGCCCAGTGGCCAGTTCCTAGTGAATGGTCGGCTCTGTGTACGCGGCACGCCCTTCCCTGGGGCTTGCTTTGCGAGCGACCATCTCCTGATCCCCTTTCCTGGTTTCACCCCATGCACCTGTCCGAACTGAAAGCGCTCCACGTTTCCGAACTCATCACGATGGGCGAAGCGCTGGAGATCGAGAACGTGACGCGCATGCGCAAGCAAGAGTTGATGTTTGCGATCATGAAAAAGCGCGCCAAGGGTGGCGAACAGGTTTTCGGCGACGGCGTGCTGGAGGTGCTGCCAGACGGGTTTGGCTTCTTGCGCGCACCGGATGCGAGCTACATGGCCTCGACCGATGACATCTACCTCAGCCCGAGCCAGATTCGTCGTTTCAACCTGCACACTGGAGACGATGTCGAGGGCGAGGTGCGGGTTCCGAAGGACGGCGAGCGCTACTTCGCTCTGGTCAAGGTCGACAAGGTCAACGGCCTGACTCCCGAGGAGAGCAAGAACAAGATCATGTTCGAAAACCTGACGCCGCTCTTTCCCAAAGAGCAGTTCAAGCTGGAACGTGACATCAAGTCGGACGAGAACATCACGGCACGCATCGTTGACCTGATTGCGCCGATCGGCAAGGGACAGCGTGCGCTACTGGTGTCGGCGCCAAAGAGCGGCAAGACGGTCATGATGCAGCAGCTGGCTCATGCGATCGTGGCCAACTATCCGGAGGCACATCTCATCGTGCTGCTGGTGGACGAGCGCCCGGAAGAAGTCACCGAAATGCAGCGCACGGTGCGCGGCGAAGTCATCAGCTCCACTTTCGACGAGCCTGCGGCCAGACACGTGCAAGTCGCCGAAATGGTCATCGAACGAGCCAAGCGCCTGGTCGAACTGAAGAAGGATGTGGTCATCCTTCTCGACTCGATCACTCGACTGGCCAGGGCTTACAACAACGTGCTTCCGTCCAGCGGCAAGGTTCTGACCGGCGGTGTAGATGCCAATGCACTGCAACGCCCGAAGCGCTTTTTCGGTGCCGCGCGCAATATCGAAGAAGGTGGCTCGCTCACGATCATCGGCACAGCTCTGGTAGATACCGGCAGCCGCATGGATGAGGTGATCTATGAAGAGTTCAAGGGAACCGGCAACTGCGAAATACACCTTGATCGCCGCATGGCGGAAAAGCGTGTCTATCCGTCCATCCTGTTGAACAAGTCGGGAACGCGCCGCGAAGAACTCCTGCTGAAGCCAGAAATACTCCAGAAGACCTGGATTCTGCGCAAATTGCTCTACCCCATGGACGAAATCGAGGCGATGGAGTTCATCCTCGACAAGATGAAGTCCACCAAGACCAACCACGACTTCTTCGACATGATGCGAAGAGGCGGTTGATTTCCTGATCCAGCCGGAGCCAGCTAGAATCGCGGGCTTGGCCCAAAGCGGAAAGTGCTTCGAACGGTTCGATGTGGCTCCCGCAACACTGCGCAGAGGTTTCCATGAAAGAAGGTATTCATCCCAACTATCGCGAAGTCTGCTTCGTCGATTTGTCCAACGGCTTCAAGTTTGTGACGCGCTCATGCGCGCAGACGAAGGAGACGATCAAGCTTGAGGATGGTCGCGAAATGCCGCTGTTCAAGCTTGAGACGACCAGCGAATCGCATCCGTTTTACACGGGCACCCAGAAGAGCGTTGATTCGCTCGGCGGTCGCGTCGAGAAGTTCCGCAACAAGTTTGCTCGCGTTGGGCTCAAGAAATAAAGCTCGCAGCGCTTGTCGTTCGACTCTCAAAGGCAGCTTCGGCTGCCTTGTTTTTTGGTGCGTCATTGGTCCGTGGACTGCCAGATCGAACTGCCACCTTCGAATCGATCAGCGAGAGAATATTTTGCGAGAGAACGCGCGGGGCCAACCCCCATGACTTGCGGCATGATCCCCGCAACATACTGATGTCCCTACGTTGAACCTGCCCAACCCCGCTCTCGTATCCCAGCGCGCAGTGCAGCGGCTGCCTCGCTGGGCCCTGTTTCTGCTGTGCACGGCCTATGTGCTGCCGGGAGTCTTTGGGCGTGACCCGTGGCGCAACGCCGACGTCACGGCCTTCGGCCTCATGTTCGGCATGGTCGATGGCAGAGCCTCTTGGTGGCATCCCACGATCGGCGGCGTGGTCGCCACCACGGCGCCTCTGCCTCACTGGCTTGGGGCAGGTTTCATTCGACTGCTAGAACCTTGGCTGGACCCCGCATTGGCGGCAAGGTTGCCGTTCGCGGCACTGTTGGCCACGGTCTTGCTCCTGACCTGGCTCGCGTCGTATCACCTCGCGCGAAGTGAAGCGGCACAGCCCGTGCCCTTCGCATTCGGCGGGGAAGCCGTTCCTGCCGACTACGCTCGAGCCGTCGCTGATGGCGCCTTGCTGGCATTGATTGCCAGCCTGGGTCTGCTCCAGCTGGGACATGAGACGACCCCAGAGCTGGCGCAACTCGCGTGTGTTTCCCTGTTCACCTACGCGCTGGCGGCCAGTCCGATCCAAGGCTTTCGCACCAGAGTGGCAGTGATGATCGCCTTGCCAGCGCTGGCTGCCAGTGGCGCTCCAAGCATCGCTGTCGCGCTGGGTCTAACGGGTGCGCTGATCTGCGCACGGTCCACCTACAGCAAGGTACGCAAGTTCTTCCCCTGGGTGCTGCTGGCAACGGCCTTGGCCATGATCATCAGTTCTTTGATGGGACTGTGGTCTTGGCAATTGACCGGTATCCGCAAGCCCGAGCAGATCCTGGCCATCGCGCGTCAGTGGGTTTGGTTCATGTGGCCGGCTTGGCCTATGGTGCTTTGGACCCTGTTGCAATGGCGCCGTCAAATGCTGCATCGCCATATTGCAGTGCCTTTGAGTTGCGCGGCCATCACGTCCGTGGCGAGCCTGCTGTGTGGCGGGGTGGATCGGGTGCTGATGCTGGCGCTCCCAGCAATGGCGGTACTGGCCGCCTTTGCCCTGCCGACGTTCAAGCGCAGCACTGCCGCGGCTATCGACTGGTTTTCGGTGTTTTTCTTCACTGTGTGCGCCATCGTGATCTGGGTGATTTATGTCGCTCTGCAAACGGGTATGCCGGCACCGACCGCGAGGAATGTGATCAAGCTGGCTCCCGGCTTCGTCTCGGGCTTTTCGGCCTCCTCCCTGGCCCTGGCTGCAACAGGCAGTCTGGCTTGGTTGTGGCTGGTGCGCTGGCGCACAGGACGCAACCAGCATGCGCTGTGGAAGAGTCTGGTTCTGCCCGCAAGCGGCGTGGCTTTGTGCTGGCTCTTGCTGATGACGCTCATGCTGCCCTTGGTCGATTACGCGAGAAGTTTCCGTCCGTTGGTGAATCGGATTGCCAAGCATGTGCCGCTGGACGAGTGCATAGCGGCCCCGAAGGTACCCCGCAGCTTGCAGGCTTCTTTGGAGTACTTTGGCCCATTCCAGATCGATGGCGCAGCGGATGAGTCGCAAAGCAGTTGCAAGTACTTGATTCAGATCGAACCACGCCGCGAAAAGAGAGCGTCTCCTGCAGGGTGGGTTCGCGTTGCCAGAGAGTCGCTGCCGACCGATCGAACAGACTGGACAGTGATCTACCGTCGCGACCCGGCAGTCGTGAAATCCAGGCGTTGAAGCACGCCGAATTTCAACCTGAACGGGCCCGGATCAAGGCGCATTCAGGCGTCTTGCAGCGCGTCGGTGTCGAAGCGGTCTGATTCTGTCTGACGCACCGCAAGTGAAGCTGCACGAACCCGTGCAGCAGGAAAGAGCAGCCTGAAACTCGATCCCCTCCCAGGTTCGCTGTGAATTTCAAGCTCACCGCCGTGCCTCTGCACGACATGCTTCACGATGGACAGGCCAAGCCCTGTGCCACCAGTGTCACGAGAACGGCTTCCATCGACCCGATAGAAGCGCTCCGTCAAACGGAGCACATGCTCGGGAGCGATCCCGATACCCGTGTCGCGGACATCCATTTCGCCTGTTCCGTCAAGGCGCATGGACCACAACACCTTCACCGTGCCCCCCGCCGGGGTATATCGGATGGCATTCGTCACGAGATTCGCGACGGCACTGTGCAATTCGGATTCGGAGCCGGCAATCAAATCGCTGGCTCCATCGGCAGCGCCTGGAACTTCACAGAGCAAGGTGTGACGTCCCGCCGAGAGGGCTTCGGCTGCCACGCGAACCTGAACCAGCAACTGCTGAACCGACACCCAGCGATCAGCAGGTGGCCTGGGACTGCCTTCGAGTTGTGCCAGTGTCAGGAGGTCCCCCACCAGCAGGTGCATTCGGCGTGTTTGTTGGGCCATCAATTCATTGACGCGACGCCTCTCGATCTCGGTCAACTGCAAGCTGGACATGGTTTCAATGAAACCGGACAGCACCGTCAGAGGGGTGCGAATCTCGTGGGAGACGTTGGCCACGAAACTTCTGCGCATGCTGTCGGTTCGTTCCCGCTCGGTGATGTCTTGCGACAAGACCAGTTTCATGCCTTCGCCATAGGGCCGAACAACCACCGAAACCGTGCCACGCAGTCCTGGACCGGGGAATACCACCGGGTCATCGAAGGAACCGGCCTGCATGTAGGCCACGAATGCCGGCTCCCGCACGAGATTGGTGACTGGCTGCATGCGGTCACGGTGGGGGTCGAGGCCAAACTGATCCGCTGCGACGGAATTGCACCACTCGATTTGGTCATTCACGTCCAGTAGCATCACGCCGTTCGGAGAGACCTCGATCGCGGAGAGAAATTGGTCCAGCCGCGTTTGCTCGAAATCGACCTGATTTTCGAGTGCCCTCAAGGAACGTTCCACCCGCTGGCCCACTTCACCCCAAAAGCCAACCTCGCGTGGCGCGGGTTCGGGGTTCTTTTGCTGCAGCCACCTGATAAAGCGCTGAGCACGAATCACATCAACCGAGGTGTACGCCAGAGCGCCCGCCAGAGAGCCGATCACCACGCCTATCGTCGGCATGTGCCACCACTGCCCGACAAGACCACCGAAAGAGCCGGCCAGCAGCACTGAGAGCAACGCTGCGAGCAGGCGCGGAAACAACCAATCCATCGGTGAGCCTGATCGCCCCGAGGTCAGCTCGAAGCCACCTGAACCTGTTGAGTGAGACGGTAGCCCGCACCGCGAACGGTTTCGATCATCCGGGAGCAGCCCACAGGATCGAGCGCCTCTCGCAGACGCTTCACGTGAACATCGACCGTGCGCTCCTCAATGAACACATGGTCGCCCCACACCCTGTCCAGCAGTTGCGCACGACTGTGCACACGCTCGGGATGGGTCATGAAGAAGTGGAGCAACCTGAACTCGGTTGGCCCGATACGTACTTCACGGTCGTCCTTGGAGACACGGCGGGTTGCTGGGTCAATCTGCAAGCCACCGACATCCACCATGGTGTCCAACGCCTCGGGCGCCTTGCGTCTGAGCACGGCTCGAATTCGGGCCAGCAGTTCGTTGGTCGAGAAAGGCTTCGTGAGGTAGTCGTCGGCGCCCGCGTCGAGGCCGGAGATCATGTCGCCCTCTTCTGCTCGGGCTGTCAGCATGATGATGGGCAAGTCGCGAGTTCGCGACTGACCACGCCAGCGCTTGGCCAGCACCAGACCAGACTGCCCAGGAAGCATCCAATCCAGGACCACGAGATCAGGCAAAACTCCGTCTACCTCAACCTGCGCCTGATCGGCGGTGGCTGCAATCGTCACCTCGTAGCCGGCGTGTCGCAAGTTGATGGATATCAACTCGGCAATTGCCGACTCGTCTTCAACCACCAGTACGCGGCTCATGTTTGTCTCCTCATGGTTTGACTCATCGCATCAGCGTCTCGACAGCCTCTAAAGAGCTGTGTCGCACATCCGTGCCCTTGACGATGTAGATGATTTGCTCGGCAAGGTTCTTGGCGTGATCACCCACCCGCTCGATCGCCTTGGCAACAAAGACCAAGTCAATACTCGATGAAATCGTGCGGGGGTCTTCCATCATGAAGGTGATGAGTTTGCGCATCAGCCCTTCGAACTCTTGGTCGATCTGATCGTCCTGCTTCAAGACTTCCAGCGCCTTGTCCACATCAAGCCGAGCGAAGGCATCCAGCGCCTTTCGCAACAGCGCTATCGCCAGATCGGACTCAAACTTCAGATCCTCGACCGGCAAGCGAAGCCGACTCGACATTCCCGCGCTGATCAACCGCTGCACCGTTCGCGCGATACGTGCGGCTTCGTCCCCGACACGCTCCAGATTGGCAATGCTTTTGCTGATCGCGATCAAGAGACGCAAATCCCGTGCCGTAGGCTGCCGTCTCGCAAGGATCCGTGACAGATCACGGTCAATTTCCACTTCCGCGGCGTTGACCGACTCTTCGCGAGCCAGCACCTGAGCTGCGGTGGCCTCGCTGAAATTGGTGAGCGCGTAGATGGCCTGTGCGACCTGAGACTCCACCAACCCGCCCATCTCGAGCACACGCGTCGAGATGCCGCTGAGCTCAGAATCAAACTGAGCCGATAAATGCTTTTCCGTCATGGCCTGCCGATCAAATATAAAAGCGTTTGAACTAACCAAATCGACCGGTAATGTAATCTTCCGTTTCTTTTCGCTTTGGCTTCATGAAAATATCAGCAGTCGCGCCGATTTCCATCAGATCACCAAGGTACATGTATGCCGTGTAATCCGAGCATCTCGCAGCCTGCTGCATGTTGTGCGTGACGATAAGCACCGTGTAGTCTGCCTTCAGCTCGTTAATCAGTTCCTCGATTTTCCCTGTGGAAATCGGGTCAAGCGCCGA
>Ga0114963_10002995_pt1 | contig 11539 bp, 11 predicted proteins | sample C_131016_EF_Meta_FD_87019 | JGI IMG/M metagenome (GOLD analysis project Ga0114963, IMG submission 87019) | Freshwater microbial communities from Lake Croche, Canada to study carbon cycling - C_131016_EF_MetaG | ecosystem: Environmental > Aquatic > Freshwater > Lake | place: Lake Croche, Canada...
GCCAATAGCAACCGATCTTTGTCGCGGGCTCTATGTTCGGATTCTTGGCTTCTTTTATGGCGGGCGCCATTCACGAAAAATCGGTTGCTATTGGCTGGTTTTTTGTTGCCTCAACGGCCGCGATGTTTACGACGCGGTTTATCGGGCTTGGCTATTTTGCGCAATTTGACCGCCGTTTAATTGTGGCCCTTGGTCTATGCTCGATGGGTGTGGGCTTTATATGTGTAGCTTTTGGAAGCGTATCGCTGCATGTTGGCTTAGGCGGTTTACTTTTTGGCGCAGGGTATAGCGTTGTCTATCCCGTATTATCGGCCTGGATTAGTGATGGATTGATCACGGGCGAGCGGTCGGGTCCGCAGGCTCTGTTTAATGGTGCATTCAATGCTGGTTTGTTATTGATGCCGCTACCCGTTTCTTATCTCGTTGGGTGGTTTGGCTATAGCGGAGCCCTCATTGGCCTTTCCCTGTTTGGTTGGGTAATGGCCGCGCTTTTATTATTCGCATCCCACCGCCGAAACCAAGTCCCTTCAGCTAGCAGCTTCTAGTTCCGTCGAGAGCGCCAGCCATTCCTCTTCCGCCGTTTCTAGCGCCTTGGCGAGTTCTGATCGCTGAGCGGATAATTGTGCCGCTTTGCCTTTGTCGCGCTGGAAGGTTTCGGGCTTTGACAAAATTTCGTCGACGCGGTTGATCAATTCGGAAATCTTGGCGATGCGCGCGTCTACCGTTTCGATCTTTTTGCGAATGGTATTGGGATGTACTTTCTTGACGGGTGCTTCGCGGGCTGCCGCTTCCATCCGTTCTTGTTTCGATTTCGCGGATGCCAAGGCTTCCGGTCCCTCAAGGACAAGTGCGCGATAGGCGTCAAGATCGCCATCAAACGGTTTGACGGTGCCGCTGTTGACGAGCCATAGCCGATCCGCGCAAGCCTCAAGCAAGAAACGGTCATGCGAAATGAGAATGATCGCGCCTTCATATTCATTGATCGCGTCCATCAAAGCGACGCGTGAGTCGATATCAAGATGGTTGGTTGGCTCATCGAGAATGAGAAGATGCGGACCACCAAAGGTCGCAAGCCCCATCAGGAGACGCGCTTTCTCGCCACCTGAAATGTTGGAGACGGGGGTATCGGCCTTTTGTCCGGGAAACCCCATTTGTGCCGCTCTCGAGCGCACCTTGGCTTCCGGCGCATCGGGCATTAATTCGCGCACATGGGAAAACGGTGTTCCACCTTCTTTCAGCTCATCGAGTTGATGCTGCGCGAAATAGGCCACTTTCATTTTTGATGATGAGCGGAAGGCTCCGCTCATGACATCCAGACGGCCGCCGACCAATTTGGCGAAGGTCGATTTACCGTTGCCGTTTGAACCCAAAAGTCCAATCCGGTCATCTTCGGCTATCGAGAGCGATAATTTGCTAAGGACGGGTTTGTCGCCATAACCTACACTCGCGCTTTCCATTGCGACGATGGGTGGCGATAAAGGCCGCTCGGGCGATGGGAAATGAAACGGCAACACGTCGAGATCGACAATCGGCGTGATGGTCTTCATCTTTTCAAGCCGTTTGACGCGCGATTGGGCCTGGCTGGCTTTGGAGGCCTTTGCCTTGAACCGATTGATGAAGGCTTCGAGATGTTTGCGCTCATCGGCCTGCTTCTTTTGCATCTTCTGCAAAATGGCCTGTTGCTCGAAGCGTTGCTTCTCAAAATTGTCGTAGCCGCCTTTGTAGAGCGTCAGCTTGGCTTGATCGAGGTGGAGAATTTGATCGACCGATTGGTTCAACAGATCGCGATCATGGCTGATGACAAGCACGGTATGCGGATATCGCTCCAGATAATCCATCAGCCAGAGCGTGCCTTCCAGATCGAGATAGTTCGTCGGCTCGTCGAGCAGCAACAAATCCGGTTCGGTGAACAAAACGGCGGCCAAGGCCACCCGCATGCGCCATCCGCCCGAATAAGACGAGCAAGGACGGGCTTGTGCTTCCGCGTCAAACCCCAAGCCGTGAAGAATTGTCGCGGCCCGGGCAGGGGCGGCATGGGATCCGATATCAGCCAAGCGAACGTGAATTTCCGAAATTCGGGCTGGATCGGTGGCGCTATCGGCTTCTTTTAACAGGGCCGCCCGTTCGGTATCGGCGGCCAAAACAACCTCGATGAGCGATTCGGGTCCGCCTGGCGCTTCTTGGGCTACGGCGCCGATCCGAAGCCCTTTTCCGAGCGTTATTGTCCCTGATTCAGGGGCGATTTCGTTGCGGATCATGCGGAACAGGGTCGTTTTCCCCGTTCCGTTTCGTGCGACAAACCCAACGCGGGAGCCCGTTTGGATGGTTGCTGACGCCTTATCAAACAAAAGACGCGGACCGAGCCGATAGGTTATGTCGGAGAGAATAAGCATAACGGGGTTCTGGCCGAATTATGGGCACGGTGCAAGGTTTGTGAAAAAAAATTCAAAATTTCAGCTTGAACCTGACGCGAACACCGCCTAAACCGTCTTGGCCGACGGAACGGGGCTTAGCGCAGCCAGGTAGCGCATCTGCTTTGGGAGCAGAGGGTCGTAAGTTCGAATCTTACAGCCCCGACCATCCGGCACTGGGAAAGCTTAACGGAAAGCACGATGACCGCGCGCATTTATCGTCCTGCCAAAACCGCGATGCAATCTGGTACGGGCAAAACCGACCGTTGGTTGCTAGAATTTCCTTCCGATACGCCTGTGACAATCGATCCTTTGATGGGGTGGTCGGGTTCATCCGATACGCGCCAACAGGTGAAATTGTGGTTCGATACGCGCGATGAAGCCATTGCCTATGCGGCTCGTCAGGGTATTGCCGCTCAGGTCGAGGAGCCGCAAACGGCTAAACGGCGCATGATTTCTTATTCGGATAATTTTAAGTTCAATCGAATTGGTTCCTGGACGCACTGAATCGGTTTAGGCTCTGGGTTGAGACTCCATAGCTCAGCTGGATAGAGCAGCCGCCTTCTAAGCGGCAGGTCGCTGGTTCGAATCCAGCTGGAGTCGCCATTTTTCGTCTCCGAGGTATTTTTTGACCGATCCTAGCCCGGTATTCTCCGACCAACTCGAAGCGAGCCTTGCGCGCGCTTTTGAAATCTTGGTGTCGGCTGCGTCTGATCGACGGGCCGCGATGCATACCCCTTCAATCGCAACGATTGGCCTCGATGGGAGCCCTCGAAGCAGGACCGTGGTTTTACGTCATTTTGGCCCTGATGATCGTTCGTTTCAATTTCATACGGATATAAGGTCGGAAAAATATCAAGAACTGCAACGTGATCCTAGGATTTCCGCTCTTTTCTACGATGTCGGGGAAAAAATTCAGTTGCGTCTGAATGGCGAGGCCACATTGCATGTGACGGATATAATTGCCGATGAGGCGTGGTCGGCTTCTCAAGCCATGAGCCGTCATTGTTATGCGACGGAGCCAGCACCCGGCAGCTTTATATTGGAAGGTGCAGACTTTACGATTCCAAAAGGGCGCGAATTAACGGACGCCGGACGGCATCATTTTTGTGCCGTGCGAATGCATTTTAATCGGCTTGAATGGCTTTGGCTTGGCAGCGAGGGGCATCGGCGCGCAATATTTGAATGGCCGGCTGTGACCAGCGCACCCGAGATGCGCTGGCTTGTTCCTTAATTCGAAATGTCAGGAATTAGCTGCGCGCAATCGGGCGAAGCCCGCATCGAGATCGCGCTTCAAATCCTCAATATCTTCAAGGCCGATTTGAATGCGTAGCGATGGGCCTTTTTCGTTCCATTGGGTGGCCGTGCGATAGGGCCTCGGATCGAACGGAATGATCAGGCTTTCATAACCACCCCATGAATAGCCCATACCAAACAGCAATAAATCATCAAGCATGGCCGCCACGGCCTTTTGCGAAGCAGGCTTTAGGACGATCGAAAAGAGGCCTGACGAGCCTTTAAAGTCGCGCTTCCATATTTCATGTCCGGGGCAATCGGGCAGGGCGGGATGCAGTACTTTTTCAACTTCCGGCCGCGCTTTAAGCCAATGGGCCATATTGAGCGCTGCTTTTTCTTGCTCTTTAAGCCTTAGCAGCATGGAACGCATGCCGCGAAGGGCCAAGAACATATCTTCGGGACCAGCACAAAGGCCTAATTGGAGATAGGTGCTACGCAACGCCTTCCATGATCGCTCATTGGCCGACACAAGCCCCAGTAGCAAATCCGAGTGGCCTGAAAGATATTTTGTTCCGGCCTCAATCGCGAGATCTACGCCCATTTCATGGGGCGGGAAGAAGAAAGGTGTTGCCCATGTATTATCCATCAAGAGCGTCGCGCCATGTTTTTTAGCAATCGCAGCGAGGGCTGGAATATCTTGTACTTCAAAGGTTTGTGAGCCGGGGGCTTCGGTAAAAATAGCCGTGGTGTTCGGCTTGATCAGCGCTTCGATTCCGGCCCCTATCATCGGATCGAAATACGTTGTTTCTACGCCGTAGCGCTTTAAAAAGCCTTCGGCAAATTCGCGTGTCGGGCGATAGACGCTGTCAGTAATCAAAATATGGTCGCCCGCTTTGACGCATGACAAAATGGCAACGGTGACGGCGGCTAGGCCAGAAGGAACACAAACCGTGCCTTCGGCCCCAGAAACCGCGCTCCAGGCCTTTTCAAGGGCTTCGCTGGTGGGCGTGCCAAGCGTTCCATACACAAAGCGGTTCGAACGATTGAGCAATTCTTCCATTGTGGGGGCTAGAACGGTGGAACCGCGATAGATCGGCGTGTTTACAAAACCGAACTGTTCCGATGGATCTCGGCCTGCATAAACGAGTTTTGTGCGATCAGAGAGACCGGCGAGGGTTTGGGGTGTCATCTTTTTCATGGCTTTTGATCCCCGATCGCAAGGTGGAATTGTCACTATAGGACGTCGATTTGGTAGGCTCGTCAAGAAATTGCACAAAAAAGTGGCGTGTTGCCGCCTTAATCCACTTGACCAACGGACCAAAGTCAAATGGTATATCAGCTATGCCTAAGTGGCATGGAACCGTTTTGCCTTTATCAATTGGCGTCGGTTTGGTCATTCGAACTGGAGAGATCCTATGAAGAAAATTATTGCTGCGGCTGTTGTTGCCGCCGCCTCATTCGGGCTTGTAACGGCCGCTAGCGCCGGTACGCTCGACAATGTGAAGGCCAAGGGCCAAGTGGTTTGCGGTGCAAACCCTGGTACGGCCGGCTTCGGTGTGCCTGATCAAAAGGGCAACTGGACGGGTCTCGATGTTGATTATTGCCGCGCGATTGCAGCTGCCATTTTCAATGATCCGACGAAGGTAAAGTTTGTTCCGCTGTCATCGAAGGATCGCTTTACGGCGCTCGCTTCGGGTGAAGTCGACGTGCTTATCCGTAACTCAACCTGGACGATGTCGCGCGAAACAACGCTTGGCGTGATCTGGGCTGGCGTCAATTTCTTCGACGGTCAGGGCTTCATGGTAAACAAGAAGCTGAACGTGAAGTCGGCTAAGGAATTGGCTGGTGCGACCATTTGCGTGCAACAAGGCACGACGACGGAATTGAACCTCGCCGACTTCTTCCGCTCGAACAAGATGGAATATAAGGTTGTGACGCTCGGCACTTCGGAAGAAGCGCTCAAGGCCTTCGATACTGGCCGTTGCGATGCATACACCACCGACCGTTCGGGCCTTGCAGCTGATCGTCTTTCGATGTCGAAGCCTGACGACAACGTCATTCTTCCTGAAATCATCTCGAAAGAGCCACTCGGACCATTGGTTCGCCAGGGCGATGACCAGTGGCTCAACCTTGTGAAGTGGGTTCACTTTGCGCTGTTGACGGCTGAAGAAGATGGCATCACTTCGAAGAATGTTGACGAAAAGCTGAAGTCGGATGATCCGGAAATCAAGCGCGTTCTCGGAACCGAAGGCAAGTTCGGCGAGTCCCTCGGCCTTTCGAACGCTTGGGTTGTTCAGATCATCAAGGGCGTCGGCAATTACCAAGAAATTTTCGAACGTAATGTCGGACCAAACACGCCAATCCAGTTGGCCCGTGCGTCTAACGCGCTTTGGTCAAAGGGCGGCTTGCAATACGCACCACCAATTCGCTAATCGAAGCATCGCCGGCGGAGACTTTGTTCTCCGCCGGTTTTGTTATTAATCGATTTAAAGCCAAGGGAGCGTGCAGCTATGAGCGTCGTTAATGGTGGACGCCCATCAGAAGCAAAGGTCGTTTTTTATAACGATCCGCGCATACGCAGCCTGTTTTTTCAGCTTGTGCTTCTTGCTTTGATCGTTGCTCTGTTTTGGTTTGCCTATGACAATACGGTGGCCAATTTAAAGAAGCGCAATATTGCGCAGGGCTTTGGCTTTTGGAATGTCGAAGCCGGTTTTGATATTAGTCAAACGCTTATTTCCTACAGTGCCGCATCGTCTTATGGCCGCGCCTTTTGGGTAGGCCTTCTCAACACTCTGCTTGTATCCGGTGTCAGCATTGTTCTTGCCACCATATTGGGTGTTGTGATTGGTATTTTACGTCTCTCCAAAAATTGGCTGATTGCGAAGCTCGCTACCGTTTATGTCGAAATTTTCCGCAACGTGCCTTTGCTGCTGATCCTCTATTTTTGGTATCGCGGGGTTTTGGGGCTTCTACCTGAGCCAAAAAATTCGATCATTTTCCCAGGGCATATTTTGCTCAATACGCGCGGGCTTTTAACGCCGCGTCCTGTGTTGGGAGACGATTTTATCTATCCGTTTGTCGCGTTTGTTGTGATGGTATTGATTGCCATCGGCCTGTCTGTTCGCGCAAAGCGGGTCCAAGAGAGCACGGGCGTACGACCTAAGACGGGTTGGCTCTCGTTTGGTCTGATCGTGCTTGTGCCGTCAGTGATTTTTATTCTTATCGGCGCGCCATTAAGTTTCGATATTCCTGTGCAAGGTCGTTTTAATGCGTCGGGCGGCATGTCGCTTGCGCCTGAATTTGTTTCCATGGTGATAGGGCTTACAACCTACACAGCAGCTTTCATCGCTGAGAATGTGCGTGCTGGTATTCTCGCCATTTCCAAAGGCCAGACGGAAGCGGCACAATCTTTGGGTTTAAGCCACGCACAAACCATTCGCCTTGTGATCATGCCGCAGGCCTTGCGTGTGATCGTGCCATTGCTCAATAGCGAATATTTGAGCTTGACGAAAAACTCCTCGCTCGGCGTTTCGATCGGTTATCCGGACCTTGTGAGCGTGTTTACAGGCACGGTGCTTAATCAAACGGGACAGGCGGTTGAAATGGTCTCTGTGACCATGTTGGTCTATCTGACCTTAAGTCTTTTGACGTCCGGCTTTATGAATTGGTTCAATCGCCGCGTGGCCTTGGTGGAGCGCTGATATGACAACCAGTGCCGAAGTGCATTTCGTGCGTTCACAATTTAGCGAGCCATCGCCGCCGCCTATGCGGACATCGGGGATCGTACATTGGTTACGCGAAAATCTTTTTTCGTCGGTACTGAATTCGGTCGTCACCTTATTGATCGTGTTCGGTCTTTATAAAATTATTCCTGGGCTCGTTGATACGCTGATCATCAACGCCGTTTGGGTTGCAAACGATAGTAAAGCCTGTGTTGCCGATGTGGTTGGACATCCGGTTGGCGTGTGTTGGGGCTTTGTTGCCGCGCATTGGGATTATTTCGTTTTCGGACAATATCCGGAGACAATGCGCTGGCGGCCTGAATTGTTTTTTGCGCTCGAAGTCATCGGTCTTGCTTGGCTCTTGGTCCAGCGCATCCCGCGCAAAGATCTGGGCATGATTTATTTCTTTATCGTGTTCCCGATTGTTAGCTACTGCCTCTTATCCGGCTCTGAAACCCTTGGCCTTCCGATTGTTCAAACGCATTATTGGGGCGGATTTTTGGTCTCGATTGTGATCGGGACGGTTGGCATTGTGATATCGGTTCCGCTCGGCATTATTTTGGCGCTTGGTCGTCGTTCGCATATGCCAGTGGCGCGTTCGAGCAGTGTCGTGGTGATCGAATTTATCCGCGGCGTGCCGCTGATCACCGTGTTGTTTATGGCCAATGTGATGTTCCCGCTCTTTGTGCCGGAAGGCTGGCGGCCTGACTCACTACTTCGCGTTCTCGTTGGTGTTGCCTTGTTCTTCTCGGCCTATATGGCGGAGACGGTGCGCGGCGGCCTGCAAGCCATTCCGCGCGGACAATATGAAGCAGCCCAAGCATTGGGACTTGGCTATTGGCAGATGATGATCAAGATCATTTTGCCGCAGGCGCTCAAAATCGTCATTCCTGGCATCGTGAACAATTTCATCGGCCTTTTGAAAGACACAACGCTTGTCGCCATCGTCAACATCTTTGACTTTTTGAAAGTCATTGAAGCGAGCTTAAACGATCCGGTGTGGCGGACATCCGGCATGCCATTCGCTGGATATTTGTTTGCGGCCATCGTCTATTTCATCCTCTGCTACGGCATGGCGCGGTATTCGATGTCCGTCGAACGCCGCCTTGCCACTGACAATCGACATTAGGGAGTTCTCATCATGAGCGCTGAACGACCCCTCGGCTTAAAGCCCGGCCAACTCAAGCATGAGAATGCGATTGAGATTACCGGAATGAATAAATGGTTTGGCGCGTTCCACGTGTTGCGCGATATTGATCTCACGATTAAACGCAGTGAACGCGTGGTTGTGTGCGGACCGTCGGGCTCAGGGAAATCAACACTGATCCGCTGCATCAATCGGTTGGAAGAGCATCAAAAAGGCTCGATCATCGTCGATGGCACGGAGCTGACGGCGGACGTTAAAAAGATCGATGAAATTCGCCGCGACGTTGGCATGGTGTTTCAGCATTTCAATTTGTTTCCGCATCTGACGATTTTGGAAAACCTGACGCTCGCGCCGATTTGGGTCAAGAAAATGCCCAAGAAGGACGCCGATGAAATCGCGATGCATTATTTGAAGCGCGTCAAAATTCCAGAGCAAGCCAATAAGTTTCCGGGGCAGCTTTCAGGCGGTCAGCAGCAACGCGTCGCTATTGCGCGGTCGCTGTGCATGAGCCCAAAGATCATGCTGTTCGATGAGCCCACTTCCGCGCTCGATCCTGAAATGGTGAAGGAAGTTTTGGACACGATGGTGTCCTTGGCGGAAGAAGGCATGACCATGATTTGCGTTACCCATGAAATGGGTTTCGCGCGGCAGGTCGCCAATCGCGTGATCTTTATGGATCAGGGACAGATTGTTGAAGCCAATACGCCGGATGCGTTCTTTAAGAACCCGCAACACGAACGCACCAAATTGTTCTTAAGCCAGATCCTTCACTAGGCTTTAGCGACCGGACAATCGGCTCTTGCGCCCCATTCGGCCCAAGAGCCGTCATAGAGCGCTTTGGCGGGATGTCCGACGCTCTCAAGAGCGAGCGCGAGGATGGCAGCCGATACACCTGAGCCGCAGCTTGTGATGATCGGTTGGGCGATATTGACGCCCGCCTTGGCAAAGGCCTCACGCAGTTCCGGCGCAGGTTTCAGCTTACCGTTCGATACAACATCCCCGAATTGAACATTGAAGCTGCCAGGCATGTGGCCGGATGCTAGACCCGGACGCGGCTCCGGAGCCTCGCCCCGAAAACGATCAGCGGGACGCGCATCAACGATTTGGGCCGCGTTGCTTTCGAGCGCTTGCTTGACGAGTGCAAGGTCGGCCACGCCTTCGGATTTAAAGGCGGCATGAAAGGTCTTTTTAGGCTTTACGGATTTCGCATCTGTCCAGTCTTTGCCCTCGGCCCGCCATTTGGGCGCGCCACCTTCCAAGATCGAAACATTGGCGGCTCCCATGGTGCGAAAAGTCCACCAAACGCGCGCGGCGGCAAAGAGGCCTGCACCATCATAAACGACGATATTGTCTTTATCCGAGATGCCCATGGCGCCAACCGTTTCGGCAAAGAAAGCGGGTGAGGGCAACATATGGGGCAGGGGATTTGATTGATCGGCAACCGCATCAATATCAAAATGAACGGCACCGGGAATGTGGCCAAGCGCGTATTCGGCTTTGCCATCGCGGTTCATGGTCGGAAGATACCAGCTCGCATCGATGATCGAGAGATCGGCATCGTGGAGATGTTCGGCAAGCCAATCGGTTGTGACAAAAAGTGGCGTGGTCATGGCGTTTCTTTCTTCAGGCGAAGGCTATGCGGACGCGACGATTGATTTTTCCCTTTTTCTCAATCGCCGTGATCGTGACTTTTCCGATTTCCGAGGTGTTGTGCACATGGGTGCCACCGCAAGGCTGAAGGTCTAACCCTTCAATCTCCACCAATCGGACGCGACCCGTACCCATAGGCGGTTTAACCGACATGGTTTTGACGAGACCCGGATTGGCTTCGAGCTCCTCGTCGCTGATCCATCGATACGATACGGCCGCGTGCTGATCGATGCGGCGGTTCAGCTCTGCCGTTAATTCGTCTCGATCAAGGCCCGCATCGGGAATGTCGAAATCGAGACGGCCTTCGCCATCGCCCACCGATCCACCGGTTACCGGATAAGGTAGTACCGTTGTGAGGAGATGCAGCGCCGTATGGATCCGCATCCGCTGGAAACGTTTGGTCCAGTCGAGCGTCAGAGTGACGGCTTCGCCCACCTTTGGCAGCGTCGAATTCTCTGCGGGCACATGAACGATGTCGGATTTGACTTCGCCATATACCGTTGTTGCGATGGTGATCTCGGATCCGTCAGCCAAGCGCATGATGCCCGTGTCCCCGGGTTGCCCGCCGCCTGTGGCGTAGAAGACGGTTCGATCCGTCACAATGCCGCCGCGTTCATTGATGGCGGTTACGAGGGCCGAGCATTCCTTGAGATAGGCATCATCACGAAACAATAAGTCAGTTGGCATTATAGGAAATCCGGTTGAATGGAGGAGTGGCGTTCAAGCCATGCAGGCACCGGCAAGTGCTTTGAACGTAAAAAATCGGGGTTGTAGAGCTTGGAGGCATAGCGCGATCCGCCATCGCAAAGGATCGTTACAATCGTATGGCCCGGACCAAGTTCTTTGGCGAGTCGGATGGCGCCTGCAACATTGACGCCGGATGATCCGCCAAGGGAAAGCCCTTCATGTTCCAAAAGATCGAAAGTCATCGGTATCGCTTCGCTATCGGGGATTTGGAAAGCGATATCGATCGGTGCGTCTTCGAGATTTTTTGTGATGCGGCCTTGTCCTATCCCTTCGGTAATCGAGGATCCTTCGGATTTAAGCACGCCGGTTGTGTAGTAGGAAAAGAGCGCTGCCCCCATAGGATCGGCCAAGCCAATCTTAATCTTGGGATTGAAGTTTTTCAGGCCGATGCCGGTTCCGGCTAAGGTTCCGCCCGTGCCGACCGCGCAAATGAACCCGTCAATCTTGCCATCCGTCTGCGCCCAGATTTCTGGCGCTGTGGTATCGATATGGCCCTGACGATTGGCGATATTATCGAATTGATTGGCCCAAATCGCGCCATTCTTTTCGGTTTTAGCCAATTTTTCTGCTAAACGACCGGAAAGCTTCACGTAATTATTGGGATTGGCGTAAGGAACGGCGGGAAC
>Ga0114963_10002996_pt1 | contig 11539 bp, 10 predicted proteins | sample C_131016_EF_Meta_FD_87019 | JGI IMG/M metagenome (GOLD analysis project Ga0114963, IMG submission 87019) | Freshwater microbial communities from Lake Croche, Canada to study carbon cycling - C_131016_EF_MetaG | ecosystem: Environmental > Aquatic > Freshwater > Lake | place: Lake Croche, Canada...
AAATATATAAAAATATATATTTTTTTGTACAAAAATAATTATAAATTACTATTATATACAGAGATGGGAAATCCCAAAAGAAAAGATGAAAAAAGAGGTTCATGTTCTTCCAGTTCATCAAGTAGTTCATCTAGTTCATCTAGTTCATCTGGATCAAGTTTATCAAAAGATAGCAGATGTAATGATTTATATAATTATTGTAAAAAAAAATTATTATGTGATGATGATTTTATGATTGCGGGATCAGATGCATACGGATCATTATATAGCACATCAATGCAAAAATTAGATGTTGCACAAGCTGTAACATTTGAATTTAATCAAACTTTATTAAATGTAGATCATATTCCAGTATCTCCAGATATTTATATAAGAAAAGGTGGAATTTATTCGTTTGTATTTGTTGCAGAAACAAATGAAGCTGCACAATTTGGATTATTTATTAATGGTTTACCAATTTTTTCCGCTGTAAGTGGATCAAATACAGGAGCTGGTCAATTTATAATGCGTCAAATTGAAACATTACAAAAAAATGATAGAATCACAATAAGAAATTTTGATTCTGCTATAGGAACTATCACAATGAATCCTGAATCTGGTGGAATTGTTGCTGGAACAAACTGTGAACTTGTTATTCAGAAAATAGCAAGTCTTCCAAATGATAATTATGGAGATAGTGATAGTGAAGATGAAAAATTATCAAGAGGAGAAAAACATTTATTTGAAAAAATGGAAAAAAAATTATTATGTGATCCGTCATTAATGATTAGAGGAAGTGATGTATTTGGTGCACTCTATGCAACAACCACACAAAATGTAGCTGTTAATGCATCTGTATTATACACTGCAAACACACGTTTATATAATACAACACATGCTCCAGGATCAGGTGACTTAGTTGTATCCAAAGAAGGTGTATATCAAATTTATTTTTTAATATCAACTGCTCAATCTGCTCAATTTACTGTATTTGTAAATGGTGTTCCTGATTTAACAACTACAGCTGGTACAAATAAGGGAGCAGGTCAATTAACATTAAGACAGGCAATTCCATTAAAAAAGAATGATATAGTATCAGTAAGAAATTATACATCATCTATAGGAAATGTAATAATAAGTGGTAATGCAGGGGGGTTACTTGCTGGTGTATCTGCTCAATTGATAGTTTTTAGAATATCACCATTAAATAAATAAATTAATAAATTTTTAAAAAAGATATAAAAATTATATTTTTTTTGTACAAAAAAAATATATATTTCTATTATATACACAGATGGGAAAAGAAGAATTTGCCTATGAAACAGAAAAAGAAAACCAACATTTAGCAAAGAAATTTAAAAAATATCTTACTAGAAAACATTGTTTATCAGTTAGAGGATCAAAATGCTATTTTGATATAGATAGTTCAACATCACAAAAATTAATTGTAGGAGATCCAGTTATTTTTCAAATATTAAATTCAAAAAAAAGAGTATCATTTAAATCAGGAACTCCACTTGTTACAATTCATAGATCAGGATATTATTATCTTGAAGTTGATATTGAATTAGATCAACCAACACAATTTACTATTTTTATAAATAATCTTCCAATACCATCATTAACAACAGGAGTTGATAGTGGTGCTGGACAAGTATCATTATCACAAATTATATTTTTAAAAAAAGGGGATAATTTAAAAGTTGTAAATTGGAAATCAGCAATTTCACCAGTATATACAACTACAAATGGTGGGGGTAATCAAGTGGGTATAAATGCTTCATTTGCAGGATTTATGTTATTACCAAGTGAACATGATAAAGAATGTTAATAAATAAAAAAAACATACATTTAAAAAAGCAAAATATCAAATTTTAATTTATTTATTACAATATCATTTTTTTTATTAGATTCATATAACATAAAAATTAAATATTTTAATGTTATCAAACTACAATCACTTCTAGATGCTAATCGGTATAGACATTCAATATTTGGGACTATACAGTAAGATGTAGTAATATATTTTATTATTGGTAAATTATTAACATTACATAAATTTTCAAGGCATTTAATATTTGGTACTATAGAATTTTCATCACATATAGTTTTAAAATGTGTTGGTGATACTTTATCTAAGCAATATAATGGTAATCTCTCAATGGTCCAAGGATATTGTACATTATATGGATTAAAATTTGTATCATTTATTATTTTATAATATTTATTATTGTTTAAATTAATATCATACAATTCAATATCATTTATATATATATAATTTTCGGTCATATAACAAATATCATAAAAAGTTAATTTATATCCATATTTGGTAAATATATTAATATCAATAAAAATTCTATTACTATTTTTAAAAAAATTACGATTAATAGTAAAAATAAATTTGCAAACTTGTTTAAATAATAGATTACTGGGTATTATTTTATTTTCAAAATAATATGATAAATTACTTGTAAAATCTAAAAGCATATTAATAAAAGCATTATTTTTAGGTAAATAATTAATTGTTAATGAAATTAATTCTATTATATTTGAACAATAACATTTTTCAATAAATTGCAAATTACAATTAGCTTTTTTTTGTATAATAGATAATTTATTAGTATGATACATTAGAATTATTTCTAAACAACCTATTTTATTTTCTATTTTTTTGTCGAAATGATTTATTATTTTATCAGTAAATTCTCCAACAATTCCATCACTATATGTATAATCTTTAATATTTGGAAAAATTATATTCATATAACAGAATTTAATATATCTAAAAACATTAAAAACAACACTATTGGCAAAAATATGTGAATTTATATCAAAAAAATTTATTATTTTATTACATAATCCTGATAATTTGAAATCAAAATACATTTTTAATATTAAAATATATATATATTTAGCAACATCATTATAATATTTAGAATCTTTATCAATAGAAAAGTAATTTGTAAAATAAATATCATCATAATTAATATATTTTAACATATTAATTACTAATTCCGATATTTCATTATCATATTTTAATCGTTTTAAAATAATAGAAACCTCCTTTTGAATAATTTTTTTATTTGATAATAATAATAATTTAGGAGATAATAATATATTTATATGTTTTATTGTTAATGTTTCATAATTAGATGTTTTGTTTAATATATTTAGCCATTTTGATAGGGCTTTTAAATTTTTAATTAATTCAATAGTATTATCAATATTTGATGTAATATTATCAAATATTAATTGCATTCGTATATAAAATTGATAACAAATTATAAATAGTATCATCGATATTCTATTTTCAACTTTATGCGATATTTAAACTTCTATAAATTTCTTCATTTTCCATCCTGATTTTATTTATTATTATATTTTTGACAAATATAATAATATTATTATATTGATATATATTTGATTTTTTTATATTTTAAACACAAAAAATGATATTATATGCGCTTATTTGTACAATAAATATATATAGATATATAATATATTATAATGGAAAATATTTCTAGAGAAAGTAAATTAGAAGCCTTAAAGTTAAATAAAAATATAGAATTACCTGATGAATATATTAATATTTTATATACAATGCATTCTTGTAAATTATTAGACAATATACAAAACAATATGCAAAAAAATGAAGACAAAAAAAATGATATTAAAAAAATAGAAATTATAAAGGAGCCAAAACCAAAAAAAAAGAAAAAAAATATTATAGAAACTGATGTTAATTCCCCCAAATATAAAACATTATTAAAATTATTAAATAGTATATTAACAAATATTGGAAAACCAAATATAGCATCTATTAGAGATTTTCAAAATATAGACAGAAACGATATTATAAAGAAAGATAATTTAGAAATATTTGCTGATACTGAAGATGAAATATTTAAAGTATTTAGCAAAACAGTTTGTGGATGGTATCGTCGTAATTTAACAAAATATTATATATTAACATTTATAAGATATGCTTGTAAAGATATTAATTTAAAATTTGCATATAAAAGAAAGGATATATTTGAAAATATAAAAAAGGAGGAAACAAAAGTTAGAAAAACATATTTATTCTATTCTATAAATTAAATAATAAAAATAATTAAATAAATTTTATTTCTATTTATTACTTTATTATTATAATATAAATTTATAATATTTTTGTACAAAAAAATATTATATAAATTTATATTATAATAATGAAAAATAGTTCATCTGAATTGAGCACAACAGATATGCTCCAAAAATTTTCAAACAAAAAAAAAGATTATGATTTAAAAACAAAAAAAACTAAACCAAAAGATAATAAATGGGAAAAAGTTTTTAAAACAGATAATAATGATTTAGAAAATAACAAATATAATTCTTCAAAAGACATAATAAGTATATTTAATAAAGAAGACATAACAAGTGTATCTGATAAAGAAAAAATAGAAAATGGATTTTCTGAAAATAATTCTAAAGAATTGGAAGGAAAATTATTATTAGTTCATTTAGATGAAAATGATAAACCATATATTATTATTAAAAAGCTAGATAAAGAATTTATTTATTATTTAGGAACTCAAGGTCCTAGAGGACCATGTGGTTATGCAGGTATTGATAGTAGGGATGGGTTGGATGGAAGAGATGGTAAGGATGGTAAAAATGGCAGAGACGGTAAGGATGGTAAGAACGGTATTGATGGATATATAGCAAAAAGAGGGAAACGTGGAAAACGTGGATATAAAGGTGAAACAGGTGATTTAGAATTTGATTTCAGTAATATTCATAATGAAGACGAACTTATAAATTTTTTAAATAAAATTTCAAATAAAATTTAAAAAAAAATAATATAAAAATATATAATTTTAATGTTCGTTTGATATATGTAAATAATATATATAATAACTTTTTAAATTATAAATATTTTTGTACTAAAAATATTTTTATATAAGATATATTTATAATCATGGGAAAAAAAGAAAAAATTAACCAAGAGTTAAAAAAAAGATTTATTAATTACGAAGACAGTAGCAGTGATTCTGAAAAAAGTAGAAAGGAAAAGTCAAGTAATGAAAAAAAATATGAAAAATATTTGAAGGCATTAAAAGAATTGAAACAATCTTATGGAAGTGAACTTAGAACCCTACCTGGATCATATTATGTATATGGGCCACCTGGTGAAAAGGGAAGAAAAGGATCTATTGGAGCTAAAGGAAAACAGGGAAAAGATGGTTATAGTAAGAAGGGGTCAAAGGGGGATAAGGGGTCTAGAGGGGAGGCTGGTAGAAAGGGATCAAAAGGGCGCAGAGGACATGAGGGATGGAAAGGAGAACCTGGTAAAGATGGTATGGGTGGTATAAATGGATTTGCATATTTATATAATATATCAGCTCAAACAATAGCATCTGGAGGGTTTGTTAATTTTGATACAGAACCTGTATCGAAAAACATTGTTTTACCTATAAGTGGTGGAAATTTAATAACTATACCAGATGCTGGAACATATGATATCAGTTTTCTAGTAAGGGGTACACCAATAAATGTAAATCCAGCTGATATAATAGCATTTGAATTAGTATTAAATTCTATTACATCTATACCAGGTACACAATTTACTAGTCAACAAGAAGTATTTGCTTTACCAAGTCCAAATGGTACAGAAGTTGTAAATGGAAGAGCTATTATAGAATTGACAGCAGGATCTACTATACAATTACATAATATTACAAACAATAATTTATCATCAATTACATTGTCTCCATCAATTGGGCCTACAAATGTAGTAAATGCAGCTATTACAATATTACAATTAGCATAAAAATTTTTTAATTTAAATTTATTTTATTATAAAAAACTATAAAAATATAGTTTTTTTGTTTTTAAATTTAAAAAACATATAATTAAACTATAAGATTGGTTGTAAATTTCTTGTACCAAAAAAATTAAAATCTTTTTATATAGTATATATAAATGCCCCACGAGGAAAAAGAAAGAATTACCGTAGAAGTTGAAGTTAATGAAAAAAAACATCACAAAAGACAAAGCAAAAAGAGTTCAACTGATTCATCATGTTCAACTGAATCAAAAAGATTAAGAAAACATCACAAAAAGGAAAGTAAAAAGAACTCATCTGAATCGTCTGAATCAAAAAGATTAAGAAAACATCACAAAAAAGGAAGTAAAAAGAACTCATCATGTTCATCTAAATCATCTAAATCATCTGAATCCAAAAAATGCAGAAAAGAAAAGAAATGTAGATCTATGAGTTCTAGATCAAGTAGTTCATCATCTTCTTCATCCTCCTCATGTTCATCAAAGAGAGAAAAATGCTGTATAAATGATTTATTAGCAAAGAAGGTAGAATGTGAATGGAAATTACTATTTAAAGATGCAGAATTATTACCAGTTGTTGGATTACCATCTAGTGCAAAAGGTGTTGCAACTTTAACACATTCATTATGCAAAATGTCTAATAAAATCAATGATTTAAAATCACAATCAATGCTTGCAAATAATGCATTTTACTCTTTTGAATGTGCATGTGATAGATATTTGAACTTATATGAAGTTACTTTACCAAATATACCAGGTAGAAATGGAAGACCTTCAACTATTGAAGTATTTGTAAATAAATTACGTGATAATGATCTTGATGTTGCAGGTGTCAATTTCAAATGGTTCGGTGGTAAATCGGCTAACTTGAAAAAAGACAAAGGATTAACGACAGTTTACGTACAAAAAGCCAATATGAATCCATGCGAATTCACACGCAAAACATTAAGCGCTCTTAAAAAGGCTCTTAAAGTAATTGCTATGTATGAATAAATAAATTTGTTTAATAATTTTTTTGTAATCTGAAAAAAATTATTTTGCTGTTTACTTTGGATTTTTAATGCTTTTTTATTCTATAAAAAAGTATTAAAACCAATATTAAATACGCAAAAATAGGGAATATTTAATTTAGAATCTTTAAATCTTTTTCACTGGTGAAAAAGATTGAAGAGTCTAAATTAAACAATCCCTATAAGTATTTAGTCTATTTTTGTGAATAGCATGTTTTTGTAGGATTTGTTTGATTTAATGTATTTTGATATTGTTTTATCTGCTATATGCAAATCTAATTTAACATCTTTTTGGGTCTCATATATGGTTTCTTCTTTTGTTTCTATATTTGTAACTTTTATTCTTGTTGAAATTATTTTTTTATCTGTTATTTTTTTATCTGTTATTTTTTTATCTGTTATTTTTTTATCTGTTATTTTTTCGTCTTTTATTGGTTTAGGTTTAATTTCTGGTTTTAAATTTAATAAATATTCTTTATCTTCTTTTATATTTGGATCATAATATTTAAATAATAAATTTTTATAAGGTTTTTTTAATTTTAAATATATTGATATTATATCTTTACTTATTTGTAGTTTATTTTTAACATCTTTCTGATTATTATACACATTTTCTTCTAATGTTTCTAAATTAATTACTTTTATCTTTTTAGAACAGGAATTTAAATTATTATCCATAGCATGTTGAACATTTTCAGAATGTGTATTCCATTCTAAATTATCTGCAACATTGTTTAATTTATTTCCATCTTTATGATTAACACATTTTTTATTATCAGGATTTAATATAAATAATTCAGCAACTAATCTATGTACTTTAAGTCTTTTTCCTTCTATACCTATAAATGACACTTTATATCCACTAGCATCTGTTGTACCATCAACTAAATCGCCATTTTCATTTAATATTCTACCCATATTTGATACTTTATATTTTTTTGCTTTTGGATATTTATCTTGAATATTTTTCCATTCTTCTTCTTTTAAATTTTCAATTTCTAGATATTTCCATTTATAACCATATATACTTTTTACAATACACCCCGGTTTATATTCAATATTTAATAATTGATTATTAAGATTAATTCTTATATTTTTTCTATCTGTAATTTTTGATAATTCTTTTTTAATTATAAAATCAATGACTTTATCAATATTTTCATATATCTTAATATTGTTTTCATTATCTATAGCAATTCTAGCTATTTTTCTATTATTTTTTCTTGCAGGTTTTTTTTGTTGTATTCTATTTTCACATTGCTCTTTATGTGTTGCCCATCTTAAATTATTTAAATTATTATTTGATCTATTTCTATCAATATGATCAACAGATGGTTTTTTATCTGTATTTTCTATAAAAGCTTCTGCTACTAGTCTATGAGCTAAAAAGGATTTTTGTTTTTTATTATAACATAATGAAATTAAAATATAACCATCATTAGCTATTCTAGACTTTATTAGTTCTTTTGTTTCTATAATTCTTACATTTCCTTTAGATGATACCTCATATTTTTCATAATCTTTAATTGTTTTCCATTTTTCATCATTATCACCTAAATATATTTTATCTTTATTTATTGTGTTTTTAAATATTTTTTTTTCTTTATTAATATTTATTTTATCAATCCAATTTAAATTATTAACATTATTATTAGTTTTAACACCATCAATATGTTCGATGTATTTATAATTATTTGGATTATCTAAAAAATGTGTTGCTACTAATTTATCAATCTGTTTTTCCTTTGATATTTTATTAATAGTTAATTTAATTATATTTCTACTTATATTTCCATTAATAATATTATAAGTTGTCTTATTTTTAATTCTACCTAGATTTGATACTTTATAATTATCAAATCCCTCAATATCTTTCCATATTTCTTTTTGCATATTATCTATTTATATCTTTTATTTATTTAAGTAGTATTTATTATATCACTTAAAATATTATAAAAAAATTATTCACATCCCTCTTGTTTTTCCCCATTATTTATATTAACATTTCTAAAGTAAACATTTCTGCATAGATTTACTTCTTTGTCAGGATGTTTGTTATCTCTCGTAGGCTTATCATTGCATATATCCTCGAAGCTGTCACCACTTAGCATGCGCGTAATGAAACGTATTGAAAAGTTTCCACAATCGCTAGAACCATATTGTCCTCTGATATGATTATAATCAGCGCGGATATCCTTGACCCCTATGGATTGACAAAACTTTACAAATCGTCTCATTAATCTCCGGACCCTTGGCGGAGCATTAGACGAATACGAATCGTAGTAGAAACACTCACTCGCACTCTTATTTATATCTATGCTAAAAAATCCAGCAGTCCAATGGCTTCCACTTTTCCAGCTTTCATCGAGATTAAAAATAACACCTAACTTAGTTTTCCCCTCGTCCAAAAGTTTACTAAAATTCAGATCGGCAATACCAAGAGAAGGAATATCATCGAAATCCATAGGGACGGCACCTAAAAATAGGAAATCAGGATATTGTTGTTCATATTGGGCCATAACTTTATTAATATTAATAGTATTAAGCCATTCAAATTGACCATCAGGGCCGTCAGGTCTGAAAGTGTAATTTTTTAATTTTTCCTTTGCCATTTTTTCCATACTTCTTACAAAACCCTGATCAGCCCAACAGGATTGAGTAGTACATTTGTCATCCAATCTTTTTTGTATATTTTTTACCAAATATTTTTTATATTTTCTCGGATTTAGGGTTTCCATATTTGGATGCATTTTTATCGCAGTATTCGGATTTGTTTTATTATAGGCATTAACCATTTCTATTAGAACTGCAAGATCAATACATGAACCGGCATCAAATTTAATACCTGGAGCACATTTTTTATCCATTTTATCTTTAGGTTCTAATTCTGATGAATTTATACTTTCAATAATATCAGGCATATATAAAATAGATAGAAAATATTATTTTAAATGGATTAATCTATTGATTTATTATTCCTTTATTTTTTTATATTTATTTATCTGATTAAAATAGAGTTTTATTTTTTCATTATATTCGGATAAATCAGAATTACATTCAAAATTAAAATAATATATAATGTTACCACTAGCATCATATTTATAAAATCCAGCTAATTTAACATCAGGATCCAATATATTACCCTCTTCATCTTTATAATATGGTTTATTATTATAATAGAATTTTTCTAAAATATATGTATTTGGTTTTTCTCCCCCTTTTAATAAATGATTTATTATAAATTCTCTTTCTCTTTTTAAATTTGGATATAATGCTATTATATCATCAATTATAGATATTTTACTACTATTTGATATTTTATTAGAATTTGGATCCATTAATAGTATTAGATTTAATATTATTAAGTTAAAATTATAGCATTTTTTTATTCAATGTTTTTTTATTCAATATTTTTATTTTTTATCACATCTTTGAGCCAATTCATTCCAAGTACAACTATAATTTGAATCAAAATAGCAACTTCTAGGGTCATTTAAACCAGATATTGGACATGATATTGTTCTAGATCTTATTATAGCAAGTTCATTATCTTTTAAAACTTGTTCAGCTTCTAATTGTGATATTTTTTCTACCTCTTGAATATAATCTCTTTGAGATATGTAATAATAATATATAACAATTACTGTTAATATTAATATTGCAAAAAAATATATCTTATGTATCATGTGTATATAGTAATATTATAAATTAATTATTTTATATTTCTAAATAATTTAATTAATTTAATCTCTATATTTACTTATTTTTTTTTCTTCTTTTTCTTCATGTGTTATTTCTAAAGTTATATTAAAGGATTCTCCATTAAAATCATATAAATCATCATCTTTATTTGTGATATTATTTCTTATTTGTACAATTAATTGTGATAATTTTTTAATTTCAAAAGAGGATTCAAGTTGTGTAAATGTTCCATCATATGCAATTTTTCCTACAGGTTTTTGTATGATATTTTTAAAATATAGATAAACAATTTTTTTGTTAAAAAGATTAACTCTATCAGAAACATATTTAGATTTTCCTTCATATTCATCATCATCAAAACCTAATAATTTGGAAAATGAATTATCTGAACAATCCATTATAAAATCATATCCTCTTTTTTGTTCAAATGTTATCCATCCCTGTTTATCTGCCTTACATGTTATTTCTAATTCTTCTAAACCATTATTAATTGCTTCTATAAAATCTTCAAGAGAACATTCACCATCTGCAAATTCAATTAGTTTATCATCATCTAATTCAGCACAAATAAAATGCATTTTATAACATGATCTTGTTATTTTTGGACTTAATGTAGGGAATTTACTTTTTATAATTTCTATATTTGATACATTTTCAAATATTCCCTTTTTAAATGTTTTATCTTCAAAATCACATAGAAAATCATGTGCATCTCCACTACAATATTTAATATCATCAGATAATCCTAATTTAACTTGTGTTGTAATTTTATTTTTTTCTGATTTTTTTTTATCTGAAGTATCATTCGAATTATTAGAATTATTATCTGATAATTCTTCAGATTGTGTATCAGAAATTACCTGTATATCTTTTTTTATATCTTTTTTTATTATCATTTTTGGTTTTGATATTACTGATTTTTCATCACTAGTTGATGTACTTTTTTTATCTTTTTTTTTATCTTCCTTTTTTTCTTCTTTTTTATTATCCTGAATTTTTTTATTACTTTTTTTTATTTTTTC
>Ga0114963_10002999_pt1 | contig 11522 bp, 9 predicted proteins | sample C_131016_EF_Meta_FD_87019 | JGI IMG/M metagenome (GOLD analysis project Ga0114963, IMG submission 87019) | Freshwater microbial communities from Lake Croche, Canada to study carbon cycling - C_131016_EF_MetaG | ecosystem: Environmental > Aquatic > Freshwater > Lake | place: Lake Croche, Canada...
TAACTAAAAATATAGAAAATGCTATTTACTGTAATAATCCAACTAATATAAATTATAACTTGGATGTTAATGAGTATAGTGATTGGGGGTTACCTTATTTTCTAGGTTTTAATAGATGTCCTATTCCAAGTGTTTCAAATTATAGTGCTGCAATTGTGAATGTCCCACCGGTTCCACCTTTTGTTTATCCCAAATTCAATTATGGAGATGCACTGACACCTGGAGACAATGGATACTGGCTTCTTCCTGATCCATCATATAATACAACAACCGTTTATTTTATGGAATCTCCAGGTAAAATAAATTTGTTGGGGTATTCCCACATATATATGGAATTGAATGGATTGAATAATGTTGATGAATCTATACCTTTCGGTTTTAGCACTGAAAAATATACATCGCATAATAATACAAATAGAGGAACTCATAATTCTGCGTTTGCTAAATTAGCTGTTACATCTACTCCAGTCTCTCAATTTTATGATACAAACTCGGAAACTATTTCTATTTTCAATCCACCTATAGAGAGAATATCAAAGATTAAAGTAAAATTCAGATATCATAATGGGCGTGAAGTGAATTTTGATAATTTCAATTTTTCATTCAATCTTGTTTTTGAAGTATTGACTCCACAAATATTAAGGAATTTTACAACTTACAATCCAGCACAAAGTGCTATTTATGGTTCATCTAGTTTGTCATCGAAAAAAGGATAATTACTTATTTGATTTCTTTATATTCTTTTTTATCTTTTTTATTTATTTATAGAAACCCAATTTTTTATTATATCTGGATTGCAATTTCTATAATCATAATTGAAACCATTCAACTTTATAAAACTAGGTTTCTTCATTTTTATTGTTTTATAATAAATATAATCTCCATATTTTCCATTTTTTATAATAATATTTTCATCAATTATTCGAATAATATTCTTATCTTCTAAAGTAATAACTTTCAAAACATCTTCATAACTAATATTTTCTATTGGTCTATTTCCAAAGCAAGATAGATTTTTATGTTTATCACCCCAATTAACATACAACCCATATTTTCCTTTTTTCAATACCAAATCTTCATCCTGATAGCGACCTAATATTTGGCCAGGTTCTTTAAGTTCTTTTTTAATATGTTTTACGGAACCATTTGAAGGCATCATCTTTTCACACAACTGCTTGACCGTAGTATAATATTCTCTACATAATTCGTGCCATATTCTTTGCCCACTTGTTATTTTATCCAACTCTGTTTCCAAACTCCTCGTATAATCATAATTGAACAATTCACAGAAATGATTATTCAAAAAATCAATTACAATTAACCCTAAATCTTGAATTACTATTTTATTCTTTTCATTTCCGAATTCTCTCGTCGTTTTTATTTCATTTACTACATTGTCTTCCAAATTATAATCTTCGCATTCTATGGTTTCTCCTTTTATATCTTCTATATTTACATATCCTCTTTCTTTTATCTTTTCTATTAACATTGCGTAAGTTGACGGCCTTCCTATTCCCTTCACTTCCAATATTTCTATCAATTTTGCTTCTGTCAAATTACTTCTACTATTTTCTATTGATACTTTTGATGATATTTTTTTTGAATGGAACATTGTATTATCCTTTATTGTTTTTAAATAACTGTAATAGTTTTTAGAATTTTTCTTATTTTTTATTATTTTCCATCCAAGAAAGATATCCATTTCTGAATTACGAGAGAAGAATAAACCGTCTGGACAAGAAAGTCGCGATGTTATTGAATAATATTCGTATTCCGCCATTACACTTTCTAATGCATTACACCATATTAAATGATATACCTTCTTTTCTTTTGGAACAGTTATACTCGCAATGTTTGTCATAATATTCGTTGGTCTTATTGCTTCATGTGGTTCTTTTGGTTCAAATTCCATAATCAAATCATCTATTTTTTTATTTATAAATAATTCGTTGTGTTCTTTTTTTATAAAGGATTTCATTGATTCAACAATCTCCGAACTATATTTTTTCGTATCTGTTCTAATATATGTAATATATCCTTCTTCATATAAATTCTGGCATATTTTCATTGCTTCTTTTGGAGATATATTCAGTTCTACACTACATAGTTGTAGAAGTCGCGATGTTGTAAGTGGTTCTGGAGGAGACATTGTTTTTTTCACAGGAACACTACAAGAATAAGAATGTTCGTAATGAATGCATTTTTCCAAAAAACATTTGATTTCGTCTTTACTTTCAAATCTCTCGTTCAATTCAAAAGGTATTATATTACTCGTAAAATATCCTGTAGTATTATATACTTTCTTCTTTTTCTCATTACTCTTTTCCAAGAAATTATCATAAACTATCTTCAATGCTGGTGTTTGACATCTTCCAGCTGACAATGGTTTATTTTTATTTTCGGATAAATGTCTCCATAATACTGGAGTAACAGAATGACCTAACAATAAATCTAATATCTGTCTTGATTGTTGAGAGAAAACTACATCCATATCTATAAATCTATGGTTTTCTATAGCTTTTTTAATTGCATTTTCAGTTATTTCATGGAATACAATTCTTTTTGTTTTATCTACTGGTATTCCAAATAAGATACATAAATGCCAAGCAATAGATTCTCCTTCTCGGTCATCATCCGTTGCCAACAATATTTCATCTGCATTTACTATCTCATTCCGCATATTTTCAATGTGTTTTGATTTCTTTTTATCTGAGATTAATGTATAATTTGGATTGAAATTGTTTTCTGTATCTATATCTTTGAGAGATACTAATTCTCTTACATGGCCTAAAGAAGCAATTACCTTGTATGAATTATCCAAGAATGATTTTATCTTTTCACATTTAGAATATGACTCAACAATTAATAATGTTCTCATTATATATCTGTAATTAATAATTTAATTTTAAATTAACAATCGTGTATTACACATTTTCTCATTTAAAACATAAAAATTTATTATTATATTTAATAATGCCATATATTTTAGAAGTTCAACAATTTTTTACTGACGCACATATTACACACCCAGAATGGAATGGAAAAAAAGAACATATTGGTTATATGAATAAATTATTTAAAAGTAAACAAGAAGCGAGTGATTATTATCATATACATAATCTGCATATGCGTATTATTACTTCTAATTCCAATTGGAAAAGTGATTGGGACCCACAAACAAAGTTAGTATATGTTATAAGAAAATATACTGGTGAATTTTTGAAAATATCACCTTTTGCATAAAATGTTTTTTTAAATGAAAAAAGGTGTAAAATAGATATGGCAAAGAATTTAATGAATACTGTAGAATAAAAAGAGTGAAAAATAAATAAGCAAAAAAAGACAATAAAGATAAAGAGAAAATAAGTAATTATATTATGATTAAAAAAATAATTAGAGACTTATATTGGTTATTTTGCAGTTTTTTCATATCGTGTGAAAATAAAGATAAAACCCCTCAGATACAATTAGATGAATATAGGGAATTGGTTGATTTAGAAAAAGAAAAGGAAAATGAAAAGGAAAAGGAAAAGGAAAAGGAAAAGGAAAAAGAAAATGAAAAAGAAAATGGTGAATGGAAATTGATGTGATTATTATCTCTCTATAGTAAATAGTTTAATGTATAAAAGAGTTGTAGATGAAGATGACGATCCCGGTATAATAATACAATTACCTTATAATGATATATTCACTATATACTCAAAGAGCGGATGTAAATATTGTTTAGAAGTTAAAAAATTATTAGAAAATCAGAATAAAGATTTTCTAATAATAGATTGCGACAATTATTTGATTGAAAATAAAACAGGATTCTTACAAAATATAAGAGAATTAGCAAAGAAGGATCATAGAACATTTCCAATCGTTTTTCATAATAAAGTATTTATAGGTGGATTTAATGAAACAAATGAATATTTGGATATATTGAATGCCTTTGAGAATTATAGTTGAGCATATTGATAGTCGTTTGATATCTCTCTATAATAATTATTTGAAACTATTCTTCTAACTGCTTTATTATGTTTTCTTGTTAAATGAAAAATAAATGGTTTAGGTGTAGAATTATTTTTGAATTCTGACAATTCAAGTTTACTAAAGTGCTGTAAAATACAATAATCACATATAATACTATTATTTGATATATCTAACATATTACTATTTACAAGATAAGTCAATAATCCATCATCATTCCATTTAGGATTCGGGTTATTCTTGAACAATTCATCATCATACGCAATTTTATTAAGCAAATTAATACTATATGATGTATTTTTAACAATAATTATTCCACTACTAATTGAATCACATTCAGACCTATTGTCTTTACTGAAAATGAAATTGGCTGTTGGATTTTCATTTATAATATCAACAATATTATTGGAATCATAATAAAAGAACGCATCCGCATCAACCCAAATCAAATAATCATAGTTGTTTATATGTTCAAGTAATAATGGATATTTCTCCCAACAAACATTTCTATCGTTATATTTTACTTCATTAGAGAGAATTAAATCTAAATTATATTTATCACAATACAATTTGTTAATTTTATAATTAATTATTCCATAATCTTCAATCTCATCATTATAAAACATCAAAACGCATATTTTCATTGTTGATTATAATTATTTATATTTAAGTTTTTATTTATTTAATTGTTTAAATTTTTTCCAATCAATATTAATTGGTTCTCTCATTTGTTTCTCTGGTTCCTTATTTTCCTTATCTAATTTTTCAGCCTTTCTTAAGGCACTGTCCACATATATTTCCTTCAATAGTTTTCCTACAGCGAACGAACCTTCGTGTTGATCCAATTCACCATCTTCTATTTGTTTCAATACATCCAAAAATTTAAATAAAATATCTAAATTAATTTCATCCTTTCTAATCTTATTATAAATATCAGTGTAATAAGTAAAAAGGAAATTACATTCATTCATAGAGACATTATACAATTCTTCTGGGTTGTCATTGTAAGTATTTTTTAAACGAATAAGTAATTCAATATCATTTCTTAAAATAAGACTATGTTTTAAAGACCGGATCAATTCTGTTTGGTCTTCAACATTATTTGCCTTGATCATCTTTTGAAGTTGCAATCTAGCATTATCATCCATTTAAAGAAACATTTTATTTTGCTTTTAAATTGAAATTTTATAAATAATATTACATTATTCCTATCTATAAAATATTTAGCAAAATTATTATCTAATAATTATGTATATATGATTATTAATCTAAGAATTGAAATTTTAATATTAATTATTTTTGTTTCTATTTTACTTTTTAGTCATCTATTATGCTCGTGTTCAACCTTTCCTGCTAGAGTTGCTGCATTTGAAGCATTTGAAAATGTAACAAATTCTAGCTCTAATGATAATCAAAATAATAATCAAAGTGATAATCAAATAAATGGTGCAGACAAAATAAATAAGGCAGCAGAATATTTTTTCAAGTTTTTATTTGATTTTTTATCGAAGCTTAATGAAAAAAAACAATATATGCCAGAAGTCAAGGTTATTAATCCAGAATATGCATACCCCAACACGCGATTTCAACAACCAAATACAACCCCCATATTGTATCAAAGCATTGCTACACCACCAGCACCTTTAGTATTTCAAAGTCCTATATATCCTCAACAAATGACTACATCACCTTTATTATTTCAAAGCCCTACACCACAACCGATCCCAATGCAACAATCTATGTTACCTCAACCCACATCTACACCACAATCGTTGTCAACTCAACCCACATCTACACCACAATCGATGTCATCTCAACCCACATCTACACCACCTATGTCAACTCAACCCACTGCTATACAACCAGTAACTTCTCAACCCACATCTACACCACCTATATCATCACAACCCACTGCTATACAACCAGTAACTTCTCAACCCACATCTACACCACCTATATCATCACAACCCGCACTTATACAACCAGCAACTCCTCAATCCATGACTACACCACCGCCTGTATTACCTCAATCCATGACTACACCACCGCCTGTATTACCTCAATCCATGACTACACCACCATCTGTATTACCTCAATCCATGACTACACCACCATCTGTATTACCTCAATCCATGACTACACCACCGCCTGTATTACCTATACCTACAGACCAATCACAAGTAACTTCTCAACCCACCCCTATACAACCAGTAACTTCTCAACCCACAGCTACACCATCTATTTCGTCACAACCCGCAACCGTGCCATCCGGTCCATCAACTTTATCACCAACTGATCAGGTTAAACAACTAAATGCTATACAGCAAAATACAGTAACACAATTAAATAATATTGCGGCAAATTTAAAGAAGGAAGGATTTACTGGTGCAAATACTAATTATGGTATGTCGTCACAATACAAATTATATGACAATACACCAGTGGACACATCAAGTTGGTTTACTAAAGACCTCACATCAACACACTCGCAACATAGTGGGCTTGCCCAAATCTTGAACCGCCCAAAACAACAGGTTCCACTTCCACCAGATGAATTGTTAATGTTTGCAAATACATCATTTAAACCAGAATGTTGCCCTAACACTTATTCTAATAGCACTGGTTGTGCTTGTATGACAATTAAACAAAATAATTATTTAATTGAGAGAGGAGGAAATAATGTTCCATATAGTGAATATTAGAATGTTAGCCAGCATTTATCACAAAAGACAATTTTTTGAATTCTCTCTGTAAAACCGTGAAATGTTTCTATCTCATCTTCTAAATAATTGTGTTTACAAATTTTCTTTATATCGTTTTCTAAATCATTTAACAACCGTTTCAAATAATCCATATTTCTTCCTTTGTAATTATATATCTTTTCATAAGAAGATATATGATTAATTAAAGAATATCTAACTTCCAATAATCTGTTAAATTTATATTCTATTTTTTTATTTTCTATCATTTTTTTATTTTCTATCATTTGAATTATTTATAAGAATATGTTTAAATAGTTTGTAGAATTAAACATACATACTATAGAAAACACTATTTTCATCCTTCTCTTTCTTTATTAATTGGTCTACCACACTTTTAGTAACATTAAATGGAAATTCTACTTTCAAAGACATATCCTCTTCAAAAATATTTTTACCGTGTTTCATTAAACGATATAAATTCAACTTGGTATAAATTATTTCTAAACATCTTTTTAAATTTCTTACACCGTGTTCCTTATTACAATAAAACTCAATAATATAATGAATAGTCTCTTCAGGAATTGTAATATCTTCCTTGTTGAATTTTACTTGTTCTCTTATCTTTGGAAGTAAATAATCATTCGTAATCTTTGTCTTCTGTTTTCTATCATAACCTTTCGTCTGTATCTTATACATTCTATCTCTCAGAATAGGATTTACTTTTGTTTCATCATTATAACTGAAAATAAAGAGACACTTACTTAAATCAAAATTTATATCAGAAAAATATTTATCGTGGAATTCACTATTTTGTGAAGTATCTGTTAGATGTGTTAATATTCCAGCAATTTCCTCACCTTTTGGCGTATCACTTATTTTATCTAATTCATCAAAATATATAACTGGGTTCATACATTTACTTTCAATTATAATCTGAACTATCTTTCCCCACATACTTCCTTCATATGTATAAGAATGACCTTCTAAAAAACTGCTGTCGGTTGCCCCTCCTAAAGCCACAAAGGCAAAAGGGCGGTTCAAAATCTTACTTATTCCTTCTTTTACAAGAGTCGTTTTTCCTGTTCCCATAGGACCATTAATAGCTATTGCAGAACCAATAGCTAATGGATTTGTTATTAATTGTCCTAATAATTGCATTATCTGCATTTTCGCATCATTCAATCCATAAACAGCAGAGTTTAATACTTGTTGTGAATTCTCCATAAATTCGTGACATTTATCTATTCCATCATCAATATTTATTGGTAATGATTGATATTTGCCAAAAGGAATACGCATAAAAGTATCCACCCAATTCTTCACTTTATAAAATTCACCGCTACTCGGCTCCATATATCTCAATGAATTTATTCTTTTCATTGCAGAAGCCTTGTATTGTTTGGGTATATCCGCCTCCAATAATGCGAACCTATATGGCTTTTCAATTCTCGTAAATTTGTTTATCTCTCTAACTTCTTTTATTAATAACCGTTGTTTATCTACATCCAATTTGTTGAAGAAAATTAAATCATTCATCATATTTTTTTCACGGATATTTTTCTTGAATATTCGTTCATTTTTTTGTTTATTTTTCTTCAAACACTTATTCTTCTTTTTGTTATTAATTTTTATTTCATCTTCGCAAACATCAATGCATTTTTGTATAATTTTATTATTTTTATTTTTTTCTTGAATACTTAATAAGTCCTTCAACAAGTCTTCATTCTTTTTGATAATATCATCTATTTTTTCTTTATTATTTTTATCATCAGGTTCATGATCATTTTCTTCTTCAATATCCTTTTCTTCTTTTTCTTTTTTTCCTTTTTCTTTTTCTTTTTCTTTTTCCCCTTTTTCTTCCTTTTTACTTTTATTTTTACTTATTATACTATTTTTGGATTTTTTTTTATTTTCATATTCTTCAATATCATCATCGGTTTCTTCTTCACTTTCGTCTTCCTCACTTTCATAATAATCGCTGTCGTCTTCATCGCTATCATAGTCTTCATCTTCATCTTCATCTTCATCCTCGTCCTCATCTTCATCATCATCTTCATCATCTTCCCATTCACTTTCGTCATCTTCATAATATTCATCATCACGAGAACCAATGGTAAATACAATATTGAATTTATTCCCAGTTTCAGAACATTCATCTTCCGAACCCGACTTTTTATTTTTTATTTTAGCTTTTGTATTATTATCTTTTGTCTTCTTTTCTGTTGTATTTTTCTCTTTTGTATTTTTCTCTTTTATATTCTTTTCTTTTGTATTTTTCTCTTTTGTATTTTTCTCTTTTATATTCTTTTCTTTTTTATATTTATTTTGTATATTTTTATTTGAACCAGTATCATAATCTTCTTCATCTTCTTCTTCATCTTCTTCTTCCTCGGAACTATCTTCACATTTATTAGATTTATTTTTCATCTTGTTAATCTTTTTATTAATGAATTTGGAAGGGAATAATTTTGCTAAAAATTTATTATATTCCAACATATCCATATCATCATCACTTTCCTCGCTCTCTCGTTCACTTTTTTCAGTATAATCACTATCATTGTTGTTGTCATCATTCTTTCTATTCTTCATTTTTTGTTGACTTTTATTTTTATTATCTATTACTTTAATCATAATTATAATAAGTAAAAACATCATTTTAAATTGATTTGAATATAATTAAAAAAATTGATTTAAAATTATCTTAATATAATTATATTAATATAAATAAGAAATGTCAAAAAATTCAAACTTGAGAAACTCTAATAATATCTCCAAAATTATTGGTATTCAATTTAGTATTTTATCACCCGATGAAATCAGAAATGGTTCCGTCGCTGAAATTACTAGTAGAGATACTTATATTAATAATAAACCACAAATTGGAGGATTATTTGATCCAAGAATGGGTGTTTTAGAACCTGGTTTAATATGTCCTACGGACGGTCTAGATTATATGGAAACCCCCGGTTATTTCGGGCATATTGAATTAGCCCGTCCTGTATTTTATATTCAATATTTAAGTAGTATATTAAAAATATTACGATGTGTCTGTTTTAAATGTAGTAAATTATTAATAAGTAAAGAAAAATATAAACAAGCATTAAAAATGGCAAGTGATGCAAGATGGAAATATGTCTTTTCATTGGCAAGTAAAATGAAAAGATGTGGCGAAGATACTGAAAACGGATGTGGTTGCTTACAGCCAAACAAAATACGAAAAGATGGGCTTGCCACAATTTTCGCTGAATGGAAAAACGGAAATACTGGCGATGATGAGGAATCCCAAAACCTCGTTGTTAAACTAACCGCCGAAATGGTTCTGAAAATCTTCAAAAGAATTTCAGATGAAGATGTTTACTTTATGGGTTTCAGTCCTGTATGGTCCAGACCAGATTGGATGATTTGTCAAGTTATGGCTGTTCCTCCGCCTTCTGTAAGACCTTCCGTAAAACACGATTCTCAGCAAAGAAGTGAAGATGACCTCACTCATATCCTTGTAACTATTATCAAAACAAATAAAACATTACAGGAAAAATTACAAATAAATGCTCCTACAAATGTTATTGATGATTGGACCACTGTCTTGCAATATTATGTTGCCACTCAAGTAGATAATAAAATTCCTGGAGTAGCATCTGTTGCTCAACGATCCGGTCGTCCTTTGAAATCAATTAAAGATAGATTGAACGGCAAAGGTGGGCGTATGAGAGGAAACTTAATGGCTAAGCGTGTTGATTTCAGTGCTCGTTCTGTTATTACTGCTGACCCCAATATTTCCATCCGAGAATTAGGTGTTCCTTTGAAAATTGCGAAAAATATAACTAAACCGGTTCTCGTGAATAATGTCAACCGTTCATTCTTGACTAAATTAGTAATTAATGGTCCCGATGTTTATCCTGGTGCTAAAATCTTGGAAAAAAAGAATGGCGACTCCATCACTCTTCGCTATGTAGACAGAAATTCGGTATTGTTGGAAGATGGAGACATTGTTCATCGTCATATGATGAATGGAGATCCTATCCTATTCAACCGACAACCTACTCTGCATCGAATGTCCATGATGTGTCATATCGCTAAGATTATGAAGCAAGGAGACACATTTAGAATGAATGTAGCTGATACCAAGCCATATAATGCAGATTTTGACGGTGATGAAATGAATTTACATATGCCGCAAGATACAGAAGCAGAAGCAGAATTAATGAATTTAGCAGCAGTTCCATATCAGATAATTAGTCCAGCAAATAACTCGTCAATTATAGGAATATACCAAGATTCAATGCTTGGTTGTAATAGATTTACTCGCGAGAACTTGTATTTTACACCGAGAGATGCGATGAATATTTTAATGATGTTTGAAAAAGTAAATGAATATGCACTTCTAGAAAAAGGAAATATGATTAGTAATTTTGATATTTTGTCACAAATATTGCCACCATTATCTTTGAAATACAAAACCAAACTGTTCACAGATAATGATGATATGCGAACATCAAATAATGTTTTAGAAATAAAAAATGGTCAATACATACGAGGTCAAATGGAGAAGAGTGTGTTAGGTGGTGGAACCAAAGGCTTGATCCAAAGAATATGTAATGACTATGGAAATATGGCTTCTGCTAATTTCATTGATGACTTACAAAACATTATTACTGAGTATATGAAAACCAGTGCGTATAGTGTCGGAATAAGTGATTTAATGTCAGATAGTAAAACAAATCAAAAGATTATCGATATTATTACAGACAAGAAGAAAGAAGTCAAAAATTTAATTGATCAAACTCAATTAGGAATTTTTGAGAATAAAACAGGTAAAACAAACCAAGAAGAATTTGAAACGCAAGTGAA
>Ga0114963_10003000_pt1 | contig 11517 bp, 11 predicted proteins | sample C_131016_EF_Meta_FD_87019 | JGI IMG/M metagenome (GOLD analysis project Ga0114963, IMG submission 87019) | Freshwater microbial communities from Lake Croche, Canada to study carbon cycling - C_131016_EF_MetaG | ecosystem: Environmental > Aquatic > Freshwater > Lake | place: Lake Croche, Canada...
AGAACTGTATATTTAACCTACTATCCAAATGGAGATGTAACATAATGGGCTGGGGGTGGGGTAGCAGTGAGTCTAGTGGTAATGAATGGCCACCGCCTCCAGCTGGGTTTATAGTAGACCCTGGCTTTGGTGGTGCATGCGCACCAGGATCTGTAGCAGGCCAGGCACCATCTACAGGATGCCCATGTGGTACAACCCCAGTTAAGAAATGGTATACAGCGGAAGGGTTTTGTTGTAGATACACAGCTTGTGTAACAAATACAACAGCAAAGACGACAAAGAACAATCCATGTAGAATAATTGCATAAATCATGAGTGCATATACTAATGTACAGTTGCAACGAACTAATTATGGTGTATTAAATTACTGCCGCTTGAATTTAAATCAAGCTGCCATTTCTGGTACATGGTATGATTTAGATAGGCAGCAATATCTGCTTAATCCAACCACATCAGCCGATGATGTAGCTATAAAACTACCTTCAATAACACCATTCAAGACAAGCAAGTATGATATATCAGCAGGCATGCCTAGCTTAACAGCAACTGCTAAGCGAAATAAATTTTTTATTACAAGCTATCTCAGCGCTACGCGTGTATATACACTGTCAGGCAATATAGATTGGTCTTACATCTACCCTTCCCTACAGACCAGAGTACATTACTATAGTTTGTTTAGAGACATAACCATCAGTTCAGTAAACACAGCTGCAAAAACATTTAAAACAACTACAGAGGCATGGCAAAAAGATTTATTTACTAATCAATTTAATGTAACTGCTTGTTATCTATTGGATGAACCACTTGTTGTAAGTAAAGCCACAGCGGGCAACTGGAAGCTCTTTCCATATACAAAATTAATACCTGTACCCCCTGAAGATCAAGATGTTATTTTTAAAAAAACAATTAATACAACACCTCTATTGCCTCCTAGAGACAATACAAATTCAACTGTTTCAGCATATACAGTTCCTTTTGCTTTGCAATTTGAAGCTAATACATACACAGATCGTTATTTCTTAAGTACAGCACCAGGTGAACAAAGAGACTCTCAAACAAATCTAAGTGGCCGCTTTGTATATGGTAAGTCTTCAAATTTTACTGAATACACTCTCAATACTGTACCACTTACTACACAGCTTGTATCTTTATGTGCTTTTACTAATCTTGTAGATATCATTGATTTATCTAAACCACTGCTTGTTCCAAAATTAAAATTCAACGATTCTTATTTCTTTCTACCAAAAACAAACAAAAGTGTAAATGCTATTTATATAGGTTGCACACGGTACACAGATGTATCAGGATTAAAAATAACTCAACCTTATTCTGAATATATTTTTCCTCTGTCAGGAACCAGTACAAATATAAGAATGGTTAGCTCCATACAAACCCCTGTTGCAGTACCTCCTGTAGATTTTTATTTACGTAACAATTTTACGTGGCCTCCTAAATCGTGGGGTGTATATTATGACGCTTCAGATAGTTTTTTAATTACATCAATTACTGAGCCTTCTTCCGGTTCATTTGATGGCTACCAAACAGTATATAATCCAGATGGAGAGGAAGAAAATATATTAATATCTTCTATTCCTGTATATATTCCAGGTAACGAATTACATTTATATAAATTTGCTTCAAATAATACAAGCCCTAGATACCAAGACATATTGCCCATGAGTATTATAACACCGGCTACTGGTATTCAGGGCATGATACAGACAGGTGTTTCAGGATATGGTACTAATTTAGTACTTGATTCAAGATACAAGAAAAAGAATTCTACAGATGCAGTTGCTCATAATTATGTAGCTACAGTAAGTGGCAAAAAAATTAATGTCATTGAAGCTGCAACTCTTTCTAGTGATTTATCAAGTTATAATAGAGATTTTTTTGTACTTGATTTTAATTACCCACATTTGAGTGCAAACAGCTTAAGTGCTAACAAAATAGAAAAAATGGCTCTCATGCTCGATAGTTCTGATACCAAGGACAAATACACTGTACTTGCTGTGCACAGACCAGGTGTTACCTACAAGGGAGAAACAGGTATAGTAGAGATATATGCTAAAACAGCCAATACTCCATTGAAGCTTTTTGACGTTTTAACTATTAAAAACAGCTCTCTGAGCGCTGTTTATGATGCAAAATTTTGTACGGCTGTCTCTGCAGAGCTCGGTACATTATGTGTAGCTGTTACATCAACAAATGGAGCTCAAGTAGAAGTTTATGACTTCAGTACACAGGTTACCATAACAACTGCAATTGCGCTTACAGCACTTGATGGTACTAAATCAACCTATGAGTTTTCTTTAAGTACTATCAGAAGAAATGCCGTTACAAATACAACTGACAATAGTTTTGGAAAATATATTTATTATGATGATGCATTAGGGTATGACCCGTTCTTTGAGAATCAGATCTTAACAACCAACCGGTTGTATGTAGCCAGTAACTCAAAGCTTTATATTTACGAAGAATTTAACAATCAATTCATACCTTTATATAGCTTTGATTTTTCTGCAACTGGTGTAACCGCTTATTATAATAATTTTGTTGCTCTGTCAACCATAATAACACCTCATAATACAGCTTCCAAAAGCACTGCATTTTTCTATAATCTGAGCACAGTTCAACTATAAATATTTACAGTTCTTTGCAATTGTATGACTGGGTGAATTCGGTGAAAATCTCCATGAGAAAACACCGAGCTAAGCATGAGACGCTTCTCATGAAGGTGTAGAGACTACTGGAGGCATAGGAAGCCTTAATGACCAGCTAGAGCGCCCAGCATTCTTAAGAATGAAGATATAGTCCAATCCTGCTGGTGACAGCAGATAAGATGACCATTATTCAGTGACTAGCTTAATAAGCTAAACCTGAAGGAACAGAAGTCAATTGCGCTACGGGTATAGGTGCCCCATTACAATTGCAAAGAACATATTTTTTAAATTCACCTAGTTATCTCAGATAACATATAGATCTTTTAATATTATAATGTATCATAAATAATACTATATGGCAGACTCCAATCGCGAATCTACGTTCGGCAGAGACTTGATGAAGTTTGTCTCCTCAAAACTTCCATATCAGCAAGTTGATGTTAATGATAAAATCAATACTTTAAACCCTAAGTATGAAGTTTTTTATGATCAAGGCACAAAAAGAGCCGATGCACTAGCTAGACAATCGATTTCTAATACTACTTTTTATACAGACGACCTATTTGGTAATGTTTTGCGTGATAAAAATTATCATGAATTCATGTATGCAAATGTGCAGCCTGATAAAATTCGTCGCCTCATGGATTACAGAGTCATGGCCGCTTTTGCAGAAGTTGCAGATGCATTGGATGAAATTTGTGATGAATTTATTAATAAAGATGAGAATGGTGATATTGTAAAACTTATCTTTAAAGATTCAGATTTATCTGAGACACAAAAAACAAAATTGGGAAAAGAATTTCAAAAGTACGTTGGGTTTTTTGATCTTGAGACCAGAGGGTGGGAATATGTTCGCAACATGCTTGTAGATGCAGAAATTTATTTTGAGCATATCATTCATAAAAAATACCCTAAAGAAGGCATTCTTGGTGTGCTTACAATTCCATCTGATACCATTGATCCTGTCTATGCAAATGTTCAGAACATGAACATCAAAGGATATCTTCTCCGCAAGCCTGTTTATGATTTAAAGAATCCCTCCAAGGTTGCTAAGACTGAATTGGTACCAATGGATGTAAATCAGGTGACATACATCAATTCAGGAATTTGGAATGAAAACAAAACAGTAAGACTACCATTCATCGAGAATGCTCGTCGTGCTTACAGACAATTATCACTCATAGAAGATGCAATCGTAATTTATCGTTTAGTTAGAGCACCAGAGCGCTTGGTGTTTAATGTGGATGTGGGTAATATGGCTCCACCTAAAGCTGAAGCTTATTTGCGCAAGCTCATGACCAATTACTGGTCCAAGAGAACATTTGATGCAGATCAAGGTGCATCAGTACAAAAGTTTAACCCACAATCAATGTTAGATAGTTTTTGGTTTGCTAAGCGCCAAGGCAGTGAAGGCACAACTGTACAATCCTTGCCAGCTGGTCAAAATTTAGGTGAACTTGCTGATCTACTTTATTTTGTTAAAAAATTATATAAGGCTCTCAAGGTACCCACAAGCAGAGTCAATCCTGATGATGTATTTAATGATGGTGCAAACATACTAAGAGAAGAGCTTAAGTTTGCAAGATTTGTTATTAGATTGCAGCAAAGATTTGCCGCAGGCTTGAAGAGCGGGTTCATTACACAATTGAAACTCAAAGGTATTTGGGATGAAATGTCTCTTAGAGATGATTACCTTGTTCTTGATTTTAATGTACCTACAAATTTCTACGAATTACGTGAAAATCAGAAGTTTGAACTTAAGGCCAATAGTTTCAATACAATTACACAAAGCGATCTTGTATCCAAGACATATGCACAAAAGAAATATTTAGGATGGAGTGATTCTGATATTATGGCTAATAGAGAATTCCTTAGAAAAGATAAGGAATTAATGTGGGAATTAGCACAGATAGAAAATGCAGGGCCAAACTGGCGTAACGAAGGTGCCACAGTAGCAGCACCTGGAGAAATGGGCGGTGGCGGGGGCGCTAGTGCTGCACCTGCCGGGACACCACCAGCTTTTGGACCCACACCAGAAACACCTGGTGAAGCAGAGACTACAGCTGGAGGAACTGCTCCAGAAGCAGCACCAGAAACAGCTCCTGAAGCTGGCGGATCTGCGCTGCCTGCTTAATAAATAATTAAATGCCTTGTACAGACATCACCCCGATTACAGCTTTTCAAAGCACAAATCTAAACAGTAAGATTTGCTCTTTTAATAGGTTAGGCGAGAGAATCATGAGAGCTCTAGGAGCCCCTTTGATAACAGTTGAAATACATCATGATCAATTGTACGAGAATATCAGTTTAGCGTGTGAGATGTTTTCTAAATTTGCAGGCTATACAGAAGAATATCTTGTATTTGATTCTGATCTCTACATAGATAATAAAGGTCTTAAGCTTGACGAGCTCTTTAGTATTACACCGTCATTTAACAAAGTTGTTGATCCTACAGTACCTACAGTCTATGTCGCAAATGCCTCTATACCTGGAACAACCTTCTCAGCTTCATCATCCCTATCTGCAACATATCAAACTGGTATCTTTAAAAATCAAATATTTAAATCTACAGCCTATTCCTCTATAACAAGCTTTAGCTCTGCCTTAAGCTCATCATTTGATGCATCAGGTTCAAGAGATTGCAACACTGAAAGATTTGTTAATAGTTTTGACTATGACACAATGGATTATAGAAAAGTTCTTGAGATTGTAGATTTTGAAGAAGGCTCTTCAAGTGGTGTTAATACACTGTTTACTATTGAGCAAACTTTAGCTCAGCAAACATATTTTAGTTACGCAATGGGTAATTATGGTTTTGATCTAATAAGCTGGTATGTTCTGAAAAACTGGCTAAAAGATCGCGAGAAGCTTTTAGCACAAAAGAGATATTTCACTTTTGATCAAAGAACACAATATCTTACATTTTACCCGCCACCTCGTACACCAGGATCTGGGTCTCGTTTTTATGGTATTATCTCCTGTTATGTAGAGCGCCCTTTGAGAGACATAATTAAAGAACAATGGGTGTATCAGTATGCACTAGCATTATCCAAGATAACAGTTGGTACCATAAGAGGTAAATATCAAGGAACAAATCTGTTCGGTGGCGGTACAATTAATGCAGCCATAGCAGAAGATGGCAAAGCTGAAAAAGCTCAACTTGAAGCAACTCTCATGCAACAAGGAGCTGCAGGGTTTGGTGATGCTGCACCTCCTATGTTCTTTGTTGGTTAATTATGCTGCCTCTTAAAAGAGATGAAAAGTATCGTCAAGGTATTTTTACACCTGTAAATAAATCCAAATACATTGGCAAAAATTTACCCGTTTTTCGCTCTGGTTGGGAATTAAAGTTCTTCAGATGGTGTGATAATAATCCAAATGTACTTGAATGGGCCAGTGAATCAGTTATCATACCTTACGTGAGTAAAGCAGATGGTAAGGTACATAGATATTATACAGATGGTATTGTTGCAATAAGAGAAGGAAATAATGTTGTAAAGTATATTATTGAAATAAAACCATCATCACAACTCAGTGTTCCTACCAGCGGTAACAAGAGAAAAAGCACAATAAACTATGAAAATTATAGGTATTTACAGAATATCTCCAAGTGGGAAGCAGCAAAAAAGTGGTGTGATAAAAGAAATATGAAATTCTTAATATTAACAGAAAAAGAGCTAGGTCTTAAAAAATAATGCATTCTTTTAATAAATAATCATATGGCGCTTCGTCTTATAGTGGAGACACCACAAGATAACACAGACTTCGAATATATCTACGAAGAGAAGAATAATAAAGATCAACCAAAACTTTTTATTTCTGGCCCTTACATGATGTGCGAAACAGTTAACAAAAATAAACGCATGTATTCAAAAGAAGACATGTTTAAGGAAGTTGCAAGATACACAAAAGAGATGGTTGAATCAAAGAGAGCCATGGGAGAGCTAAATCACCCAGAATCTGCTGATGTGAACCTTGCTAATGCCTGCCATCTTGTTACAAATCTTAGAATGGAAGGCAATTTTGTATATGGTAAATCACAAGTACTATCCACACCTTCAGGCAAGATAGTTGAATGTCTCATTAAAGACGGTGTGAGTGTTGGCATGTCTTCCAGAGCTCTTGGTGAATTATCAGAAGATAATGGCGTTAATAAAGTAACAAACATGAGACTGATTGCTGTAGATTGTGTTGCCGATCCAAGCTGTCCCAAAGCTTTTGTTAATGGAATTTTAGAGAGTAGACAATATGTATTAAAGACAAACGGCGAACTGGAGGAAATGTATGATAGCTTTGCAAAAAGCATTGCAACTCTTCCCAAGCACGATGTCAACTCATTTCTTAAGGAACAACTACTCAAATTTATAAAAGGATTATAATAAATAAATTTATGAATCAAGAAGTCAATAATGCTCAACCATCATCCGAAGAAACAGCCTTTCTTTCTAATTTTATTAGCAATATTTCTCAAGAAAAATATGCTCAAGCCAATAAATATTTACAGGAACTGCTTGACATTAAGCTGAAAGCTAAAATTCAAGCAGCTTCTAAAAAAGAAATTTTTTAATATGGAAAAAACAATAACAGATACACTTAAAGAGGCAACAAAAGATATCCTCACTGAGGATGTTTTAAAAGAAATAGAAACAGCTTTTAATGCTTCAGTGGACCAAAAAGTTAAAATTCATGTAGAAAAAGCTCTCATGGAGCAAGATGAAGATTATAGCAAGAAGCTCGAAAAGCTTGTTGAAGCAATTGACACTGATCATACAGCTAAACTCGACAAAGTTGTAGAAGCTCTTGATGCTGACAGAGCTGAAAAATTAAAACAGGTTGTTAAAAAGTATGAAACCGCTCTTCATACTGAAGCCACTTCCTTTAAAGAAACACTTGTTAATACAATTTCTAGATATCTCGAAAAGTATTTAGATGAAAAACTTCCTCTTGCTGATATTGAGCAAGCTGTTAAGAACAAAAAAGCTCTTAACATGCTCACTAACTTGAGAGAAGCTCTTGCCGTAGATATGGCCCTCTCTAATGATAGCATTAAAGAAGCTGTAGTGGATGGTAAGAATAAAATCGATGAAGCTGTACAACAGCTTGAAGCCTCAAATAAGAAGGTAAATGAGCTAACAAATGAGCTCAATAAAATGAGAGCAGATCTCGCTCTGGAGAAGGTCGTTCAAGACCTTGATACAGATAAAAAAGTATATATGAAAAAAATGCTTAAAGGTAAATCTGCTGATTTTATTACAGAAAACTTCAAATATACATTGGGGCTTTACGAGAAAACCGAAGAAGAGAGACTAACAGGTCTTAAAGAAGAAGCAGTTAAACAAACTGTTTCTGAAAAAGTAGACAGACCTGTTATCGCCGAGTCAGTAGAAGAGAATACAGATGAACCTGGATTCAAGAACTACATGACAGAGCTTAGCAAGTACTAATTTCCTTTTCTTGAGGGTAATCCTGAACAGAAAATATTTAAAGGTCGACATTATCTCTTTGGAGATTTATAATATATATGGCAAACATACGTCCTTCACAGTCTTACATCAGTGAAGATCGCGCCAAACTATTGATTGAAAAGTGGGGTCCAGTATTGGATTACACCTCAAACAATGTTAGAGCGATTGAAGATGATCACACTCGTTTGAACACCGCCATCCTTTTGGAAAACCAAGAGAAGTGGTGTTTTGAAGCTAGCAACGTCGCTGGTGGAACCCCCGGAGTATTCAGCAACAACACAATTGATGCTGGTGGCCGCGGTAATCAGTTCCCTTCCCAGAATGACAGCGCTTATGCTCCTAACGATTCGCGTCTTCCTAAGATCCTCATTCCGATGATTAGACGTACCTTCCCAGAGTTGATCACTAACGAAATCGTCGGTGTACAGCCCATGAGTGGCCCTGTTGGTCTAGCCTTCGCCCTCCGCTACAAGTATGAGAGCGATGCACTAGGTTATGCAGGTGCTAATGGTGGTCCTGATGGCTCCTTAACAGCTAATCAGGTCTTCAGTAATCCTCAGGCACAATCTGACGGTGACGAATTAGGCTACCAGTATCTAGATACTAGATTCACTGGTGTGTCTTCTGGTGCACTCTCTGGTAATGCTACTTACTTCCCTATGGTTGATCAGGATCAGGGTGTTGCTCAGTTACTCGCTAACTTCGAGTTAACAAGCAAGATTCCTCAGATCGTTGTCAGCTTTGAGAAGACAGCAGTAGAAGCCGGTACACGTAGATTAGCTGCTCGTTGGTCTGTTGAACTCGAGCAGGATTTGAAGAACATGAACGGTATTGATATCGATACTGAGCTCACAAACGCAATGTCTTATGAGCTACAGGCCGAAATCGATCGTGAAATGATCATCAGAATGATCCAGACAGCTCTAAACGGTGGCTTTGGCCGCGGTTTCTCTGTTTGGTCTCCTGCTTCCGCAGACGGCCGCTGGCTAGTTGAGCGTAACCGTGACTTCTATCAGAGGCTCATTGTCGAGGCTAACCGTATTGCAGTACGCAATCGCCGTGGTTCCGCTAACTTTATCGTTGCTACACCTCGCGTTTGTGCTATCTTGGAAATGCTTCCTGAATTTCAGTGGGCACCAGTCCAGGGTAACGTCAATACACAGCCCGTCGGAGTCGCTAAGGTTGGTTCACTTGGTGGTAGGTTCAATGTTTATCGTGACACTCGTACAGAAGCTCAGTTTGAGCTTGCACAGGGTGGTAACTACAGTGGTTCGACTGGAACTAACTTCGGTGCTTCCAACTATCGTACCACACGTCTCGAATATGCTCTCTTGGGTTACAAGGGACCAGAATTCTACGACACAGGTATCATCTACTGCCCGTACATTCCTGTCATGGTACAGAGAACAATTGGCCCCAATGATTTCGCTCCCCGTGTTGGTCTCTTGACCCGCTACGGTGTTGTCGATAACATCTTTGGTGCTAACCTCTACTATCACGTCATCATCCTACAGGGTCTTGGCACTGCTTTCCTACCTGGTCAGCAGTCTGTTTACTTCTAAAAAAAGTAAACCGGGATAACAAAAGAAAATCATTTCACCTAGTACGTCCTAGGATAGTTAAAAAAAGGGGCCTCTTGCGGGGCCCCTTTTTTTTTTGGTAAAATATATTATAGTAAAAAAATTCTGCATGTAGAGAATAAATAATTTATATGGCAAGTTCAATTACATCCACGTTTTCATCAGTCGCAACAAACTGCAATTTTTACCCTGCAGTTTCTACTTTTTCAGTAACTATTCCTGCATCTGGTGCAATTGATAGTAATTTTAAAACTGGCATTCTTTCCGGTACAAATACTGTATTTAGTGGCACAATAGCTCTTACTCTTTCAGCTTCTGGCAACACTTTGATACCAGGTACTATTGTGATGACATTGCCAAGCAGTGTTGGTAATAATATTTTTAATGGTTATCTTAGAGGCAGTTCATTTACACCTGCACTCTCTGTAGCCACATTTGCTTTGGGTTTCTATGGTTCAGACTTCATTTCTACAAATATTGGTTTATCAGCTAACAAATCAAGTATAGTAACAGATCCAACTTATACATCCATAATTGATATTCCGTTCATACATTTGCCCGGGTTAGATAACGATGCAACAAACAATATATCTTACATCCACACTGTAGCAGATTTCTGCAGACAGTGGGCTCTCAACGGCTAATTACTGTCTAACAGTTTTAGTAAAATACTTCCACTTATCCCACATAGCACCATTCTGCTTCAATAGCTCTTGGCTGTTGGCCCTGATGGGATTAATATCAATACCACCACGCCTAACATACAGGCAAGACACCATTAATTCTTCTGGTTTAACTAGATCATACAAGCGCTTGTAAATAGTTTCACAAATCTCTTCATGAAAATGACATTCATCTCTGAATGAAACAATGTATTGCAATAAAGAAGTCTGATTGAGTTCATAAGGTCCTTTGTAATGAATATAAACATCCCCCCAGTCCGGTTGAGATGTGACCCTGCAATTACTCTTTAATAGTGCTGAATGAAAGCGCTGCACTTTATTTGAATCACCTGGAGTCCAGCAAAGCAAGGAAGGATCTTCTTTATAGCCCCGCGATTTAATTGTTGTTACATCAATATTATTTTCTAATGTTGGGTAATTGGCAGCAGAAAATAAAGGTGGGTAATACAATGTATCGTCAATAGCCTTTGTGAGCCTAACACAAACCTTGACTTCTGTTTCTAATAATTTAGATAAATCTGCTTCCATTACAGCTTCTAATTGTTGTAATATATTAATAATATTACCTTGATACTTTTCCATATTAAAAGAATTCATATACAGCTTAATGGACTTAGACTCAACAATATACTTGTTAGTTGCAGGGTAAACAACTTTTGCAATAGCAGCAATGGGCATGCCTTCATTTGTCAAGCAAGACACTTCATAAGCATTCCACACATCATAACCACAGAAGGGAGGCTTCTCATCACTAATGCCCAAGTGTTTTCTATTATTAGCTCTCGGTTCACGGACCAAGAGTGAAGGGTCATAGGTACACTTGTACCCTGTTATTTTGCCAAGATGCTTTGATATGTTACTGTTATCTAATTCCGTGTTCATTAAGCTTTATTTTAATTGCTTCCATTCGTTCTTCCACTGTTCCTTTTAAAATAGTTACCTTTCCCTTTAACCGTTCATCAGACAACCAAAAATTTTCATACAAATCAATAATTGCATCTCTAAATTCTTTATTAACACTTCTCTCACCATCATCAACTAACGGAACATCATGCGGACTAGGATAAAAAATATGATCATATCTATGAATATAATTCACATAATACATCAATCCTAAACTATTAGA
>Ga0114963_10003004_pt1 | contig 11510 bp, 4 predicted proteins | sample C_131016_EF_Meta_FD_87019 | JGI IMG/M metagenome (GOLD analysis project Ga0114963, IMG submission 87019) | Freshwater microbial communities from Lake Croche, Canada to study carbon cycling - C_131016_EF_MetaG | ecosystem: Environmental > Aquatic > Freshwater > Lake | place: Lake Croche, Canada...
CGTCATTGATCGTGCGGCGGACGACCCAGGTCGGCCGGCCCTGCGATTCGCGGTAGGTTCGCACGACGTACTCGCCCACGATGGCAACAGCCGCCGTCTGTGCCGCGGCGACGAGCGACGCCACCGCGATGACCGCTGCCAGCGACACGCCGGCCCTGTCGGCACCGGTGGTGGTCATGCTCGACCATGTCGCGCTGCCCGTGGCCACGAGGCCAAGCAGCGCAAGGCCGAGGCTGCACAGCCAGGTGAGTCGCACCGGTGCATCCGAGGAGATGACCAGTGCGTCGGCAGCCAGCATGATCAGCTTGCGTGCAGAGTATTTGGTCTCTCCGGCAAGGCGGGCATGCCGGTCATACCAGACCGGTTCATGACGGAAGCCGGCCCATGGCACGAGGCTGCGGAGATAGCGACGCTTCTCGGGCAGACTGCAGACGGCGTCGACCACGGCTCGGTCAATGAGCTTGAAGTCGCCGGTATCGACCGGTATCGGATGGGGCACCAATCTGGCAAACAGCCTGTGGAAGAGGCTGGCGGTCAGAAGCTTGAAGCGGGTCTCGCCCTCGCGGGAGCGGCGGCGTCCATACGCCACATCGACGCCATTGCGCCAGGCACGAACCATCTCCGGAATCACCTCGGGTGGATCCTGTAGGTCGGCATCGATGATCACCACCGCAGCACCTCGTGCCTGAGCGATGCCTGCCGACATCGCCGCCTGCTGGCCGAAATTTCGGGAGAGTTCCACCACCACCGCCCGGCTGTCCTGTGTTGCGATGACTTCCAGTCGCTCGAGCGTGGCATCGCGGCTGCCGTCATCGACGTAGATAATCTCGAGGTCCATGCCGGTGCCTGCCACTGCGGCAACGAGCCGCTTGTGCGTGGCCTCCACAACTGCCTCCTCGTTATGGCAGGGCACCACGATCGACAAGAGCCCGCCGGGAGTTCGTGCGACTGACGGCCGCGTCGGCCGCTCGCAGGGCAGAATATCGGGGTGGGAGACGTGGGTTTTCATCGGGCGGTGCTCTCCTGTGCGGTCTCGAGAGCGACGGTTGGGCCGGCGCTGCGAACTGCGTTGGGGGTGTGTGTACCGACGAGCAGGAAGTCGTGGTCCCGGAAGAGCGGACGGCTGCGGCTGATCACGCCCACGCCCGCGGGCAGGCCGGACGACAGGGAGGCGAAATCGCCCTCTCGGACGAGCACTAACGCGTCGGGGCCCGAGGCCAGGAAGCGAAGGCAATCGTCGCGTTGGGTTTCCTGCCAGGCGGTGACGTGGCCGTCGGCGTAGTAGACGACGATCGGCGTGATCTGCGTGAATGTTCCCAGACGGGCATGGCCGCCGGCGTGGCGGTGGGCCTCTTCCACGAGCGCCGGCAGCGCATTGGCCCCGGCGATGCGGGCTGCTGCCGGCCCGACGGCGAGACCCGTGAATACGAGGCCCGTGACGGCGAGCACGGAGATGGCCCGCAACGGCTCGCGCCGCCAATACCAGAGGCAGGCGGCGCCGATGATCGGGACGAGGCCCACGAGGGCAGCCGGGGCGGCACCCGTGAGACCAAACTGTTCGGCCACGATTACGGCGGCCGCAGTGATCACGCCACCGAACGCAAGTGAGAACGTGCCAGCGGCCATCCAGGCCGGATGGGGCCAGCGGCCTCGTTCAGCGGCGACCACGCCTGCCGCCGCCACGAGCAGTGCCGCAGCCGGATACGCCGGCAGCACGTAGTTGGGGAGTTTCGTGGCGGAGGCCGAGAAGCCGCCGACCCAGACGGCCATCCACACGAGCGCGAGGCTGAGCGCGTGCCTCGAAGCGGGCGTGTCGGCCCGGTTCCAGATTCGCCAGAGTGTCATGACGATCGCCAGCGGCAGGAAGCATGACCACGGAAAGAAGCCGACGAGCATCGCCAGCGGATGCAGCAGCACGCTGCCGCCATGACGCTCCATCGGCTCCACGAATCGGCCCACGTTGTGGATGAAGAAGAAGCCGTTGAGCCATGCACCATCGGTGCGGAAGGAGACCGCCGTATACCACGGCGCGGCCACGGCAAGCATCGCGACGCTGATCGCTCCCAGCCGGGCCGTTCGGATCGTGTCCCAGGCGGCGGGCAATGCCACCGCGAGCAGCGTGCGCATGAGGGAGGTGCCGGTTGTGCGCGGCTTGTCCGCGAGTCGATGCTGCACGGCCAGCCAACCGGCCCACGGCAACACCACCGCCAGCGGGCCCACGAAACCGATTGGGCCCTTGCAGACGACGGCCAGGCCGAGGAGTCCGCCGACCGCCGCCGCGCGACGCCACGAGAGTCGAGGAAGTCCCGCTGCTGCGGCTGAGCCCTCGACCAGCAGCGGTTCTGCGAAGAGGATCGTCGCCCAGGTCGTGAGGCAGGTCAGGATCGCATCGGGCGTGGCGGCATGCGCCTCGATTCCGACCAGCAGGCTGCCCACGTAGGCGAGCGCCGCGACGATGCCGGTCGTGGGATTGAACCAGCGTGTACCCGCCCGCAACAGCGCCAGTGCCGTGAGCAGTGTTGCAACAGCCGCCGGCAGTCGGGCCGCGATCTCCGAAGTGCCAAAGAGTGTGTAGGAGGCGGCCATGGCCCAGTGCATCAATACCGGTTTGTCGACGGCGAGTTCGTCGTTGAACATGGGCACGATCCAGTCGCCCGTGTCGACCATGGTGCGGGCGATGGCCGCGAATCGCGGCTCGTCTTCGTCCCAGAACGGCGTGGCCGCGATTCCTGCCGTGAGGCTGGCGATCGAGGCGACCAGAACGATGAAGAGCGGTCGACGGTCTTGCATGGCGGCTCCGGAAAAACGGTAACTGCAAAAGGGGTCGTGGGTGAACGGTCAGTCGGCGAGTGCGAGCGGGGCTTCATGGTTTGGGAGGCGACCGAGCAGCAGATAATCGTGGCGGGAGAGTGTCGGCACGCGCGCAAGCACGCCATAGCCAAAGGGAATCGCTGCGGCGACGAGCGTCTCCTGCCGACCGTCGATCACCACGCGGGCATCGGCATGTCGACGGAGATAGTCGGCGACATCGGCGGCGGTTTCGAGTTTTTCAATCGTGGCGCCTGTGTAAAAGACCAGGCTTGGTGGCACGTTCCACAGGCATGCCCACTGGCAATCGCTGGCTGGTTGCTCGAGCTGTTCGACCAGTGTCCTGGAGCCCTGGGCCCGGCTGAATGACTCGGCGGCGACCGATGCCATGAGCGAGACGAGCAGGCATGCGCCAACAGCGACGGCAGCCAAGGCCCGGAGCCGATGGCCCATCGACTGGCTCTGCCATGCGACTGCTGCCATGGCCAGTGGGATCAGGCCGATCAGGCCCAGCCACGCGTCTCCGGCCGCGAGCCTATCGGAGGCCAGCGCCAGGCCAATGGCGATCGCTACACCGGTCGCTGCGAGGATCGACCAGGCGAGCCGCATCACCAGCCCGACCGTCTGGTCGGGACCGTGATCGGCCTGGGACTTGGGCGACAGTTTTGGGAACCGCTCCAGGAAGCGGTGTCCCGGAAAGTCCACGCGGCCACCGGCCCAATCGGCGAGAAACAGTCCTGTGGCGATGGCGAGGGCCGGATAGACCGGCCAGATATAGCCAGGCAGTTTCGTGCCTGCACACGAGAAGACGCCAATCCAGACAAGCATCCAGCAGAGGAGGAGTTGGAGCGGTCGGCGGCGTTCATCGGCTGTTGGCGACCGCAGGATCAATGCAGCGTGCGCCAGCATGGCGGCCAGGACGATCGACCAGGGAAAGAGCCCGACTGCCACGACGGCTGGATAATAGAGGAGCGACCCAGAGTGCCCTTCCATCGCTGCTGCGAAGCGGCCGACATTGTGGACGAAGAGGAAGCCGCGGAGCCATTCGCCGTCGGTGCGGAGTCCGACCCAGACATACCAGGGGGCTGCCACAGTCGCGGCTGCGAGGATGATCGTCAGAGGTCGCACTCCAGCGATTGTCGCCGGCCAGCCGATGGCGGCAGACGACTGTTTTTGCGAGGCTGCAAAGAGCAGAAATGCCAGCAGAGGAAGGCCGATACCGATCGGGCCCTTGGCGAGCGTGGCGGCGCCGCATGCCGCCCCGATACCGATCGCCGATGAGAAGGAGAGCGAGCAAACGCCGCTGCTCAGGCTGTTGGGGTGGCTACTGATCCCACAGCCGATGCCGCGTACAAACAGAAAGAATGCCAGCGTCGTGAAGAACAGCAGCGGCGCATCAGGGGTTGCCGCGCGGCCGCCCACGGCCGTCCAGACGCAGGTAGCCATTGCCAGTCCGCCGAGCAGGCCGGCTGTCGGCCCCAGAAGCAGGCAGCCGATCTGCCAGGTGAGCAGGCACGTGCCGACAGTCAGCAGGGCCGAGCCGATCCGGGCGCCCGTCTCGTTGCGGCCAAAGAGGGTGAAGCCACCGATCTGGATCCAGTTCACCAGCGGCGGTTTTTCGACGCGGAGTCGACCGTTGAACGTCGGCACGACCCAATCATTCGTATCGAGCATGGCCAGCGAACAGGCTGCATTCTTGGGCTCGTCATCGTCCCAGAGGGCCGGCCCGCCCAGCCGGACGAGCAGCACGACCGTCGCTGCGGCAGCAATAATCCAGCCGTGAAAACGGTTCGGTGGCACGAGCAGAGGGCCTCGGAAGGAAGAACGGTGAAAACGGGGCGGGAGAGTAGGGGGGGCAGGCGCGCGGGTCAAGCCATCAAGAAGCGGCTTTTCACCCAGTTCTAGGCCGGTTGACCGCCACCGCCGGACGGGTATGTTCAAGCGTTCCCACCGGTGAAAACCCCGGTGGTCAGCTGGAGAAACCCCCTTGGCAGACGACGCAGACGACGCAGACGGTATGGACTCCCCCGGCGGCGAGGGCGGGGGCTCCGGCGGGGGTTCCGCCAGTGGCTCCTCGGGGGGAGTGCCGCCACGCGAAGGCGCGGGCACCGGCCATGCCGGTGATCGGCGAGACGAAGCCGGCGTGCTGCGGGACAATTCCGGCGGCCGGCTCATCGAACAGCCGATCGAGCAGGAGCTCAAGGACAGCTACCTGACCTACGCGATGAGCGTGATCGTGTCGCGGGCCCTGCCCGACGTCCGTGACGGGCTCAAGCCCTCCCAGCGGCGAATCCTGGTCGCCATGAATGACCTCAACCTCTCGCCCGGCGCGTCGCGGGTGAAGTGTGCCAAGATTTCCGGCGACACCAGCGGCAACTACCACCCGCACGGCGAGAGCGTGATCTATCCTACGCTCGTCCGCATGGCCCAGGAATGGAATATGCGGCATGTGCTCGTCGACAAGCAGGGCAACTTTGGCTCAATCGCCGGTCTTCCCGCCGCAGCGATGCGATACACGGAGGCCAGGCTCTCGCCGATCGCGGCGATGATGCTCGACGACCTCGAGCTCGACACGGTCGACTTCGTGCCGACCTACGACGAACGGAACACCGAGCCGGTCGTGCTGCCGAGCCGCTTTCCGAACCTCGTGGTCAACGGCGCCGGCGGCATCGCCGTCGGCATGGCGACGAGCATCCCACCGCACAACCTCGGCGAGGTCTGCCGGGCGCTGGTGCAACTGATCGATGTGCCGGGCACCTCGATGGCCGAACTGCTCCAGATCGTTCCCGGCCCAGACTTTCCCACTGGCGGCATCGTGATGGGCCGCGAGTCGCTCGTTCGCGGCTATCTCACCGGCCGCAGCACGATCACGCTCCGGGCCCGTGCGCACGTCGAGGAGTTCGGCAAGAACCGCAACCGCATCGTCGTCACGGAGATTCCCTACCAGCAGACCCGCGACGCCATCGAGGAGAAGATCGCAGAACTGGTCAACGATGACCGCATCAAGGGCATCTCCGCCATTCGCAACGAGAGCGACCTGAAGGAGCCGGTGCGTTTGATCCTGGAGCTGAAGCGGGATGCCGATCCCGATGTCGTGCTGAATCAGCTCTACCAGTTCTCGCCGCTGCAGACCTCATTTTCGCTGATCTTCTTGGCGCTCGTCGACGGCAAGCCGCGGATTCTGTCGTTCAAGCACATGCTGGAGGAATTTCTCCGGCATCGCACCGCCGTGCTCCGTCGCCGCACGCAGCACTTGCTCGCCCGAGCCCGCAGCCGGAAGCACACGGTCGAAGGTCTGCTCGTGGCGCTGGCGAACATCGACGAGGTGATCAAGATCATCCGCAGTTCGAAGTCGCAAGCCGAAGCGAAGGAGCGGCTCGTCCTGATTCAGGCGCCGGCGGCGCTGCTGGAGCGGGCACTCGGAGCCGAGGGTTTTGCCGTCATGCAGGAGGAGCGGGGCGCCGCGGAGACCTACGGCCTTTCGCCGGTGCAGGCTGACGCCATCCTTCGGCTCACGCTCGGGCAATTGGTGAATCTCGAGCAGGAAAAACTTGGCGGGGAGCACCGCGAACTCCTTGGCAAGATCGGCGAGTTTCGCCGGATTCTCTCCAGCGAAGCCAACATCAAGGCGCTGATCCGCGCCGACCTTCTGGAACTCGAAAGCAAGCACGCCGACGATCGCCGGACGGAGATCAGTGGCGAAGCGGGTGACATCCGCGACATGGCCGAGTTGATCACCGAAGCCACGATGGTGGTGACCATCAGTCGGGCCGGCTACGTGAAGCGGACACCCGCTGACGTCTACCGGGCACAGCGACGTGGCGGCAAGGGACTCACTGGCGCGCGGACCGACGAGGAAGATCCGATCGAGCACCTCTTCGTGGCGAGCACGCACGATTGGCTGCTCGTGTTCACCACGCTTGGCAAGGTCTTCTCGATGCGGGTGTTTGAACTGCCCGAACTGGCGAGGGATGCCAAGGGACGGGCCCTCGTCAATCTGTTGGAGTTCGAGGCCGGAGAGAAGGTGGCCGACTGTCGGTCTGTCTCAGGCTTCGAAGACCCGAATCAGTTCCTCATGCTCGCCACCCGCAGCGGTGTGGTGAAAAAGACGCCGCTTGAGGAGTATCGCCGCCGTCGCACCAAGGGGCTCATCGCTGTCAAGCTGCGCGAAGGAGACGAACTGGTCGATGCCGTGATCACGAAGCCCGGCGACGAATTGGTGCTCGCCACGGCCAAGGGCATGGCGATTCGCTTTCCCGAATCGGATGCCCGTCCGATGGGCCGCGATACGAGCGGCGTTCGCGGCATCAAACTGGGGGCCGGCGATCGGCTCGTGGGCATGGTGGTGGCCGATCCAGACGCGACACTGCTGACGGTTTGCGAGCAGGGTTATGGCAAGCGGACGCCCTTCGGTGCCGGCACTCCGATTGCCGGGCCGGCGCCCGGCGAGGAGGGGGAGGCCACCGCCGAGGTTGAGTCCGCCGATGCCGTGGCAGAGGAGGCGGAAGGCGACGGTGAGTCGAGCGGAATGCGGTATCGCACGCAGCACCGGGGCGGCAAGGGTATCCGCGACATCAAGACGACGGCCCGCAATGGTCAGGTCGTGGCGGTCGTCTCGGTGAAGGACGATGACCAGGTGCTGATGATGACCGCCCGCGGCAAGATCCAGCGGGTGAATGTCCGAGAGATCAAAGCAATCGGCCGGAACACGCAGGGCGTGCGGATCATGCGGCTGGACGACAGCGACTCGCTTGCCGCCGTCGTCCCGGTGCCGCCGGGCGAAGCCGAGGAGACGATCGAACCCGTCGCCGGCGAGCCCTCCGTCACCTAGTCGAACCGGATCACAGTCTGAGCCGAGCCACAACTCGTCACGGTCTCTTTGAAAAAGGACCCTTTGCATGCGGATTACGGTCGTCGGCACGGGGTACGTGGGGCTCGTCTCCGGCACCTGTTTCGCCAACAGCGGCAACACGGTCACCTGCCTCGACATCGATGTCGCGAAGATCGCGCGTCTCAACCGCGGCGAGATTCCGATCTACGAGCCTGGCCTCGAAGAACTGGTGGTCCGCAGCGTGAAAGCCCGCCGGCTGCTGTTCTCCACCGACACCGCTGTGGCGATCTCGACGGCGCAGGTCGTCTTTCTGGCGGTGGGCACGCCGCCTTCCGCCGACGGCTCCGCCGATCTCTCCAGCCTCTGGAAGGTTGTTGATGCCATCGCGCCACACCTTGATCCAGAGGCCGTCGTGGTGACGAAGAGCACGGTGCCAGTGGGCACCTGCGCCGGGATTGAGACGCGGCTCAAGGCACGCACCGGCAGGGAGTGCCGGGTGGCGAGCAATCCAGAGTTTTTGAAGGAAGGCGCCGCGATTCATGACTTTCAAAAGCCCGACCGGGTGGTCGTGGGCGTCCGTTCGGCCGAAGTGGCTGAGATTCTGCGGAGCCTCTATCTGCCTTTCCTGCGGACCGAGCACCCGTTTCTCGTCATGTCGCCGGAGAGTTCAGAGATGACGAAATACGTCGCCAACTCGCTGCTGGCCACGAAGATCAGTTTCATCAACGAGGTGGCCAACCTCTGCGAGCGGATGGAGGCGGACATCGACGACGTCCGCCGCGGGATCGGACACGACACGCGGATCGGCTTCGCGTTTCTCTTTCCGGGCGTGGGCTACGGGGGGAGCTGCTTTCCGAAGGACGTGCAGGCGCTCACTGCGATGGCCCGTGACCACGGTGTGGTTCCCCGGATCCTTGCGGCTGTGCACGAGACGAATCTCGCTCAGAAGCAGGTGCTCGGGGAGAAGATCATCGCCCACTTCGGTGGCCAGCTTGCCGGCCGTCGGATCGCTGTGTGGGGGCTGGCCTTCAAGCCGCGGACCGATGACGTCCGCGATGCCCCGTCGCTCGATCTGCTTGAGCGGCTGCTCGCCGGTGGTGCCCAGGTCACCGTCTACGATCCCGAGGCCATGGAAAACGTCCGGGCCATTCACGGCGACCGCCTGACCTATGCCGTGGGGCCCATGGAAGCGCTCGACGGGGCTGACTGCCTCGCCATCGTCACCGAATGGGGTGATTTTCGGCACCCCGACTTTGGCGACATGGTGTGCCGCATGCGGTCGCCGACGATCTTCGACGGCCGCAACCTCTACGTGCCGGCAGAGATGCGGTCGCGCGGGTTTGAGTACCATTCGATCGGTCGGGAAGCCGCGGTGTGAGCGACGTTTGACCATCCATTTGCCCACGATTACAGTCCTCCGAATACACCGAGACATTTTCTCGCACTTCTTCCCCTCGGAGTTTCTCCACACCGTGACACGCTCCTCCGCGTCGATCGTCGCTCTGGCGGCACTGCTGCTTCCCATCGCCGGCTGTGCCGGAGCCTCGGCCAACCCGGAGGCCGGCCCCACTGGCTGGACGCATCTGGTTTTCGGGTTCTGGTGGCTCGTGGGTGTGGCCGGTTCCTCGCTGGCGCTGTACCAGGCGTGGCAGTTTTTCAAGTGGATGGAAGCCCAGCCAGCTGGCACGCCCGACATGATCAGGATCGCCGGCTACGTGCAGACGGGCGCCAATGCCTATCTCAAACAGCAGCGCGGGGTTCTGTACTGGGTGTTCGGCGCGGTCTGCCTGCTGTTGCTGTGGATGGCCTTCGGCCTCGGTGTGCAGAGTGGATGGGTGCCGCTGGCCTTTCTCTCCGGTGGGTTCTTCTCCGGTCTCGCCGGCTGGTTTGGCATGAAGACGGCGACGCTCGCCAGCAACCGGACTGCGGCAGGCGCCGAGCGGTCGCTCAACGACGGCCTTCAGGTGGCGTTTCGATCGGGTGCCGTGATGGGGCTCACTGTCGTGGGTCTGGGCCTGCTCGACATCCTCCTCTGGTTCTTCATCCTCTATTGGGTGGTGCCGCTGTTTGGCAAGCCGCTGTCACTGGAGGAGATCACCGTCACGATGCTCTGCTTCGGCATGGGCGCCAGCACGCAGGCTCTCTTCGCCCGCGTGGGTGGTGGCATCTTCACGAAGGCGGCCGACGTGGGTGCGGACCTTGTCGGCAAGGTGGAGCATGGCATTCCTGAGGACGACGCGCGGAATCCGGCCACGATCGCCGACAACGTGGGTGACAACGTGGGCGACGTCGCCGGCATGGGAGCCGACCTCTACGAGAGCTACTGCGGCAGCATTCTCGCCACAGCGGCGCTCGGTGTGGCGGCGTTTCCGGGCAACTACCCGATGCAGATGGCCGCGATCTTCCTGCCGATGGCGATCGCATCGGTGGGCACTCTGCTTTCCATCTGGGGCATCTTCCAGGTGCGTACCCAAGAAGATTCCTCACAGAAGTCGCTGCTCGCCGCCCTCGCCAAGGGCATCAATTTTTCCACGGCGGCCATCGTCGTCGCGTCGTTCGTGGTCACGTTTCTGCTGATGGGCGGGTTTCGGCACCTGGGCATCGCCGTGGCGGTGATCGTGGGTCTGGTAGCCGGTTGGCTGATCGGCAAGTGGACCGAATACTCCACCAGCAACGAATACACGCCGACCAAAGAATTGGCTGACCAGGCGCTCACCGGTCCTGCCACGATCATCATTGGCGGCATCGCCGAGGGCATGCTCAGCACGTGGGCCCCGGTGCTCATCACCGGCGTCGCCACGCTGTTGGCTTTTGGGTTTGCCAACGGCTTCAGCTTCAAGGATCCCAGTGCCTTTGCCCTCGGCCTCTACGGCGTGGGCATCGCCGCCGTCGGCATGCTCTCCACGCTCGGCATCACGCTGGCGACCGACGCCTACGGGCCGATCGCCGACAACGCGGGCGGCAATGCCCAGATGGCTGGCCTGCCGAATATCGTTCGCGAGAGGACCGACGCCCTCGACGCCTTGGGCAACACGACTGCCGCCACCGGCAAGGGGTTTGCCATCGGCTCGGCGGCCCTCACGGCGCTGGCGCTGCTGGCGGCCTATGTCGAGGAAGTCCGGATCGGTTTCGATCGCTGGGGTCACTCGGCGGTCTCCTACGACAAGCGGTCTGACGTGCAGAGCGTCACCGTGGCGGGCAAGAACGTCGACCTCAAGTCGGGCGACTGGGTGAAACTGGCGGGGGGCTTGGCGCTGAAGATCGGCGATAAGCCCGAAGCCAACACAACCTGGATGGTGCTCGACAACCGGGCGATTCCCGACTTCGGCAAGCTTCCCGCCCTGACGCCGGTCGACAATGCCACGCCGGCATTCATGGACGAGCTCGAGCAGTCCAACCGAATCGTGAGTGTGAAAAAGGCGTTCATGGCCGACTACATGCGGTTCTACGACGTCACCCTCATGAACCCGAAGGTGCTGGTGGGCCTCTTTATCGGTGCCATGAGCACGTTCGTCTTCTGTGCCCTGACGATGAAGGCCGTGGGCCGCGCCGCCAAGGGCATGGTGGAAGAGGTGCGTCGACAGTTCCGCGAGAAGCCGGGCATCATGGAGGGCACCGAAACTCCCGACTATGCCGCCCCGGTGGCGATCAGCACGAAGGCGGCACAGCGGGAGATGATCCTGCCGTCGGTGCTGGCGCTGGCCGTGCCTGTCGTCACGGGACTGCTGCTCGGCGTGGGAGGCGTGATGGGGCTGCTCGTGGGCGGTCTGACCACCGGCTTCTGCGTGGCGGTGTTCATGGCCAATGCGGGCGGCGCCTGGGACAACGCCAAGAAGCACATCGAATCGGGAGTGCACGGCGGCAAGGGGAG
>Ga0114963_10003005_pt1 | contig 11506 bp, 8 predicted proteins | sample C_131016_EF_Meta_FD_87019 | JGI IMG/M metagenome (GOLD analysis project Ga0114963, IMG submission 87019) | Freshwater microbial communities from Lake Croche, Canada to study carbon cycling - C_131016_EF_MetaG | ecosystem: Environmental > Aquatic > Freshwater > Lake | place: Lake Croche, Canada...
ACTCCAATCAGTGTTGAATATTTAAGGTGGCCGTTTGGAGAATTGGTTGCGGCTGTATTTTGATTAGTTGGGGCAATTGCCCATTGATTTGCTCGGATATTACACTCTGGTAATCAAGGAAGTGTTCATCAAGTAGCAACATCAAGAAGTAGTCTTTAATTCTTTGTGGTTGGGTTAATAGCATTGAACTGAGTTGCCGCCAAAACAACCAACGGCTATCCCGGAGCAGCCCTTGGCGCCAGAGGATCGTAAGGATTCCTTTAATTGCAATGGGATTGAGCTTAGCCAGTGGCGGGAGCAGATTTGTGATTTTTCTTTCCTGGTGCCAGCGGGGTACGCCCAATTTCTGGCAATAGGCATAGATCCTCTCCAGATAGGCCCGCGGTTCATAGAGCTGGGAGAAGGCCCCCACAAATTCGCCGGCAATTTCCGCCATGGGCCGGGTGGGTGTGAAATTAAGCAAATGGGTTTGGATCCCCTCATCAAAGCTGTCTGGGGATTCAAGTAGGCGGCCTTCCCGTTGGAGGCGATGCCAAAGGGCTGTATTAGGCAATGCCTGAAGAATTCCAAGCATCGCCACCGGAATACCTGTTTTGGTCACGAAGTCCACAATCCGTTGGCCGGCCCCGGTTTTTTCAGCATCAAAACCAAGGATGAATCCGGCCATCACCTGCAAGCCATGGCCTGTGATCGTATCGACCGCCTCCGCCAAACAATTTCTAGTATTTTGTAGTTTTCCTGCCTCCATAAGGCTATTGCTATCTGGGGTCTCAATGCCAAGGAAAACGCGATCAAAGCGAGCAGCCGCCATCACCTGCATTAGTGGCTCATCATTGGCGAGATCCACAGATGCCTCAGTGGTGAAGGCAAAGGGAAATCCATGCAGTTGCTGCCAACTGAGCAGGGCTGGAAGTAATAGTTTTACATTGCGTTTATTGCCAATAAAATTGTCATCTACCAGAAATACTCCTCCCCGCCAGCCCAGCTCATATAAGTAGTCAAGTTCCTTAATTAGTTGATCTGGGGTTTTTGTTCGGGGTTTGCGACCATAGAGCACAATAATATCGCAGAATTCACATTGGAACGGACAGCCGCGTGAAAATTGCAAAGGCATAATGTCATAGGCGGCGCGCTCGAGCAGGTCAAATCTGGGCACAGGGGAAAAACTAATATCTGGTTTTTCATTCTCTGCAGAAAAACGCCCCTGGGTTGCCCCCTGTTCAAGGGCCTTGAGGAAAGCTGGAATAGTTATTTCACCCTCATCAAGAACCAAGAAATCCGCAGCTTTTAGCTCCCTAGCGTTTGGACTAGAGCTGGCAAATGGCCCCCCCACTGCCACCGAAAGACCCCTATCCTTGGCCATTTGGATTTGGTCGGCCAGATCACGCTTTTGCACCAGCATGGCCGAGAAAATTACTAGATCAGCCCAGCTCCATTCGGCACTGCTAACAGCCCGAATGTTAGTGTCAATTAATTTTAGTGACCATTCCTTGGGCAATAATGCTGCCACCGTGATGAGCCCTAGGGGGGGCATCAACACTTGCTTGCCCACCAGTTCTAGGGCTCGGTTAAAGCTCCAAAAGGTTTTTGGAAAACGAGGATAAACCAGCAGGACATGCATGGGAAGTCAAGAATACTGGAGATTTATATACAGTTTTAGGCGCTTAATTAGCGGAATCCATTCCTGGAGACTATTTTAGGCATATGTGCCGTTAATATGCTGCGAAAATCAAGTAATTATCGAGTTTGGCTTGAGTTATTTAGTGATCTGAATATCTACCCTGCTAGATCTGTATTTAACATTTACTGACACATCTTCGCTCCCTTGGCTTAGGTGTAGATCAACTTGTTCATCCCCGTACATAAGCCCTGAAATGTCTAAGGAATTTACGCCAATGGGCAGTAATGGCTTATTAAGTTGCACCCAAATACGACCTGTTTCAGAATTACTGCCCATGCTAAGTCCTATGATTGCTTCCACTAGGGCAAAAACTGAGCCACTGGCCCAAGCCTGGGGTCTACAGGCTACGGGGTAATGGGTGGGTTCCTCTCCTTCTTGGCGGGGAAAGCCACAAAATAATTCAGGTAGGCGATATAAAGGCATCGCCCGGGCCGTATCAAACAAGCCAGCCATAATACCCATGGTTTCCAAGCGATAGCCATAGCGTGCTAGGCCTAGGCCAATCAATGAATTGTCGTGGGGCCAAACGGAGCCATTGTGGTAACTCATCGGGTTATATCGCACTTCACGGTCATCAAGGGTGCGAATCCCCCAGCCACTAAAACTGTGGGGTGCAAGTAATTGTTTTGAGATACTAGATGCGGCTTTTGTAGTGGCGATACCTGTCCAAAGGCAATGGCCTGAATTTGAACTTCGCACGGCACATGTTTGGCCATTAGCATCTATTGCCATCACGTATGAGTCTAACAAATCAGACCAAAAATAGTGATTAAAGTATTGCTTAAAGGCCTCTGCTTCCCCCAGGCACTTATCTGCTTTTTCAAGTAGTCCTAATTTTTTGTAGATTAGGGCCAGGGAACGTCTAGCCCCATAAACATATGCTTGAACCTCGCATAGTGCAATTGAGACGCCTGCAAGTGTACCATTTGAGTGATGAATTGCATCCTCTGAGTCTTTCCACCCTTGATTTCTTAGGCCGCCTTTTGTATTGGAATTGTAGCGAAGAAAACCATCAGGACTATTGGCAATTGAATGGTTCATCCAGTCATGGGCGAGTTCCAGCGCGGGTAATATATAAGTGATGAAGTTTAGGTCATCAGTGCGGCCTAGGTATTCACCGGCAAGCATTATGAATAGAGGGGTTGCATCTACTGTTCCATAATAATTTGCAAACGGCACTTCCCCTAGGGCGGCCATCTCACCGAGCCGTGCTTCATGCAAGATTTTTCCAGGTTCGGCATCATTTATTGTGTCTCTATGTTGGGCCTGGTGTTCAGCAAGATAGCCAAGTACGCCCCTTGCTAGCCTTGGTTCCACCATTAGCATTTGCCTTGCTGTTATCAAGCCATCCCTGCCAAAAGGGCAGCTAAACCAAGGCAACCCTGCATAGGGATATATCCCATGGGTGATTGGCGTAGATAGTAAATTAATATCTGAATATGATCTAGCAAGCCAGTTGTTAAAGTCTGAATTATCGCTATTTATTTGTGCCGAAAGGGCTTTGGCTGAGTGAGTATTGTCTATGGATGATTTTATCGCATTGTTGAATTGTTGGCCACTGGCTAGTTGCTTATTTTCAATATCAAAATCAAGGGATATATAGAGGATTTTTGTTTTGCGAGGTATTAAATCTAGTTGTAGCGATAGTTGAGTGTCGCTTTCTGTTTCTGTTCTGGCATCTAGGCTTAGTGTTGTTTGACGTGTTACTCGATCCAGGCCGTAATATATTATGCGCAGGCCGTCTGTATCATTGTGATGAACAGTTTTGCCCCTGGCTAATCGTTTGAAGCCACGCAATTCAAAAATATCTTTAAAATCTGCATCAACACTAAAAAGTAGAGGTATTGTTAGTTTTTCGCCGGCATAGCTTGTGAACTTTAGCTCCTGCAGGCATGCTTTTGGAGTGAGTGTTGTGCTGCGTTCAATATGTATTATACCTTGGTCTGGTCCATGGCTGCTGCTGGCATTGGTTAGATGGCTAACGTGTAGATTAATCTCACCCCTTTGGGTGGAGCTTAGTACCGCTCCAGCTTCACCGTAAATAAGTAGTTGAAGTCTGCTGATGTGCCTGCATCCCCTGTGGAAAATTCCCGAATCAGGGTGTATCTCCTGGCATACTTCGCCCCGGGAGTCAAGCATGGCAAATGTTTCGCCATTTTTCAATACAAATGGCGGTATTGTGTCATGCGGCATGATTTAGCTGCATTATGATATTGCGTTTGTAATCATGCTTTTGGATAAGAAGACGATATACGCTCTCGTATTCTTCCGCCTCTTTGTCTGCACAAAATTTTGATTCAAAGTTTTTACGAATTTGCAAGCGATCGATTTTTGTAATTTTGTCGATTACTGAAATTGCTTCGTCAATGGACTCAACTATATAGCCATTGAGTCCATTGGTAATAACTTCAGGGATGGATCCATTGTTCCAGGCGATAACTGGAGTTCCACAGGCATTTGCTTCAATCATCACAAGACCAAATGGTTCAGGCCAGTCCACTGGGAATAAAAGTGCTAATGCCTGGCTTAACAACTCTTGTTTTCCTTGGTCATCGATTTCACCAATGAATTCAATCCCAGTATTTGATTCAATCATTGGGGCTATGTGATCCTGGTAGTATGTTTGATCAGTTTGATCTATCTTGGCTGCTATTTTTAGTGGTAAGCCAGCCCGGCTGGCAATTGTAATCGCCCGATCGATCCCCTTTTCCGGTGAAATTCTACCTATGAATGCCAGGTATTTGTTGCAGCTGGTGGCTGGGTCAAATTGGTAGAGATTCTTCGGTAATCCATGGTGAATTGTTTTAAGCCAGTTGGCTTCTGGGCAGGGTTGGCGTTGGGAATTGGATATGGAAATCAGGGGGATCTTGGGAAATTGTTTAAGTAGTTGTTTGTGATTATTTCCTGTTACCGGCCCATGCATTGTGCTTACGTGGGGGATTGGTAGCTGCTTGGCCATGGGGAAATGGGAATGGCCCAGATGAAAGTGCAATATATCGAATCGATCTATCTGCTCCATTATGCGGTCTAACTGTATTGCGGTATAAATATCAGCATCAGTTGTTAGCCCTAATGGGCGTAGTGATCGCGGAGCGCAAGGGCAAAGCTCAGCAGTGGTTTGAGAGTCGCCACTGGCAAATAAAACAACATTATGCCCCCTTTTTACGAGACTTTCTGTTAAATAATGAACACATCTTTCTGTGCCTCCGTATCTTGCAGGGGGTACACTTTCAAGCAATGGTGCTATCTGGGCGATTCTCATTGGTTCTTGACTGAATAAACGCTGCTTCTCACGTCTTTGCCTTCAGCCATGATGGAGTGTGTAGTTATTCGATGCCTCTGGATCCAGCTTTTGGTATGCTGTTTCTAGATTTTCCAGGTAAATGGAGGGCTGGGCGATGTTGAGGCTACTTGTTTACATCTAAAGTTTAGGAAGGATTCAAGTCGCACACCCGCCACCGGCGGCAGCAATCATGGCTTTGATCCGCCGCAGATTGCAGCACTTTTTTGTTGCTAGGTGCTGTTGATTCAGCCCAGCTATTAGCCCTCGGGGCTAGCTGAGATTCGTCTGAACATATATCCAGTGCCCCTGGCGGTCATGATCAACTCTGGATTTTCCGGGTCATCACCAAGTTTTCCGCGCAGTCGGGAGATGTGCACATCTACCACCCGGGTGTCTGAGTGGCGTTCAGGGGTGTATCCCCAGACCTTTTGAAGGATCTCATTGCGACTGAATGGTTGGCCAGGGCGGCTCAGCAATAGTTCCAGCATGCTGAATTCCATCCCGGTTAGGCGTACCCGCTCTTCCTCCTTGAAAACCTGACGTTTATTGATATCTACCTTTAAGCCTGCCACTTCGATCACCGTAGTGGTTTGGATTACGCCATCGGGTCCCTGGGGCCTTTGGGACCTGCGCAATACGCAGCGGATTCTCGCCTCCAGTTCCTTAGGGCTAAAGGGTTTTACCAGGTAGTCATCGGCCCCCAGCTCTAGAGCTGTAACCCGGTTAGCTATTTCACTCACCGCCGTGAGCATGATGATCGGTACGTCTGAATGAGTACGCAGCTGTTGGCAAACGCTCATGCCATCAAGCTTAGGCATCATCACATCAAGAATTACCAGATCTGGTTGTATCTTTCCAAATGCTTCTAGGGCCTCTTCTCCGTCAGCTGCTGCTGTTACCTGGTAGCCCAGCAGCGACAATCGTGTTTGTAATATCTGCCTAATGCTGGCCTCGTCATCCGCCACAAGGATGTTTAGCTTTTCGCTGGCTGGCACAGTGGCGGTCATAGGGGTTGGCAGCCATGGCTGGCAGCCAGTAACGAGACAAGCATCAAACCTTACTGGGCAGGATTACCCATCAGCCGTGGACAGAAGCTTGCAGTCAATGCGGATAATTTCCCTCTAGCAGCTGCCAAGCCTCGTAAAAAGCACTTCCCCTGGGAATCCCAGGTATTGTTAATTAATATTTACCTTTGGCCTTTCTGGTTTCCCTGGGCCGCCCTCGCCCCCGCCCCCGCCCCAGGCCACCGCCACCGCCCCAGCTGCCGTGAACAAATCTCTGGCTCCAGCCGCAGCCCAGCTAGGGAGCTGGGAGAATGAGGTTAAGGTTTTGGTCTGGCCCCAATGAATCCGACCCTTTCTGAGCGGGCTAGGCGGCGTAGTAAGCAGCTTTATTGGCGGGTGCACCCTCCCACCCCATTTGGGATCACTGCTGAGCAGCCCTCCAGTTTGATCGCCAGCGGTGGGGCTGGAACCCCTGCTCCTGCCGGGACCCCGGGACCGGGGGCTGCCCGCACGCTGAACCCAGATAGCCCCCAAAGGCTGCTTTTGGAGCTGCTCTTGGTGTTTTTGGATGGATGGTTCGCCCTGGCGGAGTTGCTAAACCCTTGGCTTGCCAGGTTGGTGGTAAGGGCCCGTTTAAAGGCCAGTCTCCCCCTGCTAGCTCTGGCGCAGGTCGTCCCTTCCGGTGCCGCCCTTAGTAATCAACGAATAGGGCTGTTAGGGCCAGGACCAGCAGGGCCGGGAATGCCGCTAGGACCCCTGGGGCTAAGGCCAGTCCCAGGGGGGCCAGGGCTGGGGCCAGCAGGCTGCCCAGCAGCAGGCCCAGGGCCAAGGATATAAATCCATAGCCCACCGCCGGGAAGAAGCGGCCGTTGCGCCGTTGTAAGCACAGCACCGTGAGCAGGGTGGCTAGGGCCAACAGCAGTTCGGCGCTGCCAGGCTGACCACCCGTAAGCAATAGGGCGGCCAGCACCAGCGCACTGCCCCCTAGGGGGATCCAGAGCTTGTTGCCCTCGGCTAGGGCCAGCCTCGGCAGCTTCAATTGGCCCAGTTGGGGCCGGGGCAAATTCGGTAGTTGGGGCAGATTTGGCAGGGCAATGGCCTTGGCGGCGCTGGGTACCACCGCCTCCCGCTTCGATGCGGTGGCGGCGGCACCGGTGAGTTGCCCCAGTTGACGCTCCTTAAGCCGTTGCATCAGCACGCTGTCGTAGGCGGCTTCAATGCGGGCCCGGCCCTTGAGGTCGTCCCCCTGAAGGCTGGCCAGGCGGTCGTGTTTTGCCTGCTGCACCATCTCAAAGCTGGCCTCGGGGCTGATGCCCAGCTGCTCGTAGGGGTCGCTGCTTTGGGGATCGGGGGGAACGGTGCCCTGTTGTGCCATGGCCATGGGCCCTTTATAGGCAGCGTATCGGGCCCCGGGCCGAAAAGGCCAAAACCGCCAGCCTTTAAAGGCTTATCGGCTCTAGGCCACTCACCACTGGCGCCACCGCCGCCAGCTCTAGCTCGGGGTGATCCTCCCGCAGTTGATTGAGGTTCCAGTCGTTTTTGAATAGCAGTACCGGCCGATCCCAGGCATCTCGCACGGTTTTGCAATTAAAGATGCGTCCGAGTTTCTCCAGGGCTGGCCAACCGCCACTCACCCAGCGGGCCACACAAAATCCCAAGGGTTCTAGGCGGGTGGGTACCCCGTATTCATGTTCCAGCCTGTACTGCACCACCTCCAGCTGTAGTTGGCCCACGGCCGCCAGGATTGGATCGCGTTTGCTGAGGTCCGTGTCGTAGAGAATCTGCACGGCCCCCTCCTCCCGCAGCTCATTGACCCCCTTACGGAAACTTTTGAAAGCGGAGGGGTTGGGATTGCGTAGCCAGGCAAAGATCTCAGGACTAAAGCAGGGAATACCTTCGTATTCCACCTTTGGGCCCATATAAAGGGTGTCTCCAATGGCAAACATGCCAGGGTTATTAAGGCCGATCACATCACCGGGATAGGCCTCTTCCACCACCTCGCGATCTTGGCCAAATAGTTTCTGGGGCCGTGACAACCTTATTGCCCGACCACTGCGGGCATGTTGCACGGTCATGTCTTTTTCAAACTTGCCGGAACATACTCTTACAAAGGCAACCCTGTCCCGGTGACGGGCATCCATATTTGCCTGTAATTTAAATACAAAGCCACTGAACTCTGGGCGTAGGGGATCAATCGGGCCACCGCTGCTCTGCCGGGCCATTGGTTTCTGGGCTAATTCTAAAAAGGCATCTAGGAAGGGGCGCACGCCGAAGTTGGTCATGGCGCTACCAAAAAACACTGGGGTGAGCTCACCGGCATGGACCATTTCCAGATCCAACTCGGCCCCAGCTGCCTCCAGCAATTCCAGTTCCTCAAGGGCCTGGGCCAACAGTTCCGGTTCCACCAGGGAAGCCAGGGCTGGATCATCGGCCTGGAGCCGCCTTTCAGCGGCTTGGCGCCCGCGTTCGGCCCGTTCAAACAACATCACCTCATGGCTGCGGCGGTCGATTACCCCCCGGAAGCGCTCGCCACTGCCGATCGGCCAGTTCACGGCCCAGGGGGTGAGGCCCAGTTCCTTTTCAATTTCATCAAGCAACTCCAAGGGTTCCCGCCCGGGGCGGTCCATCTTGTTGATGAAGGTGAAGATCGGAATTTGCCGCATGCGGCAAACTTCAAATAACTTGCGGGTCTGGGGTTCGAGGCCCTTGGCGGCATCTTCCAGCATCACCGCGTTATCTGCTGCCGCCAGGGTGCGGTAGGTGTCCTCGGAAAAGTCCTGGTGGCCAGGGGTATCTAACAGGTTGATTGTGTTGCCCTGGTAGTCAAACTGCAAAACGGTGGAGGTGATCGAGATGCCCCGTTGTTTTTCCAGTTCCATCCAGTCGGAGGTGACGCGCCGTTGTTCCCCGCGGGCCTTAACGGCACCGGCCTGCTGGATTGCCCCCCCATAGAGCAGCAGTTTTTCCGTGAGCGTGGTTTTACCGGCGTCAGGGTGGGAAATAATTGCGAAATTACGGCGTTTGGCTACGGCCTGGCCCAGTTCGCTGCCGAGGCTGTTTTCGGTGCTGGCGACCATGGGGGGATAAGGGGTGATCCCCCAGCTTCCCATCCCTTTAGCTTGAGCTTCTGCAGCCTTTACCTGCCTTGGTCCGCCCCCGCCCAAATCCCGACTCCGCTAACCAGGTTGTGTTCAACAACCCCGATGGCATGGGGATGGCCTTCAGTGAAGCCTGGGAGGGCTTTGACCAGCGCCACCCCGGCCATGGGCTCAGCCGCGAGCAGAAGCTGGAGCAGGTGATGCTGGAGTTGGCAGACCATCCCTTCTTGCTCAGGGAGCCTGAGCAGGCCCAGGCGCTGGTGGCCTTTCGCATGCGACTGCTGGGATATTGAGTCGAGACACTGCCAATGGGGTGCAACCACTCTTGCGGCCCCTACAGGTGGCGTTACCCTTGCCCCACAGCCCCCAGTGATCCAGCTCCGTGACCATCGCTCCCACCCGGCCAGACGAGCTTGAGTTAACGGCCGAAGTCTCCCCCCAGCCTGATTTCCCGGCCACGGCGCCAGCGGCAAATCCTGTTTTTTACCGCACCTACAGCCGCAAAACTCCCCAGGGCCGCGAAAGCTGGCATCAGGTATCTGAGCGCAACCTCGAAGGTTTGCGTCAGCTGGGCAACCTCACCCAGGCGGAGGTGGAACTGATCCGCAGCATGCAGAGGCGGCAACAGTCGCTGCCCTCGGGGCGCTGGCTCTGGATTGGCGGCACTGACTGGATCAACCGCCAAGAAAACTTTTCAGGGGCCTACAACTGCACCTCCACCAACTTGGTGGATTGGGAAGCCTTTGGCTTGATGATGGACCTGGCGATGATGGGCTGTGGCACAGGCTCCATCATCGAACCCCATCTGATTGGCCGCCTGCCGGCGGTGCGCAATCAGCTTGTGATATGCGCAGTTAGCGACATTGGTGCCACCCCGGCGGGCCAGCGCCAGGAGCACACCAGCCACAGCATCGATGGCCAGCGGGTCTCGATCAAGGTGGGCGACACCCGCCGCGGCTGGGTAGACAGTTATCAATTGCTGCTCAATCTCTGCTCCGATCAACGCTTTAATGGTCCGATCGAAATCAGTGTTGATCTCTCGGATGTGCGGCCGGTAGGTGAAACCCTTAAGGGTTTTGGTGGCATGGCTAATCCGGTCAAATTGAAGGATCTCTATGGCCGGGTGGCCCAAATACTTAATAAGGCCCAGGGCCGTCAACTCAGCTCCGTGGAGTGCTGTTTGTTGATTGATGAGGCTGCCGTAACCATCGTTGCCGGCAACATTCGCCGCAGTGCTGGCATGCGTCAGTTTTGCGCCAATGACAGTGCCGCCGCCAATGCCAAAGACAATCTCTGGCAGCAGGATGCCGAGGGCAACTGGCGCATTGATCCGGAGCGTGATTCCCTGCGCATGGCAAACCACACCCGGGTGTTCCACACGCGCCCCAGCCGCGAGGTGGTGCTGGAGGCGGTGAACCGTCAGTTTCAATCCGGTGAGGGGGCGATTCAGTTCGCCCCCGAGGCGATCGCCCGCTCCAATGCCGATCTGCTGAATACCCCTGAACTGCGCAGCGAATTCCAGGCGATCTATTGCGACCAGGGCCGCGAAGAGGCCGGCCGCTGGTTGCAGCTAAACCATCCGGAGCTGGGCGCCGCCGAATTGGAGCATCGCCTGGGCCGCTATGGCCTCAACCCCTGTGGCGAAATTCTCGGCGCTGATTTCCACTGCAACCTGGCGGAGGTCCACCTCAACCAGATCAACCCCACGGACCTGCAGGGCCAGGAGGATGCCTTCAAGGCCGCTGGCCTATCGGTGGCCTGCTTGCTGAACCATCGCTTTGAGGTGGAGCGCTATCGCCAGAGCCGGGCCTGGGATCCCATCGTGGGGGTGAGCTTTACCGGCCTATTTGACTTCTTCGTGCATGCCTTTGGCACCCCCTGGTTGCAGTGGTGGGAGGCGGGCCGCCCTGAAACGGAGCAGGGTTTGAGCTTCAAGGCCCAGGAGGCCGAGTTCCTTGGTCGCTGGAAGCAGATTGTGAATGAAGCCGTTTGGGAATACTGCGATCGCCATGGCCTGCGGCGGCCCAACCGTTGCACCACGGTGCAGCCCGCCGGCACCAAGAGCCTGCTCACCGGTGCCAGCCCCGGTTGGCACCCCCCTAAGGCCCAGCGCTTCATCCGTCGGATCACCTTCCGCAAAAATGATCCAGTGGCCTTGGCTTGCCTGGATTACGGCTATGCGATCGTGCCTTCCCAATCGGATAAAGACGAGCAGGGGCGTTTGCTCGACGATCCCTTTGATCCCCGTTGCAGCGAGTGGTTGGTGGAAATTCCCACCGAGGTGAGCTGGGCCAGTATTCCAGGCGCCGATGCGGTGGAGATCAATAATTTCTCCGCCATGGCCCAGTTTGATTTCTACATGCAGGTGCAGCGCCACTACACAGCCCACAACACCTCCGCCACCGTCGAGTTCCGCGAGAACGAGATCGCTGAGTTGTCG
>Ga0114963_10003009_pt1 | contig 11499 bp, 9 predicted proteins | sample C_131016_EF_Meta_FD_87019 | JGI IMG/M metagenome (GOLD analysis project Ga0114963, IMG submission 87019) | Freshwater microbial communities from Lake Croche, Canada to study carbon cycling - C_131016_EF_MetaG | ecosystem: Environmental > Aquatic > Freshwater > Lake | place: Lake Croche, Canada...
AAGACTAGGTCTCTCAGTCCGCTCGCTTTTGGAAAGTGCCTCCAAGAATCCACTGCCCCCGCTCCTGGATAACGAGATGGATAAAGTTGTCAAAGGGTCCGAAAGGATCACGAGAGCTTCAGCCTCAACGGAACTAATTTGTCGACTGGCCATCCTGTCACCGGATGTCAGGCATTGGTTGCGTATCCAAAAGAACTTCAGCCCCTTGGAACTGGATCCGGAACTTTCACTTCTGGAAGAACTGATGTCCCATTTGAGGGAGGACGAAGAGTTCTCTACGGCCACATTCCTGCCCAAGCTTCCTTCGCATCTCGAAGCATTAGTCAGCAGTTGGGAACTGGAGGCACTGCCCCCCCATCCGTTGCAAGCCGCTCAGGATGCCTTCAAGGGACTGCGTCTGGCCGATCTGAAAAGACAGCAGGCGACCATCACCCTTGAACTGAGAAAAGAGGGCCTGTCCCTCGAAAAAATGGCCTCCATTCAGAAAGACATCCTTGACCTGCAGGGAAAGATCAACGATCTTTCCGCCCCTGTGCAACAGGATCCAACCTTGCTCCGTTGAAAAAATCCACCAAAACTTCCTCTAGCCGGAAACCCTCCGGAAAGCCCGCCAGACCTGCCACCAAAGCCAAAAAGGCAGTGTTAAAAAAGGCGCCTCTCAAAACAATCAAGCCCAAAGCCCTCTCCAAGGGCGGTTTGAAGACGTCCAAATCCGCGGACGTATCGGCGAAAAAGGTTGCTTCGCAAAAACCCGTAAAAAAGCCAGTCATTCCTTCGCCTAAAGCCGTGCTATCCCCTGCGAAGAAAGTCACTGAACCAAAGGGGAAATCCCTAACTCCAAAGAATTCCGCATCAGGGAAACAAACTCAGGAAAAAGAACCGTTAAAAAAAGAAAAAACCGGGCTATCCCTCTCCATTTCGGGTGCCGTTCCAGCCAATGCAAACGAGATGCAAAAGCTTCTCAAGGAGAAGGTCCGGGAATTGTTGAAACTTGCTAAAGAGCAGGGTTACATCACTTTTGAAGATCTGGATGAGCATCTTCCCGAAGGTTTGAATGATCCCGAAACGATTGATTCAATCCTATCACAACTCCGTGCCGTTGAGGTGGATATCATTGATGCCTCGGAAGTTGATCGGGTCAAAGAAGTCAAGAAAGACGATGAGGACGACAAGGATAAGGATCGCGACGACAAAGAGGAAAAAGCCGACGGTCGCCTGGATATTCTCGACGATCCTGTCCGCATGTATCTCAAACAGATGGGACAAGTCCCACTACTCTCCAGGGAACAGGAGGTGGAGATCTCAAAAAGAATCGAGGAAGCCGAGATCAGGATGCAGGACGAACTCTATCGTTTCGGCTTCATTGCTCATGCCCACATGGACATGGCCCAGCGCCTCCTTGACTCCCGCGAGCGTTTTGACCGGGTCATTCAGGACAAAAAGATCGAGAGTAGGGAGCGTTATTTGAAACTCCTCCCCCGTCTCAGCCAGCAACTGCAACGTCTTGCGGACAATGTCTCCGATCATTTCGTCCAAAAGATTGCTCCGGCTAAGAAAAATCCCGCTCCAAAGGATCAGGAAGTCTTCCTTAAGCAGATCGAGGAAGTCGTTAAGATTTACCCCAAGTTTTATTTTAAATCAAAGATCGTTGAGGACTTCGTGACACATGCGGATGACCACCTCAAGAGTCTGCTCTCTCTGCGTGACGAGCATGATAAGCATGCCCTGAAAAAAAATCCGGATCCCCAGCACAAGAGGCACGTTGCCTCACTGGCCGCTCAAGTCGATGAGGCCCATCGCAGGAACTGGATGACAATCGATCAATTTCATGAGCGGCACCGCACGCTGAAGAAACATTTTAGGGAAGCTCTCAGGGCCAAGACCGAGATGGTGGAAGCCAATCTCCGTCTTGTGATCTCGATTGCCAAAAAATACACCAACCGCGGACTCTCCTTCCTCGACCTGATCCAAGAGGGAAACATGGGCCTCATGAAAGCGGTCGAGAAGTTCGAGTATCGTCGCGGTTACAAATTTTCCACTTATGCAACCTGGTGGATTCGTCAGGCGATCACGCGATCCATCGCAGACCAGGCCCGCACGATCCGTATTCCAGTGCACATGATCGAGACGATCAACAAGCTTATCCGAGTCCAGAAGCAACTTGTTCAGGAATACGGTCGGGAACCTTCAGCCGAGGAGATCGCCGATGAAATTCAACTTCCGGTGGGTCGTGTTCAAGCCGTTCTCAAGATGGCCCAGCAACCGATTTCATTACAGGCCCCCGTCGGAGACAGTGACGACACGAGCTTTGGAGATTTCATTGAGGACAAATCGGCGGATAATCCGGCTGATATGGCGGCCATCGTGCTGCTCAAGGAGAAGATCAAGGATGTTCTTGATTCCCTTACGGAACGCGAACGCCAGGTCCTGGAACAGAGGTTTGGCCTTGTGGACGGATATTCCAGGACTCTCGAAGAGGTTGGCAAACAGTTTAAGGTAACGCGTGAGCGTATCCGCCAGATTGAGGCCAAAGCGCTTCGCAAGATGCGCCATCCGACACGTCTCCGTCAGCTTGAGGGCTTCCTTGAGCCGAAGGACATGTAGGAGTCTCGCTGTTGTATTGCTGTAAGGATGGGGGTCCCCCTCCCCCTTTTTGCAACTTTTTCTGATTTTTGGTGTTTTAAGAGGATGGGGATTTTATGGTAGACAGACGATACAATCGCGAAGGCCTACGGGGAACAGAGGATGAAAATGATCCCCTCTGGAACTTACTTGGCAGGGCAAAAAACTCCAAGTCGGTAAAACCAAGCCCATGGTTTGTGACGAGAACCGTCGCCATGGCAACTTCGGCACCTCAATCTTACCAATTTTTTCGTTACCTCTTCAGGTTTATCGGAGGAATTTGCCTTAAAAACAGTCTCCTTTTGCACAGCTTAAGGATCACGATCATTAGCGGGCTTTCCGCAGCCTTATTGTTGACCCTTCATGGATATGTCTTCCCTCACCCCTTAGAAAAAGCGCATCAGTCACAAATTGCCTCCGGACAGATTGGACTAAAAGCTTCCTCAGCGCACCCCTGGTCATCCCCTTCATTTGTCTCCACGGATCAAGATTTTAAGGACCACATCGAACTCTTGACTTCCACGGATTAAAAAAAGTCGCTTGAGAACTTACGCATCCCTCCCATAGAGGTTGGATATTGGTTTTTTTACCTACTCCGCGATCAAAACAGGGGTTTGAAGCGTGACATATTTGTAAATGCTCCCGGCCATTTCGAGTGGCAGGCGGATACAACCATGGGAGGCCGGATATCCGGGCAGGATTCCGGCATGCAATCCGACCCCCTCAGGAGTTAATCGCATGAAGTATTTCATCGGCGCACCCCGAAAATGGGTTCCGCTTGGGGCTGAATTCAACCTGCTGCTGACTCCGGAACGGACTGTGTTGCCATGGCTGTCAACAAACTCCCCATAAAGTGAGGAGGAGTGATTGGGGTCCTTTTCCAGAATGACGAATTCTCCGGAGGGGGTCCATCCATGCCTTCGCCCTGAGGAAATCGGTGTCTCGATGGCAATCCGACTACCACTCATGAGATAGGCACGTTGCTTGGAAAGAATCACGACAAGTCTAAACGATCCGGGCGGAGCCTTGGAAAGAACTTCAGGATATACTTTCCCCGGTTCCTGAGCATTGATCAACTGGGAAGCGGGTTTCATATTTACAGACTTTTCCCTGTCAGCAGCCGCAGCCTGCGATGAAGACATGCTGAAAGTGACGATCAACGTAACAAAAACCGATAGCCAGACACTCTGAGTATTCATCACCCCATAAATTATCATCGATAAAGCCTTGCAGGGAAAGTTATCATGGAGGGAGCAATGCGAATCCCTCGGGCTTTTTAAACCCCTCCTTGCGAAAAACGGATGATCGAGCATCTCTACATACACATCCCTTTTTGCCCCAACATCTGCCCTTACTGCGCCTTTTACAAGGAGTCTGCCGGGCGCGAGCGTGTGGAGAAATTTCTGGAGGCCCTCTTGATGGAGGCTGATCGTTGGTCAGACAGACTTAGACCCAGGACAGTGTTCTTTGGGGGCGGCACACCCAGCGCCCTCTCAGTATCACAATTTGAAAAACTACTCTCGGGCCTGCAATCGAGGTTGGATCTCAGAGAAGTCAAAGAATGGACCATCGAAATGAACCCCGCCACGGTTTCCCCGGAAAAGGCAGATCTGCTACGTAATTCTGGCATCAATAGGATCAGCATGGGAGTTCAATCATGGGACAATGAGGTCCTGAAAGCGCTTGGTCGGACTCATGATGCCAAAAAAGCCATGGAATCCTTCGAAATCCTGAGGGCGGCTGGATTCGACAATCTCTCCATCGATCTGATCTTCGGAGTGCCCGGACAATCGCTCGATTCATGGCGTGAATCCCTTGAACAGAGCATCCTAATGTCACCAGAACACCTCTCGGCTTACGGACTCACCTACGAAGAAGACACGGATTTCTTCCAAAAGTTGGGTCGAGGTGAAATGACCCCCGACGAAGGCCTGGAAGCCGACCAATTTGAACTGACTCGAGAACTCTTGGCTCCTTCGGGATACCGACAGTATGAACTCTCCAATTATGCATGCGAGGGACGCGAATCCCTCCACAATTCAGCTTATTGGTCGGGTGCCGACTATCTGGGACTCGGCCCAAGTGCCTTCTCGACAGTCGGATCCTTGCGCTGGCGCAACATCAGGGAGACGGGAATCTACAGTGAAACCACCCTTCAGGGCAGAACGGCTGTCGATTTTGAGGAAGCGGTGACAAATGCCATGAAATTTTCCGAACGAGCCGCCTTTGGGATGAGGACTCTTCGGGGGATCTCCCTAGAGGATGCCGCTCCATGGGAAGAGTCTCTCTGGGAGGCACAACGTCACGGCCTTGTGAATCTTGCCGAAGACCGCTGGATCTTGACCCGAAAAGGGAGACTGCTTGCCGATAACGTGGCCGAGATCTTCGTATGAACGAGTTCGATCTCATTGTCGTGGGAGCCGGACCGGGGGGGAGCACTTGTGCCGCTCTCTGTGCAGAGAACGGAGCAAGGGTCTTGATCCTGGAGGCGTGCAAATTTCCAAGGGATAAAGTCTGCGGTGACTGCCTTAACCCCACTGTATGGCCGATCCTTGAACAACTCGGTCTTGCCTCGGCAGTTCGATCGCTTCCCTCAACAACACCCGCAGCAATGCGCTTTTCTGTTTCCGGTCATCGTGAGGTCGAAATACCAACGACTGCATCCTCCGATAAGCACTCCCATCACGAAGAGAGAGTCGTCAGACGCAGGGATTTCGATGCCTTGCTTGCCTCCAGAGCTGCCGAGCTTGGGGCTGTGCTCAAGGATGAAAACCCCGTAACAGGGCTTCGTCATGACTCAGGAATCTGGGAGGTAAGGGTTGCTTCGGGCAAAATCTTCCGCGCTCCGCGTGTTGTCGCTGCCGATGGGCGCAATTCACTCATCGCAAGGCATCGGCGATTTTACCCGTTGGAAGCGATCGATCGTCGCATCGGAATGCAAACCCACCTTCCACACCCACCCGGCTATGATGGAACCCTCTCCATGCGCTTCTATCGCCATGGATACGGTGGCATCGCAGATCTGGGAGGAGGATTGGCGAATCTCTGTCTTGTCGCCAACAAGAACTCCATGAAGGAATTACGCAGGGAAGTCGAAGATCATTTTGGCATCCATGACCGTGTCGTCTGGCGGAGCATTACCCCCATTGTAAGAGCACAGGCCAGGGAACCAGCCCGCGAGGGAATTTATCTTTGCGGGGATGCCGCGCGTGTTGTGGAACCCTTCACAGGAGAAGGTATCTCCTACGCCCTACGAAGCGGAGCACTCCTTGCACGGATCCTGATCGAATCAAACGGACTTCATACCCCTCCTTCGCGCCATCAGGACGAGATCTACCGCCGTGCACACGGAAAACTCTATGGGGAGAGCATCTGGATCAACCGATTGACACGATTTCTCTCGGAGCATCCCGGGGTAGCCCAATCGCTCGGTCCGCTTCTTTTGAAATATCCCGCGTTCCTTGGCTTCCTCACTAAAAAAGTCCTCAACAATCGGAGCAGGGATTTCAAATAACGGAAATCCCATTGAATTTGCCACTGATTACCCCTTCTATCTCATTTGCCATGTCCGTTGAAATTCTCTCCCGCATCCAATTCGCGCTGACTGTCTCCTTTCACTTCCTCTACCCGCCGATGACCATCGGACTGGGAATGATGCTGGTGATCATGGAGGGACTCTATCTCAAGACCAAGAATCCCCTCTTCCATCAACTGGCTCATTTTTGGACCAAGATTTTTGGACTGATCTTCGCCATAGGGGTCGCCACGGGAATCGTCATGGAATTTGAGTTCGGCACAAACTGGGCGGCCTACTCCCGATTTGTCGGTGATATTTTTGGAAGTGCATTGGCCGCCGAGGGCATCTTTGCCTTCTTTCTCGAATCCGGATTCCTTGCGCTGCTTCTCTTTGGCTGGGACAAAGTAGGACCCAAGACACACTTCTTTGCGACGTGCATGGTCTGTCTGGGCTCTCATTTCAGCGCCATTTGGATCTTGATCGCCAACTCCTGGATGCAGACCCCCGCAGGATTCCACCTTGAGAGGATCACAGGTTCGACCCATGCGCGACTTCCAGAGGGTTACATCGTCAAGGCCGCGGATCTTGGTCATGTCAGGGCCGTTGTCGATAATTTCTGGGGGATGATTTTCAACCCCTCCTCGATGACCAGAATCTCCCACGTGGTACTGGGAGCCTGGCTCGTGGGTGCATTCCTCGTCATGAGCATCTGTGCCTGGTATCTCCTCAAGGGGCGTTTCACGACATTCGCCAGGACATCCATGACCATCGCCGCATGCTTCGCGGCGTTCACAACGGTTCTTCAGTCAATCAGCGCGGACGCAACGGCTCGCGGGGTTGTTAAGAATCAACCGATCAAGCTCGCCTCCATGGAGGGTGTCTACGAGACGCACGATTACACTCCGATGACCCTGTTCGGTTACGTTGACACAAAGAAGCAAGTTGTCCACGGCCCCCAAATTCCGGCTCTTCTGAGTTTTCTCTGCTTTCATAACTTCAAACAACCGGTGCAGGGACTCCTTTCCATGCCAAGTGATGAGTTCCTAGCAGCCCGAAATCCTGGGCTTTCAAGTGAAAAACTTGCGGAGATCAGGCCCAGTTATTGGCCGATGGTCCAGGCTGTTTTCCAAACGTATCATGTCATGATCTGTGTCGGATCAGCAGTCTTTGGACTCTCCTTCCTAGCACTCACCCTTCTCTGGCGAGGATGGCTCTTCAGAACGGACAATCCTCTCATTCGCTTCCTGCTCTGGATCTACGTCTTTGCCGTCATTGCCCCGCAGGTCTGCATGCAGGCGGGATGGTTTACCGCCGAGATGGGGCGCCAACCATGGATTGTCTATAACATGCTGAAGACGTCAGACGGACTCTCTCGGGCCGTTCAGGCCAACCAAGTGGTGTTCTCGATCATCCTCTTTACCCTGATTTACACCCTGCTTTTCATTACCTTTATCTATCTCCTGAATAGTAAGATCCAGCATGGACCGGATGAGGATGAGGGCCATCACACCAAGGCGATCGGGGTCTCATCCGACGCATCGGACATTGCCGAAGACCTTTTCTCCCACAAGGGACGGGCCTCCCATAAGTAGTAAAGAAATGAATTCCATCCACCACCTTCAGCATATCCCCCTCCTGAACAGCATTTGGTTTCTTCTCGTCGGCATCTTACTGACGGGTTACGCCATTCTTGATGGATTCGACTTCGGTGTCGGCATCCTTCATCTTTTCGTGAAGAAGGATGAGGATCGCAGGATTCTCCTCAACTCCATCGGACCGGTCTGGGATGGGAATGAAGTCTGGCTTGTGACAGGAGGGGGAGCCCTCTTTGCAGCGTTTCCTGGCGCCTATGCCACTGTCTTTTCAGGCTTCTATAACGCCTTCATGCTCCTGCTGGCGGCTCTGATTTTCCGCGCTGTTGCCATCGAGTTCCGTAGTAAGGAACCAGGTCCTTTCTGGAGACAATCCTGGGACATTGCCTTCAGCGCGGGAAGTTTTCTGGCTGCATTGCTGATCGGTGTGGCAATGGGGAATATCACGCGCGGAATCCACCTGGATGACCAAGGCGACTATATCGGAAACTTCATGGACCTTCTCAACCCCTATTCCTTGCTACTGGGAATCACCGTCGTGGCTCTATTTGCGATGCATGGTTCGATCTTTTTAGTGCTCAAGACCGAGGGAGAACTTCAGTCCACCATCAAGGGCTGGGTCCCCCGCCTCATTGCGATCTTTCTGTTTCTGTTTCTCTCCTTCAATGCGGCAACTTTTTTTGAGTGTCCCGATCTTGTCGCCACAATGGTCAAGCGTCCCTACGGTTTTGCTGTATTGGCCCTCGATATTGCCGCCGCGATCTCTATCGGCCTCATGGTCAAACGCGGTTACGAATTCGGCTCCTTCCTGATGTCGTCCCTCACCATGATCCTTCTGATGGCCGTCTTGGGAATCTCCTACTTCCCTCACATCGTGATGTCGATGCCGGACCCGGCCAATAGCCTCACGATCACGAACTGCGCATCCTCTCACAAGACTCTCGGATATATGTTCATCATAGCCTGCATCGGAGTCCCGATAGTGCTAGCGTACACGGTGAGCATCTACTGGATCTTCCGGGGTAAGACCCGTTTGGGACACGTGGGATACTAGTCAGCTCTTCGGCTCTGTTCGATCCTTCCTTAAGATCCTAATTCTTTGTTTTTTCGAATGGCGGTGTAGTCCAACGGCAGAGACAAGCGACTTAAAATCGCTCCAGTGTGGGTTCGAGTCCCACCACCGCTACGAGGATTTTTGAACAGAAATCCGGGATGATGCCTGGCCTATTATCTTGTAGAATATTGGTCATCGTCAGATACTCATTTCGTTAACAAAGATCTGCTTATGACACTATCTTCGAAGACTTCGAAAAGCAGTAAAGTTACTGATAAGGAGCGAATTGCAATCGTTGACAGCCAACCTTCAAGCCGGATCGGACTTTCCCATTACATCAAGAAGATTGGTCGTTGGGAGATTGCCTGGGCGAGCGCCACAGCGAAAGAGGCGATGGAGAAAATCTGCAATGATCAACCGGATCTCATGATCCTTGAGATACAACTGATCGGAAAAGATGGTCTGGAATTCATCAAAACCCTGATGCCACTGTATCCCACTTTGAAAATCATGGTTCACTCCGCATATAATGAGGAGTTTTATGCCGAGCGGTGCATCAAGGCCGGAGCAAGGGGTTATCTGCACAAGATGGAGGCGATGGTTCATTTCGAAAAGGCCGTTGAAAAGGTTCTCCGAGGTGAACTCTATCTTAATCCTCGAATTGCTAGGCAAGCACTCCAAGCCTCTGTGTGCCAATCAGAAAGACTGAAAGGCGACGATCACAATCTCCACAACCTGACGGATCGTGAACTAGAAATCATGATCCTGATGGCCGAAGGACAATCCTGTCATGATTCGGCTGAAAAACTCAAAATCAGTCCTCGCACGGTTCAAGTCCACCGCAACAATATCCGTCTCAAGATCGGCTTGGAAAGTTCACTGCAACTTCATGCCTATGCGGTTCGCTTCTACGGGAGGGACACCTCGCTCGCTTAGGAGGACACAACACCAAGAAAATATTCCGCCTCAATGAAAGCAACTTTCGCGGACTAGCGGGATAAGGGAGCTTCCTAAATCCGAGAGCAAGACTTCTTCAAAGAGGGATCTGCTCACCCAACCAGATCACCTGCTTGGAATCACAAGGAGTCTTCAGGAGTGCCTTGGCGTCAGAAAACTTCGTTAGGGGCTATCAGGACTTCGTCAACTTTTAGGCAGCTTTCTCCTTTTTAGGCAAAAGCCATGAAAGGAACGCACTCAGTAAAAGGACCGTGAGAATAATCCCAAGCGACCAGGTCGTCGGGAAGTGCCCCTCAAAGTGGACATCAAGCCACGACATCTTCAACCCCACGAAACAGAGGATGAATCCGAGGGCATATTTGAGGTAGTGGAACTTGGACGCCATCCCCGCAAGCAGGAAGAAGAGGGAACGAAGGCCTAGGATCGCAAAGATGTTCGAGGTAAAGACGAGGAATGGTTCCTTGGTGATGGCGAAGATTGCCGGGACACTATCGACGGCAAATACAATGTCCGTGAACTCCAGAAAGAGGAGTGCCAGCAGCAAAGGAGTTCCGAGCCAACGCACACCATCGCGAACGAAGAAGCGCTGATCATGAAGGTCGGGGGAAATCGGCAGAAATCGCCTCAACAACCTGATCAGCACATTCTTCGAGGGATCAGGGTGGGATTCCGGTCCAAAGGCTACCTTAAGACCTGTGATAGTCAGGAAGATCCCGAAAATCAAAGACACCCAGGAGAGTTGCATCAAGAGTGATCCCAGAGCAATGAAGAGACCTCGGAAGACAATCGCTCCAAGAATCCCATAGAAGAGGACACGATGTCGGTATTTCTCGGGAATCGCAAAGAAGTCAAAAACCACCAGGAAGATGAAGAGGTTGTCGATCGAGAGACTCTTCTCGATCAGATAACCGGAAAGAAACTCCAGACTGCACTGCTTGGCCAGGGCAGAGGGGTCGAATCCGTTCAGTCTAGGATCAAGGGAGAAGGACCATCGTCCATAAAAGTAAAGGCCGACACAAAAGATCAGAGCCAAACCGATCCAGAAGACGACACCATGGATAGCCTCGCGATGGCCAATCACGTGTTCTTTTCCCTCCTTGCCGCGTAAATCGAGGTAGAGACTTGCCAGAATGAGAATGCAGAAAAGTCCGTAAAGCCACCAGGATGTCCTGATCGGAAAGAGTTCGGGATGAAAGGCCGACGCGATCATTCTGCAGTTACTCGATCCTGCAATGAAACAGGATCACGACTCACCAGAAGCTTGTCGATCCGCTGGCGATCCATATCGACGATCTCAAAACGGAATCCATCCTGCTGGAATTGCTCCCCTTCTGCGGGGATGTGGCCAAGGTGATGCAGGACATAGCCGCCGATTGTCTGGTAGCGGTTGGCCTCAAATTCCTCATCGGTGAACTGCATTCCGATCGCCATCGCTGTTTCTTCAAAATCCAACTGGGCATCCACAAGCCAGCTTCCATCAGCGCGTGTGATGATTTCAGGATATTGTTGGCGGACACCGCGTTCGGGAAGACGACCGATGATGGCCTCGACCAGATCCTTGAGAGTCACCATTCCCTCAACCACTCCAAACTCATCCACAACCAGCGCCACGTGACGGCGGACATTCCTGAACTCCACGATCAGGCGGGTTGCAGACATCGTTGCGGGAACAAACAAGGGAGGGGTGAGCACATCTGCAAGACGGACGCCACCGGTCATCGAAACATTGGCCCAGAGGGATTTCACATCGACCATTC
>Ga0114963_10003010_pt1 | contig 11498 bp, 11 predicted proteins | sample C_131016_EF_Meta_FD_87019 | JGI IMG/M metagenome (GOLD analysis project Ga0114963, IMG submission 87019) | Freshwater microbial communities from Lake Croche, Canada to study carbon cycling - C_131016_EF_MetaG | ecosystem: Environmental > Aquatic > Freshwater > Lake | place: Lake Croche, Canada...
GCAGATGCATATGTATGAAAAGAAGGCTAAGCCATAGACTCCACAATGGCCCCATCGCCCCACAAATGTGACACGACTTGCTGAACGTGAGCGACATTTCCAGTCGTAAAAAAGCGCGTGGTTCCGAGGGTCTTGGTGTGTGCACGCAGGTTGTTACCTAAGCGCCTGGTTAGCTCAGTGGCAACGGCAACCGCAGGGTCTATGAGTGCGACTTGTTCACCCACAATGCGCTGCAAGGCACCTCGTAAAAAAGGGTAATGCGTGCAACCCAGTACAAAGGTGTCTGCCCCCTCGCTTATCAAGGGCTCCACGAATTGGCGCAACAAGGCTTGCGTACGTGGGCTATCCAAATCCGCCATCTCAACAGCCTCTACCCATCCTGGACACGCTTGTAGCAATATGCGCTTGCCCTCGCCATGCTCTTGACACAAACGTGCGACGCTTTCGCTTTGCAAGGTTTGTGTGGTAGCCAACACTGCAACTACGCCTGATCGCGTCTTATTTGCCGCAGGTTTGATAGCAGGTTCGATTGCAACAACAGGAATATCGATCTGTTCACGCAAATGGCGAATGGCCACAACAGTTGCTGTGTTGCAAGCGACAGTGATGGCTTTTACGCCCGCGGAAGCCAACCAATTACCTACTGTTAATGTTCTTTGGGTAATATGCGCTTCCGATTGATCGCCATAGGGTGCGTGGCCTGAATCTGCCACATAGACCAAATTTTCTGCGGGTAAAGCGTCACGTATTGCGCGCAATACAGATAAACCACCTACACCTGAGTCAAAAACGCCGATTGCATCTGTAAATGACGAGGAAGAATGATGGAGCGCTGACATATCCTTTATTTTCCTCTATTCATCTTTTGGTCATGGATTTAGTAATTAATCAGGTTTTGGGCAGTTTTTTGCATTTATTATGAAAACCTATGCAGCACACAACCACTTCGTCCGCTTATGACATAGTCATTTTTGGTGGCGCTGGCGATTTATCTTTTCGAAAATTGCTTCCTGCGCTCTTCATGGCCCATGCCCATGACAAATTACATGAAGGCACACGCATCATCGCTATAGGCAGACAAGCCTGGAATCGCGACCAGTATGTAAGCTTTATCCACGAACAGTCACCACCTTTCATCGAGGCCCAAGCACTGAAACAAGTGGATTGGGAGAGTTTTCTCCAGCGCCTGCAATTTGTTCAACTTGATCTCACCAACGCTGGGGACTATCAAAAACTCAAGAATATTTGCGCTGAACCGCGTATGAGGGTTTTTTACTTGGCGACCGCCCCTAGTTTATTCACACAAATTTGTGCCAACTTATCGCAAGCCGGATTGGTAGACGCGCAATCGCGTGTTGTTCTAGAAAAGCCTTTAGGCACAGACCTCGCTTCAGCCCAAGCCATCAATTTGCAAGTCGCTCAATATTTTGAAGAGCAACAAATCTACCGTATCGACCACTATCTAGGTAAAGAGACTGTACAAAATCTGATGGTGCTGCGATTCGGTAATGCCATTTTTGAACCCTTGTGGCGTGCACCCTATATCAAGAGTGTCCAAATCACGGTTGCAGAAACGGTCGGGGTGGGAAGCCGCGCAGGGTTTTACAACGGAGCGGGCGCCTTGCGCGATATGGTGCAAAACCATTTGCTACAGCTTTTATGCATTGTTGGTATGGAGCCGCCAATCTCTATGGATGCTGATGATGTGCGTGACGAAAAACTCAAAGTCTTGCGCTCTCTTCGCAAGATGGACCTGAGCGATATCAAGCGCGATACCGTTCGAGGCCAATACACCGAAGGAAACAGCGAAGGACTTTTAGTGAAAGGCTATCGCGAAGAAGCTAACGTTCCGCCGGACAGTCGAACTGAAACTTTTGTAGCCTTAAAAGCGCATATCAATAACGCAAGATGGGCGAATGTCCCCTTCTTTTTACGAACAGGAAAGCGCTTACAAAAGCGACATTCTGAAATCATCATTGAATTTTCTGAGCAACCGTTTTCCATATTTAGCAATGTGACGCAACAACCTAACCGACTCATCATTAGCTTACAGCCTGAAGAGTCCATCCAATTACAGATGATGGTCAAAGAGCCTGGTTCTGGCATGAACATGAGCCCCGTCAAATTAGGGCTTGATTTGCAACTCTCTTCTGACAAGCGTCGCGCCGAAGCCTACGAACGGCTTTTAATGGATGTCATCAAAGGACGTTTAACGCACTTTATGCGCAGGGACGAACTTGAAGCTGCATGGACATGGGTTGAACCTATCTTGCATGGATGGGAAACACTGGATGACAAACCGCGCGAATACCCTGCTGGGAGTTGGGGGCCTGCAGCCTCTTCTGCTTTGATGGCCAGAGAAAATCTTTGCTGGTTTGAAGAAAACTAGCGCTCACCTGTCACCACAACACACACCTAAAATACCCGCATGCTTCCCTTTATCCCCCCGCAAAAGCGAAAAGCGTGGATAGCGCTCTCGTCTTTGCAAGGCGCGACTTCTCTCCATTTACGCGCCTTGCTTGGAGATAAAGAACGTCCTGCACGCATGCAAATCGCTGCTGCGGGTATCACGTTGGACTACTCACACCAAAGAGTGAATGCCGATGTATTGACGCAATTGTTGGCATTGGCAGATGAGTCACACGTCATGCAACAAGCCTTGGCTATGTTTCAAGGCGAGTCGATCAACTTAACCGAAAACCGTGCTGTTTTACATGTGGCATTGCGTGGCAGTCACATCATTAATCCGCCTTGGGGCGCGGCTATTTCAGCGCAAGTTGCAGCTCAATTGTTGCGTGTCTGCCTTTTTGCGGAAAAGGTGCGCTCAGGTGCCCTCCTTGGTTTTACACAAATGTCCATCACAGATGTTGTCAATCTCGGCATTGGCGGCTCTGACCTAGGACCTCGCATGACCACCGGTGCTTTGGTCAACCAAACGCAACCACCCCACGGCCATCCTGTCAAAGTGCACTATGTATCCAATGTCGATGCATGGAGTTTATTCAATACCTTACAAAACTTAGATCCAGCCCGTACTGCTTTTGTGGTGCAAAGTAAAACCTTTACTACCCAGGAAACCATGACGTTGTTGGCATCAGCCAAGCGTTGGTTACTTGACGGAGGTTGTCCAAAAGAAAAGCTGCATCAGCATCTGATTGCCGTCACCGCAAGTCCACATATCGCTGCGTCACAGGGTTTCAACCCTGAGCATATGTTTGAATTTTGGGACTGGGTGGGTGGGCGTTATTCCATTTGGTCTGCCATCGGTCTTCCCCTGGCAATTGCCATTGGTTCTTTCGGATTCCAAGAGTTACTCGCGGGCGCTCGCGCTATGGATGAGCATTTTTTAAATGCACCTGCTGATAAAAATATGCCGCTGGTCATGGCGCTTATGGATGTATGGAATACAAATTTTTTAGGCGCATCTACCCACGTTATTGCGCCCTATGCAGCAGCTCTCAATAAATTCGCCAGCTTCTTGCAGCAAATGGAAATGGAGTCCAACGGCAAGGGAACGCACATCGATGGTTCTAAAGTAGCCATTAAAACAGCACCACTGGTATGGGGCAGTCTCGGCATTGACGGACAACATGCTTACTTCCAATTGATTCACCAAGGCACACACTTGGTACCGATTGACTTTATTGGCGCGCGTGAAGAACACACGCCACTACCATTAGCCGCCGAGCACCATCGCGTGGTAATACTCAACATGCAAGCACAGGCCCAAGCCCTAGCTATTGGGCGAACTGAAGATGAAACGCTTCAAGTTCTTCTAAAAAGCGGCTCGTCGGAAGAGGAGGCCCACCGTTTGGCAGCGCATCGAAGTTACCCAGGTAATATTCCAAGTAACACCGTTTGGATGGATGCCCTGACACCCAGAGCCCTTGGCGCGCTCATTGCTCTTTACGAACACAAGGTGTTTTGCCAAGCAGCGATTTGGGGAATTCATGCATACGACCAGTGGGGTGTCGAACTGGGTAAAACTATCGCAAAAGAAATTGAGTCCCAACAATGAGTTTCACATATGGGTGAAGTGACAGCGTTGCGCAATACGCCTACCAGTAACGCAGATCTTTTCTTCTCCTTCAACTGGCTTGCGCTTCAAGGTTTTGGTGGTGTCCTAGCAGTCGTTCAGCGTGAGTTGGTAGAAAAAAAGAAATGGCTTACGCTTGAGGAGTTTGTTGAGGACTGGTCTGTCGCGCAAATTCTGCCTGGCCCCAATGTGATTAACCTTGCCATCATGATCGGTGGTAAATATTTTGGTTGGCGTGGCGCTCTGTCTGCCTTGGTTGGTCTGTTATTGGTACCCACTGTATTGGTACTGTTTATCGCTAGTGCAATTGCAGGAGTTGCGGACAGCCAAGCCATGCAAGGCGCCCTTCGTGGCATGGGTGCTGTTTCAGCGGGCTTGATCATGGCTACTGGTATCAAAATGTTGCCTGCTTTGAAAACCAACCCCATGGGATTTTTTGCCTGCAGTCTTTTGGCTATCGGCACATTTTTAGCTGTTGCCATATTTCGCCTACCGCTTGCTTGGGTGCTGCTCACACTCGGACCCATTGCCAGCTTATGGGCATGGCGTTGCATTCGCAAAAAAGAGTCCGTATGAATATCGCACTCGACTTACACGACTGGTTTTCGCTATTTCTGCACTTTGTGTCTTTGTCTTTTTTGGCAGTCGGGGGTGCGATCACGACTGCACCTGATATCCACCGCTATTTAGTAGATGAGCAGCATTGGCTAACGCATTACCAATTCACCTCTTCTGTAGCCATTGCCCAAGGCGCGCCAGGCCCTAACGTGATGTTTGTTGCATTGATGGGCTGGAATGTAGGAATGAATGCTGCAACAGGTATGACACCCGCCCCCACCATGGCCTACGAAGTCATGTTGGCGCTCTTGGGTATGTTGGTCGCTATGGTGGGCATCATTATTCCGTCCGCTACGTTGACTTTTTTCTCTACCCAATGGGCGCATAAGAACCGAGAGCTACGCGGTGTGCGCGCTTTCAAATCCGGTTTGGCACCATTGGTAATGAGTTTGCTGGTGGCCACGGGTTGGTTGTTAACAGGTAACCATGACAACTATGCGCAAGACTGGCCTATGTGGGCATTGGCAGCAGCGACGACAGTGATTGTCTGGCTTACCAAAACCCACTTACTGGTGCTACTTAGTATCGGTGCAGTTTTAGGTGCGTTAAAAATTATTTAAAGAGCAACGGTAGAACTGGACTTAGGCCTTGACCAGCATCCGTTGTCTACGTGCTTCATACAAACAAACACCACTAGCGACTGATACGTTTAAGCTCTCCACTGCACCTTGCATAGGGATACTGACCAATTCATCGCAGGTTTTACGCGTTAACTGACGCATGCCGTCACCCTCTGCACCCAATACCAAGGCTGTGGGACCTTTGAGATCTATATCAAACAAAGTTTGGGGCGCATCGTCACTGGTACCAATGACCCAAATATTGCGTTCTTTCAATTCATTCAGCGTTCGGGCTAAATTGGTCACCATGAAGTAAGGCACCGTCTCTGCCGCTCCACTGGCCACTTTAGCCACAGTGGCATTTACGCCTACCGCATGGTCTTTCGGAGCAATCACAGCGTGCGCACCTGCACCATCGGCTACACGCAAACATGCGCCCAAATTATGGGGGTCTGTCACGCCATCAAGTACCAAAATGAGAGGTGATTCATTCCCCTCTAATGCATCTAGCAAATCATCCAATGAATGCACCATCTTGATTTCATTGACACGGGCAGCGACGCCTTGGTGGCCATGGCTTCCTGCCAACTTGGCGATGCGTAAGGCATCGGCCTCTATCAGTCGCACACCCGCTTCTTTCACACGCTCTAAAAATTGGCGCATCCGCGAATCGCGACGCGAAGATTCGTAATAAATTTCAATCACAGAAGCAGGAGCAGTTTTCAGGCGGACACCAATTGCATGAAAACCGAAGAGAACTTTAGGACTAGATGACATAGCGAGATTATCGACTAGCCATTCAAACCCTTTGCCCAGCCTCAATCGTCATGTAGAGATCACACCGCGCGGCCAATTTGGGATCGTGTGTGACCAACACCAATGTAGTTCCCAGTTCTTGGTTCAATTCAAACATCAAATCCATGATGCGCTCACCGCTGGCATGGTCCAAACTGCCAGTGGGTTCATCAGCTAACAAAACTTGAGGCTTGACTACAAATGCACGTGCCAAAGCTACGCGTTGCTGTTCGCCGCCCGATAACACCTTGGGGTAATGGCCTAGCCGCGTTGCCAAGCCAACACGGGTCAACATCTCGGTGGCAAGTTCTCTGGCGGTACTGATTCCTGCCAACTCTAAAGGCAACATCACGTTTTCTAGTGCTGTCATATTGCCCAACAACTGAAAACTTTGGAAAACAAAGCCAATTTGTTTGGCGCGGAGCGCAGCACGATCGTCCTCATTCAGGGTGAACATGTCTTGCCCAGCAAGCACGACGGTCCCTTGGCTAGGAGTGTCTAAGCCCGCCATGATGGACAACAAAGTACTTTTGCCCGAACCCGAGGCGCCAACAATGGCTAAAGACTGCTGGGCGGGAACGGAGAAGTCGATATCGCGGAGAATGTCGAGTGTGCCGGTGACGTCCGTCACCGATTTATACACATGCGAAACAGAAATTAAGTTCATAGAGGACATGGCAATGTTAAGGCGTCACTTTACCTTGGGTGGAATATGCGCAACTGCTGCTGGGCTATTTCACCTATCTGCTCATGCACAGAGGCAAGTCATTTCCTCTAGTGGCAATGGTTTGGAAGGCGAAGTAATCTCAACACGTCCACGCCCGCCGCGCGGACAAAACGCAACAAACCAAGTTCCTCCTCCGGGATCTGCACCTGGAACCGTTCCGGTAGCAACCATCTTGGTTTTGGGGGACTCTCTTAGCGCGGAATATGGCATACAGCGCGGTCGAGGCTGGGTTGCTCTCATGGCTTCGCAATTGCAAAAAGAGCGTGGCGATGTACAAGTTGTCAATGCCAGTATCAGTGGCGATACAACGGCGGGCGGAAGATCCCGATTACCCGCCTTGCTAAACCAAGTGCGTCCCGTGATGGTGGTGATTGAGTTAGGCGCCAACGACGCACTCAGTGGACTTGATTTAGATAGCACCCAAAATAATTTCGAAGCCATGATTGAAGCGTGTCGATCTGTCAATGCCAAAGTCGTGCTCGTGGGCATGCAAATACCTCCCAATTACGGTCCAGACTATGGGGCGAAATTTGCTGTGATGTTTGCCAATTTGTCTAAAAAATACAAAACAGGTTTGGTCCCTTTCCTTCTCAAAGGTATTGCGGATGTTCCTGATGCTGTCAACAACTTTCAAAATGATCGTATCCATCCCAAGGAAGAAGCGCATCCTAAAATGCTCAACAATGTGCTCCCTGAAATCAAAAAACACTTGAATTCATAAGCGTGAGCGTAAATTTAATATCCCCTATAGACGCCATCCATCGGATGCAGATACCCGTTGGGCAACCAGGTGGATTTGACGCCATCATCGACGCACGTAGCGAAGACGAATACGCGCTTGACCACTTACCCTATGCCGTGAACTGGCCCTCGCTGAACAATGCTGAACGCATTGCCGTGGGCACTATGTATAAACAAGTAGGCGGATTTGAGGCGCAAAAGCATGGAGCCGCCATGGTGGCGACCAACGTCTCTAAACACATACAAAACCATGTGCTGGATTTACCACGCAACTGGCAGCCCCTGATTTATTGCTGGCGAGGTGGCAAGCGCAGTGGTTCTTTAGCCATGGTTTTAGGACAAATTGGTTTCAAAATTAACCTAATGGAAGGCGGCTACAAAGCTTTTCGCGCCGCCATGCTAGAAGACATTGTTCAATTGGCGCCGCAGTTCAAATACCAAGTTATTTCAGGGCCTACAGGTTCAGGTAAAACGCGCTTATTACAAGCACTCAAGGCCGAAGGTGCGCAGGTTTTGGACTTAGAAGATTTAGCGCAGCACCGCAGTTCTGTTTTAGGCCATATTCCTGGACAACCCCAACCTAGTCAAAAACATTTTGATACAAAGGTATGGTATGCATTGAAGCAATTCGATACAAAACAAGTCGTATTCGTAGAGTCTGAAAGCCGCAAGGTGGGAAATTTAACGATCCCTGAAGCAGTCATCCTTGCCATGCGAAACAGTCCTTGCCACGAATTGATGTTGCCGCTCGAGGAAAGGGTTGCTTTATTGCTGGAGGACTACAACTTTTTTGTCTCTGATCCAGAATTATTTTGTAGACGCTTGGATGCCTTGGTGGCTATTCGCGGCAAGGTTCTAGTCGATGCTTGGAAAGCACAGGTTCAATTGGGGCAGTTCAAGTCAGTGGTTCACGAATTATTAGAAACACATTACGACCCCACCTACGCTAGTTCCATGCGACGCAATTTTGCGCGGTTTGAAAAGCACACCAAGTGCGAAGCATCCAACCGACACCCAGAAACAATGCGCCATCTTGCGCAACAACTCATTGCCGAAACTTGATAGATTTTTGAATATTCTCTAGGGGATTGAGATCTATGAACAGGGCTGTTGCTTACGATCAACATGGACATTCAAATAATCGTCATGTTCGAAAGCAATCAATAAGAAGTAGTGAAAATTAAACCAATGTACGCGATAGGGCTTGCTCTATATCGGCTACCAGATCCACCACGTCTTCCAATCCAATACAAAAACGAACCACAGTTGCGCCTTGTAAGTGCGAAGTAGATAAAGTTCGGATGTGGTTAGTTTGGTATGGCACGACCAAACTCATCGGTCCACCCCAGCTGTAGCCAATTTTGAAAATGCGCAAAGCGTCGCAAAACGCATCGACTCGCGCCAAAGAAAAACGATTGTCAACCACTACGCTAAATATGCCAGCGCTAAGTCCATCTGGGTATTTTTCATTCACACACAGCTTGTGCCAATGCATATGCCCTTGTGACTTCTCTAGCGCTGGATGCAATACCTGCGCAAATACGGACTGACTTTCACACCATCTAGCGAGTTGTCGGGCGTTTTTGTCTTGCGTGGTGTAGCGCATCTCTAATGTCGGCAGAGAGCGAAGGAGTGTTTCCACATCATTGGCACCAACACCAGTGCCAAGACGCATGTGGCTCAATTTGATGGTGCGCGCCAAAGTCTCGTCACGCGTCACAATGCTTCCCATCAACACATCGCCACCACCACTGGGGTATTTGGTTAAAGCTTGGATGGTTAAGTCCACTCCTAGCGGCTCGGAGCCCTGCCCTGGAGTGAGATCAAATGCATTGAATGCCAAGCCAGCGCCCCATGTGTTGTCCAAGGCACACAGAACACCGCGTGACTTACATAGCGCTACTTGGGCGACCAAATCAGGAAACTCCATAGTGACCGAGCCCGCCGCCTCCAACCACACCAATCGGGTTTTGGAATTGATCCGTTGTGCCAAGTCGTTCAAATCGAGCGGATGATAGCGTTGATGGGTGATTCCAAAATTTTTCAACTCACTCGACGCCAAGGATTGGTTTGGCGCATAGGCGTTATCGGGAATGAGGACTTCATCACCTGTTTTCAATAGCGCCAAGTCCACTTGTGCTATGGCAGCCAAGCCACTGGGCGTCAGTATGCAGTGGGTACCGCCTTCCAGACTCGCTAAACGTTCCTCCAACGTAAAAGTAGTTGGTGTGCCGTGCAAGCCATAGGTGTAAGAGGATTTATCCAACCACTGCCGCTCACGCATCGCAGCAATATTGGGAAAAATAACAGTAGAGCCCTTGTGAACAGGGACTTGGGTAGACGCAAAGCCGTCAGGCGCTTGGTAAGGATGGTGAATAGTTGTCGTACTGCTCGACACGGCTTGCGGCTTATTTGCCATGAAAGTCAGACCTTCCATTTCTCCATCAAACCTGCTGGACGCAGGGAGTCATACCCCTCAAACGGCTGATGAATCCAAGGGTTGGTCGGGAGGTATTCCACAGAAAAGTCTGGATCAAACGAGGACACGCCTTTGGTCCAAATCACTGCAGTGCGCAACTCGGTTATAGGCTTGTAATTGTTTTTGAGTTGGTCCACAACAGCTTTGAGGGTGTGGCCTGTATCTGCTAAATCATCAACCAATAAAACGCGTCCCGCAATTTCACCCTTAGGCGTAGTGATGAAACGCGCAATGTCTAAATGGCCTTGGACAGTACCTGCATCTGCGCGGTATGAACTGGTCGACATGATGGCAAGCGGCTTGTCAAAGATGCGCGACAAAATGTCACCTGGGCGCATACCCCCACGCGCCAAACACAAGATGGTGTCGAACTCCCAACCGGATTGGTGAATTTTGAGTGCAAGCTTTTCGATCAGGTTATGGTATTCGTCGTAAGACACATACAAGTGCTTGCCATCTTCAGTCAACATGGTGGAAGTCCTTTAAAAAGATAACCGCCTTAGGCGGCAAAAGGGTGACGTAACAAAATGGTGTGGTCGCGATCGGGACTGGTCGAGACCATGTGAATCGGAACACCTGTGGTCGCCGAAATGCGATTCAAATAGTGCTGCGCTTCTGGAGGAAGTTTTGCGTACTCCGTCACACCGACCGTGCTAACACTCCAACCAGGAATGGTTTCGTAAATAGGTTTGCAACGCGCAATTTCATCAGCGCCCATGGGCAAGATGTCAATTTGCTTGCCGTCGAGCTCATATCCGACGCACAGCAATAATTCTTTGAGCCCATCCAACACGTCCAACTTAGTGATGCACAAGCCACTCAAGCCGTTGACTTGCGCACTTCGCTTTAGAAGCGCAGCATCGAACCAACCACAGCGACGTGAACGTCCCGTTGTGACACCTTTTTCTGCGCCTACTGTAGACATGTGATAGCCAGGCGTGCCCTCTTTTTCCCAATCTAACTCTGTTGGAAATGGCCCGCCACCTACACGCGTACAGTAAGCTTTGGTAATACCTAATATGTAGTGCAATAAATTAGGGCCTACACCAGAACCAGCTGCTGCATTTCCTGCAACGCAGTTGCTAGATGTGACAAAAGGATAGGTGCCATGGTCAACATCTAATAAAGTGCCTTGGGCGCCTTCGAACAACAAGTTAGCGCCTTGCGCATGGGCTTGGTTTAATTCCAAAGATACATCCGCCATCATTGGCAAGATTTCTTTGGCGTAAGACATCGCTTCTTGGTAGACGGTGTCAAAGTCAATCGCAGGCGCATGCAAGATGTCTGTCAAGACATGGTTGTGCAATTCCAAGTTGTCTCGCAATTTGCTTGCAAAACGCTCTGGATGCTTTAAGTCTTGCACGCGTAACGCGCGACGCGCTACTTTGTCTTCATATGCTGGGCCAATTCCCCTACCGGTTGTTCCAATCTTGGCAGAGCCCGCCTTTTCTTTAGCAGTTTCACGCGCGATATCGATCGCAGCATGGTAGGGAAGAATCAAGGGACAGGCTTCGCTGATACGCAAGCGTGAACGTACTTCCA
>Ga0114963_10003011_pt1 | contig 11497 bp, 9 predicted proteins | sample C_131016_EF_Meta_FD_87019 | JGI IMG/M metagenome (GOLD analysis project Ga0114963, IMG submission 87019) | Freshwater microbial communities from Lake Croche, Canada to study carbon cycling - C_131016_EF_MetaG | ecosystem: Environmental > Aquatic > Freshwater > Lake | place: Lake Croche, Canada...
TGAATTTGGTCTCGACGAAAACGGCACCCTGCACCTGATGGACGAGGTGTTAACGGCGGATTCGTCGCGTTTTTGGCCAGCGGATCGTTGGCAAGTCGGCATTTCCCCGCCGTCGTTTGATAAGCAGTTCGTGCGCGATTGGCTCGAAACGCAAGATTGGAACAAAAAGGCGCCGGCGCCATCGCTGCCCCAAGACGTCATCGCAGCCACCGCCGCGAAGTATCACGAAGCGCTGGAGCGCATTACCGGTCGTACGTTGACGGATCAAGGTCGCGATCCGCACAACAGCTTGCCGGTGCGCGTTGGGGTCGTCATGGGGAGTTCCAGCGACTGGGAAACCATGCGGCACGCGGTCGAGGTCCTCGAATCGTTCGGAATTGGATACGAAGCGCGCGTCGTATCGGCGCATCGGATGCCGGACGAACTGTTTCGTTATGCCGAGTCGGCTCGCGCGCGCGGCCTTTGCGCCATCGTCGCCGGGGCAGGGGGGGCGGCCCATTTGCCGGGTATGTTGGCCGCCAAGACGATCGTCCCCGTGCTTGGCGTGCCGGTCGCGTCGCGACACCTGCAAGGGCAGGATTCCTTGCTCTCCATCGTTCAAATGCCGCGTGGTGTGCCAGTCGCGACCTTTGCCATTGGCGAAGCTGGGGCCGCCAACGCCGCCCTCCACGCGGTGGCCATGCTGGCGGTGCACGAGCCTGCGCTGGCGAGTGCCCTCGAAGCGTTTCGCGAGCGCCAGCGCGCAGCGGCGACGGCGATGCAAGTCCCGCCACCGGCGCCGGTTGCAAGCTCGGCGTCCGCGCCGGTTTCAAGTTCAGCGTCCGCGCCGGGGACAAGTTCAGCGTCCGCTTTCGCTTCGGCGTCGGCCCAGGTGCGATGAGCTCGGCCGCTTGGCCCCGCGACGCCGCCAGTACCCTCTTACCCGCGGGCAGTTGGCTGGCGGTACTGGGTGGCGGGCAACTGGGCCGCTACTTTTGTATGGCGGCGCAATCGCTTGGCTATCGCGTCTGCGTACTCGACCCCGCGTCCGATAGCCCCGCCGGCGCGCTCGCTGACCAACACATACAGGCCGATTACAGTGACCCGGGGGCGCTTGAAGAAATTGCTCGTCGCTGCGCAGCGGCGACAACGGAATTTGAAAACGTCCCCGCGCCTTCCTTGCGTTTTTTGCAGGAGCGGATCCGGGTTGCGCCGGGTGCCGATGCGGTCGCAATCGCGCAGGATCGGATCGCTGAGAAATCGTATCTGCGCTCGCAGGGGCTGCCGATCGGGGACTACGCCGAGATTCGGTGCGAGGCCGACTTAGCCGCGGCGCCGGCGGATCTGTTTCCGGCCATCCTCAAAGCAGCGCGACTGGGCTACGACGGCAAGGGGCAGGTGCCGGTGTCGGAGCGGAGTCAGGCGCTAGCAGCCTTTAACGAAGTCCTGAGTGGCGAGGCTTGCGTGCTCGAGCGAAGGCTCGATTTGCTGGGCGAAGTGTCGGTGATGGTGGCGCGCGATTTCGACGGCGCGATCAGCACCTGGCCGATTGCGCAAAACGTCCACCGCGACGGGATCTTGCTCAGTTCGTGCGTGCCGGCCGAGCTCGACCCTGTCGTGGGTACGCAGGCGCAAGCCCTCGCGCAGCGCGTCGCACAGGGGCTCTCCTATGTGGGCGTACTGGGTGTCGAATGTTTTGTGGTGGCCGGAGGCCGTCTGTTGATCAATGAGATCGCCCCGCGACCTCACAATTCGGGTCACTGGACAATCGATGCGGCGGTGACGAGCCAGTTCGAACAGCAGGCCCGCATTCTCGCGGGCTTACCGATGGGTTCGACCGCGGCTCTGGCGCCGGCAGCGATGTTGAACCTGTTGGGGGACTGCTGGGCCGACGGAGAACCGGATTGGGCAAGCGTGCTTGCCGATCCGCGCGTCAAACTGCATCTCTACGGCAAGCGTGAGCCCCGGCGAGGTCGAAAAATGGGCCATCTCACCGTCCTCGGAAACCTTGGCGACGACTTGCCACCGGCCTTGCAAGCGGCTGCGCAGCGCCTTCGGATCGTGCTCTGAATCTGAGCTTGAACCGCGCTTTACATCGGACTTTGAATCGTACTTTGAATCGCATCGATCCGGTTACACGGCCCACGGCGGTCACGGTCGAGCAAGCCGCGCTCGCGCTGCGTGCGGGCGAGGTGGTGGCGTTTCCGACCGAGACCGTCTTTGGTTTGGGCGCCGACGCGGGCCAGGCTGATGCGGTTGCCGCGATCTACCAGATGAAGGGCCGACCCGCTGGCCATCCGCTCATCGTCCACGTTTCCGACGCTGCGCAGGCACAGCGCTGGGGGCGCTGGTCCACGGCCGCCGAGCGCTTGTCAACAGCATTCTGGCCGGGGCCTTTGACGCTGATTCTGCGGCGCTTACCGGATGCGCCCGCGTTTGCCTGTGGTACGCAATCGACGGTCGGCGTGCGCTGCCCTGCGCACCCGGTAGCGCAAGCGCTCTTACAGCGCTTCGAGGAGCTGGGTGGGTTGGGGGTCGCGGCACCGTCGGCGAATCGTTTCGGGCGTGTCAGCCCGACGTCGGCGCAGCACGTGCGTGCAGATTTGGGAGCCGATTTGGCGTGGATCCTCGAGGGTGAACCCGCGCACATTGGCATCGAATCGACGATTGTCGATCTCAGTCGTGAGCAGCCCGCCTTGCTTCGGCCAGGGCGCATTCAACGCGATGCCCTGGCTGGTGTGCTGGGTTGTCCGCTGCAAGACCCGGACGGCCATGCACCGCAGGTCTCCGGCTCCTTGGCGTCGCATTACGCGCCGCTGACGCCCGTCGAACTGATTGCAAGCGAGTCCTTGTTGTTTCGGCTCGGGGTGGTCGCCGAAACGGGTGGCCATTTTGTCGTTTGGGCGCGCCGCGAATGCCCGCCGTCCTTGCGCGCGCGCGGCAATCTTGTCTGGGAGCGCGCGCCGGACGAGGCCGCAGCTTACGAACAGGCCCTGTACGCCTGCTTGCGGTCTTTTGACGCCCTGGGTAGCGAACGCATTCTTATTGAGCGTCCGCCGGCCGAGGCGTCTTGGGCCGCTGTGCGGGATCGACTCCAGCGCGCCGCTGCGCGCCTCTAAAAACCTGATGGCTCGCGCGCCCGAGCGCTGAGGTCTTGATCTGGTGGCGCATGGCGAGCGAGATCCAGCGCGCGGTCCAGTCGCCCGGGGCGTGTTGTTTGAATGTAATTGGGTGTTGGAGCACCGCGCCGAACTCGCGGATCGTCGCGCGCGTCCAGTCAAACTGCAGCCGTACCAAAGCCGCGCTTTGGTCGCAGAGGCGATGGCCCGTGTGCCGCAGCGATTCCCATCGGGTTTCGTGCAGCGGGTCGATTCGGTTCACGAGATCCGCATCCGACGTGCTGGACTCGGGAATAAGGGGGCGACAGAGGGTAAGGGGCATGCGTCCACCGAAGGCTTGGGTTAGGGTGCGCCTAGCAGGCACCCGATTACCGGGGAGGGTCAAGCGCGCGTATCCGCAATGGACGCTCGCTGCGGATGTTCGGTCATTTGCCAGCCGCTGACCAACGCTTAAGTTGAAACAAAACCGGGTTACATTTGCAGCCGGTTCATCTTGAGGCATCGATCGAAATGGAAACGCAATTGGAAAACTTCGACAATTTTTTGCCTGATTTTCGTATTGCGGATCCCACCCTGGCGGAGCTGGGCCGGAAGGAAATTCGCATCGCCCAGAAGGAAATGCCGGGACTGATGGCCTTGCGTGCCGAATTCGGTGATGAGAAACCGCTCCAGGGTGCTCGGATTGCTGGCGCCGTCCATATGACCGTACAGACTGCAGTTTTGGTTGAGACCTTGCGGGCATTGGGGGCAGAGGTTCGGTGGGCTTCGAGTGACACTTTTTCTACTCGCGACGAAGCCGCCGCCGCATTGGTTGCGCGAGGCACGCGGATCTTTGCCTTCAAGGGCGAGTCGCCCGCGCGGTATTGGGAATACATGCATCGGATTTTTGAATTTCCGGTGTCCGACGAAAATCCGACGGGTTCGGCGAACTTAATTTTGGACGACGGTGGCGACGCCACCACCTTGTTGCATGTAGGCGCGCGCGCGGCGCTTGATCGAAGCATTCTCGATCGCCACGATAGCGAGGACGCGCGCTGGTTTTTTGACGCGATCCGCGCGCGCCTCGCGGTTGACCCGGGCTGGTACCAGCGCCAGCTCGATCAAATTGTCGGGGTCACCGAGGAGAGCCACTCCGGCGCGCAACGACTCGAAGAAATGAGCCGCGAGGGCTTCCTCAAAGTCCGTGCAGTGAATGTCAACGATTCAGTCACGAAGGCTAAATTTGACAGCTTTTATGGCTGCCGCGAGTCGCTGATCGATTCTCTAAAACGCGCTACCGACATCATGGTCGCGGGCAAGGTGGCGGTTGTCGCGGGTTATGGCGACGTCGGCAAGGGCTGCGCGCAGGCTCTGCGATCGTTGTCGGCGCAAGTCTGGGTGACCGAGATCGATCCGATCTGTGCGTTGCAGGCAGCCCTTGAGGGTTATCGCGTCGTGACAATGGATTACGCCGCCGACAAGGCCGATATTTTTGTTACGACGACTGGGAACGTGGGCGTGATTACTCGGTCCCAGATGGACCGGATGAAGGATCAAACCATCCTTTGCAACATGGGGCACTTCAATAACGAAATCGACATCGCTTCGATCCAAGGCGAACACAGCGGCTGCACCTGGCAGAACGTGAAGCCGGAAGTCGATGAAGTGGTATTTCCGGACGGTCGCCGGCTGATCGTGCTCGCGCAGGGGCGACTGGTGAATCTCGGTTGTGGCACCGGACACCCCAGTTTCGTCATGTCGGGGGTATTTACCAACCAGGTTATTGCTCAAATTGATCTTTTTAATAACCCTGAGCATTATCAGATTGGAGAGGTTCATCCGCTACCCAAGCGTCTTGACGAACAGGTTGCCCGCTTGCACCTGAAGAAACTGGGTGTTGAATTAACGGTGTTATCGGATGAGCAGGAGCGGTATCTTGGCGTTAAAAAGTCTGGGCCGTATAAAATAAAGTCTTATCGCTATTAATTTTTTGCCAACTTTTCTCTAGTTTGAATTTTTTTGGAAGGTCAGTACGTGAGTCAACATTCCGATCGAGTCAAAAGCGAACATATCCCTTCCCTCGTGCGCAACTACGAGTTTGTCGCGCTCGTGTTCCAAGGGGGCGGCGCGCTGGGGTCTTACCAGGCTGGCGTGTTTGAGGGATTGGCAGAGGCCGGTATCCAGCCGAATTGGATGTCGGGGGTTTCGATTGGAGCGATCAACGCGTCCATCATCGCGGGCAATCGGCCAGAAAACCGGGTCGCTAAACTAAAGGAATTCTGGGAAACCGTGACCGACCACGGATACGCCAGCCATATGGCGGGAAATGACGACCTGCGCACCTTGCACAACATGACGAGTGCGTTCATGTCCATGGTCGCCGGTATTCCGGGCTTCTATAAGCCCCGCGTAGTGAGCCCGTTCCATCAGTTGCCGGGTCAAGCAGGAGCGACCAGCCACTACGACACCAGCGACCTCAAAGACCATCTGAACTCCTTAATCGACTGGGACATTTTGAACAGTGAGAAGCACCGTTTGAGTGTGGGTGCGGTCAACGTCAGAACGGGAAACTATAAGTATTTCGATACGGCGCTCGAGCGCTTGGGACCCGAGCACATCATGGCGAGTGGCGCGCTACCGCCAGCCTTCCCCGCGATGAAGATCGGCTCGGAGTTCTACTGGGACGGCGGCATTGTGTCGAATACGCCGCTGCAGTATTTGTTGGAAATGCACCGGCTCCATCAGGCCCTGGTGTTCCAGGTTGACCTCTTCAATGCGCGTGGCGATTTGCCGAAAACGATGCCCGAGGTGATGTCGCGTCACAAGGACATCATGTATTCGAGTCGTACGCGGAATGCGACCAATCGTTACAAAATGGTTCATGATCTGCAGATCAAGCTGCGCGATGCCTTGAGCCGGATCGAACCGAGCAAATGGACCGCCGAAGACAAACGGATGCTCGAGGAGTTACAGGAAACCCCGCAGATCAACGTTTTGCAGTTGATCTATCACCACGCCCACTACGAGGGCGACTCGAAAGATTACGAGTTCTCCAAGTGGACCATGCGCGAACATTGGGCGGCAGGCTTGGAGGACGCGCGACGCACGCTCTCGCATCCGGATTGGCTCAAGGTGCCCGACGCTGCGGTCGGGATGACGGTCCACGACGTCCATCGCGAGGACGGGCGCTGACCGGGTAAGCTCAGAAAGAGACGACGGCGCCCCGGTTGGGGCATGGTCATTTGCCGGGGCCCTCGCTGCGCCCCGGCGTTTGCCGCCCTTTGTCGGCGGCTTTGGGTCTTAGTGGGCGACCCAGCCGCCTTCGACGGCGATGTGGGTGCCCGTGATCTGGGCTGCCGAGTCCGAGGCGAGAAACACCGTCGTGCCCGCAATCTGTTCGACGGTGACGAATTGCTTGGTCGGCTGCGCTGCCAGCAAGACGTCGCGTTTGACCTGTTCTTCGGTCATGCCGCGGGCTTTGGCGGTGTCGGGGATTTGTTTTTCGACCAGCGGGGTTAGCACGTAGCCCGGGCAGATCGCGTTCACGGTGACGCCGTTGGTCGCCACTTCGAGGGCGACCGTTTTGGTCAGCCCGAGGATGCCGTGCTTGGCGGCAACGTAAGCGGATTTGAACGGTGACGCGACGAGCGCGTGCGCCGAGGCGATGTTGATGATCCGACCCCAGTGCTTCTCTTTCATGTAGGGCACGGCCAGACGCGTGGTGTGAAAGGCGCTGCTCAAGTTGATCGCGATGATCGCGTCCCACTTGGCCACGGGGAACTCTTCGATCGGGCAGACGTGCTGGATTCCGGCATTGTTGACCAGGATGTCGACGCCGCCAAAGGTGTCGGCCGCATGCTTCATCATCGCTTCGATTTGGTCGGACTTGCTCATGTCGGCGCCGTCGTAAATCGCCTTGATGTGGTAGGTCGACTCGAGGCGGGCACGCAGCGCTTCGATTTCGGCCGCGTCACCGAAACCATTCAAGACGAGATTGACGCCCTCATGGGCGAGGCCCTCGGCAATTCCGAGGCCGATGCCGCTGGTCGATCCGGTTACCAGAGCAGTTTTACCTTTTAGCATTTTTGGTTTCCAAAGTTTTAGAACAATAAAAGCGGGGCGCGCGCAGAACTGGGGGCGCGCCTCTCAGTTAACAGAAAAGCGTGACAACTTAAAGTTTGCAGCCACGACTTGGATCGGCCAGGGCTTTGCTGGCGACGAGCGTCAGCTTGTTTTGTGCCCCGACCACCTCACGCAGATAAATGTCCTGCACCGGGTTGTGCGATTTGCCGATTGTGAACGGCCCACGGGGGCTATCGATTTTCGCGCTCTCGAGCGCAGCCGCAAATTCCGCCTTCTTCGAGACGTCGCCGCCGGTGGCTTTCAGACCGATTGCCAACATTTGCGCGGCGTCATAGCCCTGGACGGCGTACACGTCCGGCTGCAGCTTGTAGGTCTTGGCGTAAGCCAAGCGGAAGGCGTTGTCGCGCGGGGTGTTCAGGCTGTCGGCGTAGTGCAGCGTGGTCTGGATGCCGGCCGCGTCGGCGCCTTGGGCCTCGAGGGTGCCATCGGTGAGAAATCCTGCGCCAAAGAGGGGGATCGATTTCTTCAGACCGGCGGCGGCGTAGTCTTTGACAAACTTGACGGCACCAGCGCCGGCGAAGAACGTGTAAACCGCATCCGGTTTGGTCGCGGCAATTTCGGTCAGCAGCGCTTGAAACTCGACGTTCGGGAAGGGCAGCGTCAGTTCTTTGACAATCTGTCCGCCCCCTTTTTCGAGCCCCTCGCGAAATCCGCGCACCGACTCATCGCCAGCGGCGTACTTCCAAGTAATGGTGACAAACTTTTTGAGACCTTTTTTAGCCGCGATTTCGCCCATCGCGTAGCCTGGTTGCCAGTTCGAGAACGACGAGCGGAAGATGTTTTGTGCACACATCGCTCCGGTGACCGCGTCGGCGCCCGCGTTGGGCACGATCAGCAGGGTGCCGCTGTCCTTCGCTGCCTTCGCCATCGCCATGGCGACGCCCGAATGCACGGTGCCGATGAGGACGTCGACCTGATCGCGTTTAATTAGTTTATTGACGTTGTCGGTGGCTTTTGAGGGTTCCGACTCGTCGTCGACTTTGGAAAATTCGATTTCCCGGCCCGCGAGTTTGCCGCCTTGCTCGGTGACATAGAGTCGAAATCCATTTTCGATGGCGTTCCCGAGGGAGGCAAATGTGCCGCTGTAGGGCAACATCAGGCCAACCTTCAGTTTTTCGGCCGCCTGAACCTCGCCGCTGCCGAGGCCGCCGCTGAGGCCTGCCAGGATGGCGGCGCTCAGAACCGTGCGCGTGTGCAATGCCTTCATCAACATCTCTCCCCCAAAGTTTTACCGTTCTCAAACCGCGGACTATACGACAGCCGAAGCGCTCGTCAGCAGTTCGACAAAGCGGGTGACGAAGCGCCGAGGGGTACGGGCTTTGGGTAAGGCGACGAAGCTGGTTTTGGTACCGAAGAGGTGGCGGCAGGGAATCGCAATCAACGGCGCGTCGGCGCTGGCATCAAAGGCAACCGACGCAATCAGTCCAACCCCAAGACCAAGCTTCACGTAGGTCTTGATGACGTCGGCATCGAGTGCACTGATGGCGACCTCGGGGCGCAGCCCGGCGTCGGCAAAAGCCAGATCGATCGCGTTGCGCCCGGCGAAGGCGACGTCGTAGGTGAGCAGCGGGAATTGCGCCAAGTGCTGCGCGCTCAATGGCCCTGGCGCCAACGCTTCCTCGGTGGCGTTGCGGTAGACCGCCAGTGGATGCTCGGGCAGGACCACGGCGACGTGCGACCACTGCAAAAACGCGGTGGCCTCGAGCTGCTCGACGCGACTCACGGCTTCGGTTGCGACGGCCAAGTCGGCCTTGCCGGCGAGCACGCAGCGCACCACCTCGTCAGGGTCTCCCTGGCGCAGCGTGACCGCGACTTGGGGGTGCAAACGACGAAATTCGGCTACGACCGCCGGCAGGGTGTAGCGGGCTTGGGTATGCGTGGTGGCAATGGTGAGGGTGCCGGTGTTGCCATCGGACCATTCGCGTCCAACGCGGCGCAGGTCCTCGAGATCTTCGAGGACGCGTTCGGCGATCGCGAGTGCGGCGCGCCCGGGCTCGGTGAGGCTGCTTAAGCGGCGGCCATGGCGCTCGAACATCCTGCAACCCAGCTCGTCCTCGAGCTCCAGGATCTGGCGGCTGACACCGGGCTGCGAGGTATGGAGCGCAGCGGCGGCAGCCGTCAAATTGAGATCGCGTCGGACGATTTCGCGCAGGTAACGTAAACGTTGGAGATTCATCGTTAATTATGCCAAGATTGCCGATCTGTTGCGTTTTTAATGCTTCAAGGTTATCAGCAAATCGAATCCAGTTGGTGTCGCGTCGAGCGAAATTGGCGGAAACTGCGCGGTCCCGGATTTCTCTCCCTCGGCCATGTACCAGTACGACGAATTCGACCAGCGCATCGTTGACGATCGAGTCCAGCGTTTCCGCGAGCAAACGCGGCGCTTTCTGGCCGGTGAACTCTCCGAGGACGAGTTCAAACCGCTGCGTCTGCAAAATGGCCTGTACATTCAGCGCCATGCGCCGATGCTGCGCATTGCGATTCCCTACGGAACGTTGTCGAGCCAGCAACTGCGCGCCTTGGGTGCGATCGCTGAGCGTTGGGATGAGGGTTGGGGGCACTTCAGCACCCGCCAGAACCTGCAGCTCAACGCCCCTCGGCTGGAGGACACCCCCGATATCCTTGAAGCGCTTGCCAAGGTGCAGATGCACGCGATTCAAACCAGCGGCAATTGCGTACGCAACGTAACGAGCGACCACTTTGCTGGCGTTGCCCCCGACGAGATCCTCGACCCGCGCCCTTGGTGCGAGCTCTTGCGCCAATGGAGCACCTTTCACCCTGAATTCTCGGCTTTGCCGCGCAAATTCAAAATTGCCGTGACCGCCAGCGCGGCCGACCGGGCGGCGGTCCAGGTGCACGACATCGGCCTGCGTGCATTGCTCGGGCCAGGGGGCGAGGTGGGCTTCGAAGTTTGGGTGGGTGGCGGTCTTGGCCGCACGCCCGTCATTGGTAGCCGGATCCGTTCGTGGCTGCCGGCGATGGATTTGTTGCTCTACGTCGAAGCGATTTTGCGCGTCTACAACGCCGATGGTCGCCGCGACAACCCGTACAAGGCGCGCATCAAGATTCTTCTGCGGGAAATGGGTGCGGATGCCTTCACGCGGGCGGTCGAAGCGGAATTTGCTGCGCTCGAAGGTGGACCGGGGCGGCTCACCGAGCACGAAATTGCTCGGGTTGCGCGCTATTTCAAAGCGCCGCCGTATGTTCATGCCGATGAGCACACCGTGGTCGCGGACGCACAGATCCTCGCGGCGGCGGCGCAGGCGCACCCCGGCTTTGAGCGCTGGTTGAGTCGTAACGTACACGAGCATCGCCAGCCTGGTTACGCGGCGGTTACCGTTTCGCTGAAGCGCGCGGGGCGTCCTCCGGGTGACGCCACCGCCGACGAGATGCGCTTGGTGGCCGATCTCGCGGAGCAGCACGGCTTTGGCGAGATTCGGGTGAGCCATCATCAGAACTTGGTACTACCTGACGTGCGGCGCTCGGCTTTGCCCGACGTCTATGCAGCCCTCAAAGCCAGCGGACTGGCCACGCCGAATATCGGCCTGCTGACCGACATGATCGCGTGTCCGGGCGGGGATTACTGCGCGCTTGCGAATGCGCGCTCGATTCCGGTTGCAGAGGCCATCCGCGCCCGCTTCGAAGACCTCGACGATCTGTTCGACATCGGCGAGCTGGAATTAAACATTTCGGGCTGCATCAACTCGTGCGGCCACCACCACATCGCCCAAATTGGCATTCTGGGGGTCGATAAAAATGGTGAAGAGTGGTACCAAGTCACCCTTGGCGGTACCCAGGGACCAAGCGCCGCCATCGGTAAGGTGATCGGCCCCTCGTTCTCGGCCGAGGAGATTCCCGCTGCCGTCGAGACCGTCGTGCGCACCTATGTTGGGCAGCGCGAAAGCGCGCACGAGCGCTTTAATGAAACCCTGGCGCGAATCGGTCAGGCCCCTTTCCGGGAGGCTCTGTATGCCGAAACTCATTGACCGGCAGGGGCAGCTGGTGAGTGCCCCGACCGCCCTGAGCTGGTTGACGCTCGAGCAATGGCAGGCGGTCGATGCGACCGCAGCACGTGCAGCCGGCACGCCCATCGGCCTCGAATTTCAACCGGCCGATCAGCCGGGGCTGGTGGCGCAGGACTTGCCTCGCTTTGTTGCGCTCGCCGTGCGGTTCCCCAAGTTTACCGACGGCCGTGGCCTGACGATCGCGCAACGGCTGCGTCATCGTTATGGCTGGCAGGGCCCTTTGTGGGCGGTGGGCGAGATTCTGCGGGATCA
>Ga0114963_10003016_pt1 | contig 11486 bp, 9 predicted proteins | sample C_131016_EF_Meta_FD_87019 | JGI IMG/M metagenome (GOLD analysis project Ga0114963, IMG submission 87019) | Freshwater microbial communities from Lake Croche, Canada to study carbon cycling - C_131016_EF_MetaG | ecosystem: Environmental > Aquatic > Freshwater > Lake | place: Lake Croche, Canada...
CCGCCAACGCCGGTTTCGCTGATTGCATCGACCTCGCTCTTCCATCCTTGGCGTTCGGCGTAGCGTAGGTAGGCACGGAAGAGCTCGCCGGCGAAGATCCCCGCCTCGTCACCACCAGCGCCCGGTCGCACTTCGATCAGTAGGTCTCGTCCGTCGTTTGGATCAGGCTCAAGGAGCAGGCCTGGGAGGCGCTCGAGGATGTCGCGCTCGATCGCTTCGGCTTCAGCACGATCGGTGGCGGCGAGTTCACGCATCTCTGCATCTGCCCCTGGATCCGCCTCGAGGGAGCGTGAATCGGTCACGCGGAGGCGTGCAGAGGCGAGCGCTTCGCCCGCCTCGGCGAGCGGTGCGGTGCGCGACAACTCACGACCGATCCGCGCTAACGCGGTGTGGTCGGCGAGCACTTCGGGGAGCGTCAGTTGCGCCTCAAGTTCAGCGCGCGCCTTGAGCGCCGCCGCGAGTCGCGCGTTGAGCTGTGCAACGTCGGCCATCAGCGCACCTTCAGTGGTTGCAACGCGCGCGTTGCCGGTCGCTCAGAGCCGCTTGGGGCTGCGCCGCCTTCGGCCTCAATGACGGCGCTGAGCGCGGCGATGGCAATGTCATGCATCCCATCATCGGGCTGTCGCGTCGTAATGCGTTGGACCGCAATCCCTGGCGCCGCCAGCAGCCGTGCAACCGCATTCCTGCGGTAGCGGCCAAGCAGTCGCAAGATCTCATACGCGAGCCCTGCCACCAATGGAATTCCGGCGATGCGGCTAAAGACCGTTGGGATTGGATCAAGTCGGCCGATGAGCGAGAAGCTCACAATGCTCACAAGAATGACGACAACGAGAAACTCTGTTCCACAGCGCGGATGTGCGGTCGGCCAACGTTCCAGTGCGTTACGCGTTAACGGATCACCGTTCTCAAGTGCGTGAATCGCGCGGTGCTCTGCGCCGTGATAGCGATACGTGCGATCGACATCGCCGCTGCGACCTACGGCCGTTAAGTACCCAAGCAAGATCCCAACCTGCAGAATTCCGTCAATTGCTCGCTCAATCAGCAGCGGCGTGAGGCCGAGTGCGTGCACGATCGCCGATGCCGCAATCGCTGGAAGCACGTTGAAGATCACCACCGCAATCAGAAGCGTAACCGCGAGCGTTGCAATCATTGAGCCCGTGCCACCTATTGATCGCTGCTCGTCACCCGTCGATACGTCGGCACTGCGCAGAAGCCAGCGGCTGCCAAGTGCGAGTGTCTCCCAGAGAACAACGGCGCCGCGCACGATTGGGATGCGCGTGAGGCGGCGGCGAAGTGGTCCGGTTGCGATCGGTTCTGATGTCACTGCAATGCCACCATCTACCGTGCGTAGCGCGACACCGATGTGCGCTGGTCCGCGCATCAGGATGCCGTCAATCAACGCTTGGCCGCCATACGCTGCGCCGTTCGTTGGTCGCGCGCTTAACGAGATGGCGTGTAGCCCTCGTGAAATCTCAGCGAAGCGATCCTGCGCGATTCGCGCAGCGACGCCGAGTCGGCGTCGCATGAGGATCAGCGCGAGCGACCGAGGCGCTTCTGGAAGCGCTCGACCTGGCCGGCCGTGTCGAGGATCAGCTGCTTCCCCGTAAAGAACGGGTGGCAGTTTGAGCAGACTTCCGTCTTGAGATCGCTGTTTCGCGTCGAGCCGATCGAGAACTTCGTGCTGCATGCGAGGCACGTAATTTCGACCTTGTTGTACTTGGGATGGATCTCTGGCTTCATCAGCGACTCTCTAGGCGTCTGGTGAAGCGACAACGTTGACGCGCTTCTTCGTGCGCGACGCGTGGTCGAACTTCACCGTACCGGTGACGGTTGCATAGATGGTGTAGTCGCTGCCCAGGCCAACGCCACGTCCGGCGGCGAAGGTGGTGCCGTGCTGTCGCACGATGATGCCGCCAGCGTTGATCTTCTGACCATCGCCAACTTTCACGCCAAGGCGCTGACCAGCGCTATCGCGTCCGTTGCGTACACTTCCGCCTGCCTTCTTGTGTGCCATGGTGGTCTCCTTCTCTCAGCGTTCGCTGCGTTACTCGGCGTCGGCGGCCGATGTGTCAGCGCTCTTCGCTGCTGGCTTCTTTGCTGCAGGCTTTGCCGCTGGCTTCTTCGCTGCCGGCTTTGCCGCTGGCTTCGTTGTGGCCTGCGCCTCAACTGGTGCGCCAACCTTGAGTGTTGCGGCGACTGCGGCGTCAGCCTTCGCCTTATCGGCGGCGACTGCGGCTGCGGCGGCCTGCGCCTTGGCGCGATCGGCGGCGCCGGCTTCGTAGATCGCCTTCGCGCTCGTGCCGTTCACGGCAACTTCGGTGACCTTAATAAGGTGCAACTCTTGGCGGTGCCCCTTGGTGATGCGGCTGCGCGCCTTCGGACGATACTTAAAGCTAATCGTCTTTGGCCCGCGCTCCTGGCCAAGCACCGTTGCGGTGACCTTCGCGCCAGCAACCACTGGGGTTCCAATCTCTGTGGTGGAATCGGTGCGCACAAGAAGGACGCGGTCGAACGAGATCTCGCTCCCTGGGGTAGCGCCAGTAAGCTCGACGTGCAACTCGCTGCCGAGCTCCACTCGATACTGCTTTCCACCGGTCTCGATGACTGCGTACATGGTTCCCCTGTCCTTACTGTCTGTGCGCCGTACAGGCGGCGCCTGCTGGGCGGTCGCGGGCTGACGGACGGGTCAGTCGCGGGAGGGGAAGTCTACGATCAGGGCTCCTCCGCGTCAACCGCGCCTGATTGTTACATAAGCGGCGACGACCCTCCGTCGTGCACGCGGTGACTCTGAACGAGGGCGAGGCCGAATGCGAGAGAGATCGCCGAGGCGCCGCCGTAGCTCACGAACGGCAGGGTGATCCCGGTTATGGGGGCGACCCCTAGGTTCATGCCGATGTTGACGAACGATTGGAAGAGGATGACGGTGGCCATCCCCCCAGCAAAGATCACCCCGAACTCATCTGGTGCGTTCCAGGCGTGCCAAACCAGGCGCCCGACAAGGATGGCGAGGAGGAGAATCACAAAGAGGCCGCCGAGCGCGCCAAACGCACGGACGAGGGAGGCAAAGACAAAGTCGCTCTCTTGCACCGGAAGTGGGGTCAGGATTGCCGTGCCGTCGGCTCCCGCACCAAACAGGCCGCCCCCTTTGATGGCCTCGAGCGATCGGAGCAGCTGGTACTTCGGCCCAGCAGGGTCGGCGTTCGGATCGATGAAGGCGAGGAGGCGCTCCTTCTGATAGTCCGCCAGCACGATGACCCATGCCGCAATGGCGCTGGCGGCAACAAGGCTGGCGAGGGCCGCGATCCAACGCGTCGCAACGCCCGAGAGGTAGAGGGCGCCAAAGAGCGCGGCGATGAGTACGAGGGCCGTACCAAGGTCTGGCTGTGCCACGACGAGAAGGAATGGTGGCGCAACGATTGCGCCCGCCAACAGAAGGTCCTGTGGCCCGCTGCTTGCGCGGTCGGCACGGGTTAACGCGGTCGAGATGGCCACGAGCGTCAGGATCTTGCTGAGCTCGCTCGCCTGAATAGCGAAGCCAAAAATTGCGATCGCGCGATTGTTGCCGCCGGAATCCACGCCGTAGATCAGCGTCACGACCAGCAGCAGAATATTGGCGGCGTAGAGCGGCCACGCAAAGGTGCGAACCCAGCGCCAGTTCACCAGTGTTGTCACGCTGTACACAGCCACGCTGAGGGCTGTCCACGCGAACGAGCGCACCAGCAGTGAGTTCAGCGTCAGAAGCTCTTGCCCGTAGCTCCGCGCGTTCAACCAGGCCATCCCAAGCCCGGTGAGTGCGAGGAGTGCAACGGCTGTCGCTGCGATCCAATCGATACGACGAAGCGCGGAGCCTAGTGGCGAGTCAAGTCTATTCACCGTAGTGATTACCTCGCGCCAATAGCCCCGCAGTTCGGTAGTCACGCGGTAGCTTGAACTGCATCTGCAGGTAATATTTCGTTACCTCTTTGGCGGCATTTCCCACCGTGTTAGTGCCATGCATAAAGACCACATAGGCGAACGTTGCATCATGCTTTGACCAGTCGCTTGTTGGCGCAACGAATCCGCCCATCCAGTTGTGGAACGGGAGCCGACCGAGTTTGTCGCGAACACCGTATTGCGCGGTACCACTCTTCGCAGAGATGAAGAGTGGCATCCGAGAGATCCCTTGCGACGGTCCAGGGTTGAGCGCCATTTTGCGCCCTGAGAGTCGCATCTCGCGGTACGTCGACTCTTTCATTCCAACCTGCATATTCATTACTGGTGTGATTGGCGTAACGCTTCCATCGGGCGCGGTGATGCTCAGCACAACGTGTGGCCTCCAGAGTGTGCCGCTATTCGCGAGCGCTGCAAACGAGTTCAGCACCTGCAGTGGTGTGACAAGGTCGTACCCCTGCCCCTGCGCTGATTGCAGCACCTCGGCGTTGTAGAGGCCGCGATTAATGGTGGCGCGAGCCCAGGTCTGATCTGGAACCAGTCCTGAAATCTCACTCGGCAAATCAATGCCGGTTGGCGCGCCGAAGCCCCACTGCTTGCCACATGCTGAAAGCCGATCAATTTTGATCAAGCGTGCAAGTTGGAACGTGACAACGTTGGAGCTCCAGGAGTACGCCTCGGATGGTGTCAGCGAGCCGCCAAACCCTAGCCGGTTCCACTCATAGAACTTCTCGCCGTCAACTTCAACAAACGCCGTGGACTGAAAGCGCGATGTTGGTGTGACAAGGCCGTTATCCAACGCGCACGAGTAGGTGACGAGTTTGTAGGTGCTCCCTGGGGGGAAGTACGAACCGACGGTGTGATTCAGGAGGGGTGAGTACTTGTTCGCGAGATACTTTTGATATTTCGCATTGCTGATCCCCACCGCAAAATCATTGTTGTCATAGGTGGGCTGCGAGGCCATTGCAATAATCTCACCGTTCTGCGGATTCATAGAGGCGACCACGCCCTCTTTCGTTCCAGCGCTCTTGAGGCCCCAATCGAGTGCCGTCGCTGCGCGCTGCTGCGCGGCAATGTCAATGGTGAGCGTCAGTGACGAGCCGTTGACTGGTGGTTTTGTCACACCAAGGATTCGAATGAGTCGACCCTTTGCATCAACCTCAACTTGCCGAACGCCAGGTGTGCCACGCAGTTGATCTTCGTAGCTCGCCTCAACTCCGGCGCGCCCAATAAAATCCATCACCGTGTATCCGGCTGGGGCGAGCGTACTTGCCTCAACTGCATCAATGCGGCCGACGTAACCCACAAGGTGACTGACGAGTGTTCCAAATGGATACACGCGTCTCGCCTCGACAATGGTTTCAACGCCTGGAAGGCTGCTGCGCTCTTCGTTGATCAGTCGCGTCGCGCGCTCATCAACATTGTTCGCGATGCGAATCGGCTCCCAGAGTGAACCGGTACTGCGATCGAGAAGGGTGATGATGCGAACGGGATCCATGTTGAGAATGGATGCGAGCGTACGCACGACACTCGCGCGGATGGTGAGCGAGAGATCACCTGGGCGAATCTGCACGGCGTAAATTGCCACATTCTTTGCCAGTACTTGGCCGCTTCGGTCAAAGACCAACCCGCGTGCTGGAGTGATGCTCTCTTCAACAATCCGGTGGCCCTGCGGTAGCGCTCCAGTGATACCCGCCGCGCTGGATGCACCGAACTGAATCAGAATCAGCCGGCCACCGAGCCCACCAAAGGTGAAGAGGAGGGCGAGGGCGGCGACAAAAAATCGAAGAGGGCGTCGGCGGCGAACCTCGCGCTCGCTCGATCGACCACTACCCGGATACATCTGAGGTGTCGTCATATTTATGCACTACCCCCGCAGGGTTTGATCGAACTGGTACCCCGTTCTTCGGCGGCGGCCCGCCCATGCCAGGGCGGAGCCGACGAGGAGATTGACCAGGAGCGGGATTGCGCCGGCTCCCGCGATGCCGCCACTTGTGGGGCTCAGGAGCGATGCAACGGCGCTGCTTGCAACGAGCCCGACAAGGAGCGCCGCTGCTCGACGGAGCAGCTGAGCGTCGCCAGCGCCGCGAATCTGGCTTGCGGCGAGCACGCCGGCAATCATTACTAGGCTGGTGAGACCGAGGGGCCGCATGAGCACGACATCAATCAGGAGGCCCGACGCCGTTGCAGCGGTGAGCACGAGCGTGCGACGCTCCAACGAGGCTGTAACAATCAACAGGACAAGCGGAGCGTTAACGAGGCGCTCCAGTCCAAGCTCAGGCAGCAGCCGCACCTGAATCAGGGCGGCAAGCACAACTGTGAGCACGTAGGCGAGGCGCTTGATCATGCCCTCAGGATACCCCCGTAGCCGCCAGTGCGCACCTATCTGCTATCACTCCGTTGTTCCACGTGAAACACGGTCGCCGCAACGCCCCCATAGCCCCCTCCTGCTACGATAGCGGCGTGAATACCACCACTCAGCACCCCTCCGGGACCCGCGCGCCAATCATCGTGTGTGCAAACCAGAAGGGGGGAGTTGGCAAGACCACAACCGTGCTCAACCTCGCCGCTGAGCTCGCTCACGCAGGGCGCCGCGTGCTTGTCGTTGACCTTGACCCCCAGAGGAACCTCACCAGCGGCCTCGGCTTTACGCTCCCTGAGGGGGCGCCAACCGCCTACGACCTTCTCGTTGGGCGCCGGCCCGCCACTGAGCTCGCCCAGCCCACCTCGATTCCGAATCTCATGCTCATTCCGGGCTCTGCCGATCTCGCCGGGATCGACGTTGAGCTGGCGACGGGTGATGAGAGTGGCGAGCGCCAGCTTGCGGTCGGCCTGCGCACGGCAGGGGACGCCGAGGTGATCCTCGTGGACACCCCCCCGTCGCTCGGCCTGGTGACCGTAAGCGCGCTGGCTATTGCTGATGGCGTACTCGTTCCAGTGCAGTGCGAGTACTACGCGCTGGAAGGGCTTTCGCAGCTAATGGCCACGATTCGCCTTGTGCGTGAGCGCCTGAATCCTTCCTTAGAGGTGAATGGCCTCCTCTTGACCATGCTCGATCCACGCACGAAACTTGGGAGTGACGTTGTGCGCGAGGTCGAGAGCCACTTCGGTGACCTTGTGTACCGGGCTCGCGTGCCGCGTTCGGTACGCTTGGCCGAAGCGCCAAGCCACGGGATTGCGATCCGCAGTTACGCGCCAGGCACCTCGGGTGCTGAATCGTACGCACAGGCCGCTGCAGAATTCGATGCCCGGGTGTTCAGCGGAACCCCTGTAGGCGCCAGCTAGTAATAAGGGGGAAGCATGGCGAAGAAGACTACCGGCCTCGGACGCGGCCTCGGCGCGCTCATTCCAGAGGCAGCCATCGCTGTGGGTGCGACGCGTGCTGGCGCACTGGAGATTCCTCTCGGCAAGATCAAGCCGAACCCATATCAACCACGCACGGAGTTTTCGAGTGCCGAACTGGCGCAACTCGCAGAGAGTATTCGTGAACATGGCGTGCTGCAGCCCGTCGTTGTAGAAGAGGGGCCGAACGGCTACACCCTGATCGCCGGTGAGCGTCGCTTCCGCGCCTCAAAACTTGCGGGAAAGAGCACGATTCCCGCCGTCGTCCGCGTTGTCGGGAATCAGTCGCGACTTGAGCTCGCGCTGATCGAGAACGTTCAGCGCAGTGACCTCTCGCCCATTGAGACGGCGCACGCGTATCGCCGTCTCGCCGATGAGTTCGGGTTGACCCAGGAGCAGATTGCAGTGATTGCTGGCAAGGCCCGCACCACCGTTGCAAATACGCTCCGACTTCTTGACCTCTCCGCTGATGTGCAGACCGAAGTTGCCGCGGGGCGACTCAGTGAAGGGCACGCGCGCGCACTGGTCGGACTCCCAGAATCTGAGCAGGCGTGGCTCGCACGCACCTTTGTGCGTGACGCAGTGACCGTGCGCGGTGCAGAGGCGGCCGCGTCAACGGTTCGCGATGCTGCGCGCGGTACAATCAGCACGAAACGAAAGCCTGGCGCACTGCCAAGCGAAGAGCTCGCTGCACTGCAGCGTGAACTTGAAGGGCATCTCGGCACTCCGGTGCGCGTGAAGCCCGCTGGTAAGGGCGGACAGATCGTGATCGATTACTACTCAAACGAAGAACTGCATCGGCTCGTAGAGCAGATCAAGGGAGTGAGTGAGTGACCGAAAAAAAGGGTGCCGCGACCGCAACAGGTAGCCGCGCAAAGAAGGCATCTGGCGACTACGGCGCATCCAGCATTCAAGTTCTTGAAGGACTTGAGGCGGTACGCAAACGTCCTGGCATGTACATCGGCTCCACCGATGAGCGCGGCCTGCATCACCTTGTCTACGAAGTCGTCGACAACTCTGTCGACGAAGCAATGGCCGGGCATGCAACGCGCATCGTTGTGCGCATCAACAAAGATAACTCCATCACCGTCGCCGACGATGGTCGCGGCGTTCCCGTTGGTAAGCACTCCACCGGAAAAGATGCGCTTGAAGTCGTGCACACCGTGTTGCACGCCGGCGGAAAATTCGGCGGCGGCGGCTACAAGGTTTCTGGCGGACTGCATGGCGTCGGCGTCTCTGTTGTCAACGCGCTCAGCATCAAGCTGCGCGTTGAGTCGGCGCGCGACGGATTCGTCTGGTCACAAGAGTACGAGCGCGGCGTGCCACGCACCAAAGTCATCAAGGGAAATCCGTCGGCTGGTCGACGCGGAACACTCACCACCTTCTTGCCAGATCCAGAAATGTTCTCAGAGACTGAGTACTCGTTTGAGACGCTGGCCAATCGTCTGCGCGAATCTGCGTACCTGAACAAGGGGCTCTGGATGACGCTCATCGATGATCGCGCAGATCGCGAGGCAACTTTCTACTTCCAGGGCGGCATCGTCTCGTTTGTGCGCCACCTGAATCGCAAGCGCAAGGTCACACACGATCGCCCTGTCTACATCGAGGGAATGGAGGGCACGACCAGCGTTGAAGTTGCATTCCAATACCAGAGTGACTCATGGTCCGAGACGCTCCTCGCCTTCGCGAACAACATCAACACCATTGACGGCGGCACGCACGTCACCGGATTCCGCGCCGCACTCACGAGCTCACTCAATGAGTGGGGACGCAAGAACGGTGCAATGAAAGACAACGATCCAAACCTCACCGGCGAGGATGTGCGCGAGGGCCTCACCGCGGTGATCAGCGTGAAACTTGTCGATCCACAATTCGAGGGCCAAACGAAGGCAAAGCTCGGCACCGCCGAGATCAAGGGCATCGTGCAGACCGCCGTCAACAAGGGCCTCACGCAATTCCTCGAAGAGAATCCGTCTGACGGTAAAGAGGTGATTCGTCAGTCGCTCAACGCGGCGCGTGGACGCGAGGCGGCGCGCAAGGCGAAAGAGCTCGTGATGCGCAAGGGCGCACTTGAAGGGAGCGCGCTCCCTGGCAAGCTCGCCGACTGCCAAGAGCGCGACCCGGCCAAGTCTGAGCTCTACATCGTGGAGGGCGAGTCGGCCGGTGGTTCGGCGAAGCAGGGTCGTGATCGACGCTTCCAGGCGATCTTCCCGCTGCGCGGCAAGCTACTGAACGTTGAGAAGGCGCGCATCGACAAGATCCTCGGCAGCGACAACATTCGCACGCTGATCATGGCGCTCGGTGCCGGCATTCAAGACTCCAGCATGGAAGATTCGAACAGCCGCTTCGACATTACGAAGCTGCGCTACCACCGCGTCATCATCATGACCGACGCCGACGTGGATGGTGCGCATATTCGAACGCTGCTGCTCACCTTCTTCTATCGCTATATGCCCGCCATCATTGAGGCGGGCTACCTGTACATCGCCCAGCCGCCGCTCTATCGCGTCAGCACCGGCAAAGAGACGAAGTACGCGTCGACCGAGAAGGAGCGCGACGAAGCGATCGCCTCATTCAAGACGAAGAATGTCAGCGTGCAGCGCTTCAAGGGCCTCGGCGAAATGAATGCCGAGCAGCTCTGGGAGACGGCGATGAATCCCGATAACCGCGTCTTCTTGCAGGCGCGCATCGAAGATGCCGCTGTGGCAAACGAGATCTTTGAGATGCTGATGGGCGAGCGCGTTGAACCGCGCCGCGACTTCATTAAGGCTGAGGCCCACAAGGTCCAGAACCTGGACGTATAGGAGGCGATGGCAGCATGAGCGACGAGGCACGAGTGAGCGTCCGTTCGATTCGCATCGAAGACGAGATGCGCACGAGCTACCTCGATTACGCGATGAGCGTGATCGTGGCGCGCGCGCTCCCCGATGTTCGCGACGGCCTCAAGCCGGTGCACCGCCGCATCTTGTACACGATGGGCGAGATGGGCCTCTCTGGCGGCTCCGCCTACCGCAAGTGCGCCGCCATCGTCGGCGAGGTGATGGGTAAGTACCATCCACACGGCGACGGCGCCCTCTACGACGCACTCGTTCGACTCGCACAGGACTTCTCGATGCGACATCCACTCGTCGATGGCCAAGGGAACTTCGGCTCTGTTGACGGCGACTCCGCCGCTGCGATGCGCTACACCGAGGCACGCCTCACCTCAATCGCCGGCGAGATGCTCGCCGACATCGACCACGAGACGGTCGACTTCACGCCGAACTACGACGGCACACAGAAGGAGCCGAGCGTTCTCCCTTCGCGACTGCCGAACCTGCTCGTCAATGGCTCGTCTGGCATCGCGGTCGGCATGGCAACAAATATTCCGCCGCACAACCTTGGCGAGATCGCCGACGCCGCGATTGCGCTCATCGCTGATCCTGAACTCTCCGTTGACGATCTCTGCAAGTATGTCAACGCGCCCGACTTCCCAACCGGCGGCATCCTCTACCGCTACGACACCATTAAGAATCCGCTCACCGGCGCAACGGAGCGCATTGACGCAGTGCGACAGATGTACGCGCACGGACGTGGCCGCGTCGTTGTTGATGGCGCAACGCACTTCGAAGAGGCGTCGCGTGGTGATCGCACCGCAATCATTATCACCGAACTTCCGTACCAGGTAAACAAGGCGTCGCTCGTTGAGAAGATCGCTGACCTCGTGAAAGAGGAGCGCCTTGATGGCATCGCCGACCTACGCGACGAATCAGACCGCGACGGGATGCGCATCTACGTTGAGGTTAAGAAGGATGCCAACCCACATAAGGTGCTCAACAAGCTGTTGAAGCTCACCCCGCTTCGCTCTGCATTCAGCATGAACATGCTCGCCCTCGTTGACGGCCAGCCGCAGACCCTCTCGCTAAAATCGGTACTGCAGCACCACATCGACCACCGCCGCATTATTGTGCGACGCCGTACTGAATACGAACTCAAGAAGGCACGCGAGCGAGCCCACATTCTCGAGGGTCTCAAGATTGCGCTCGACAATCTTGATGCGGTCATCAAGACCATTCGTGCCGCAGCCGACGTTGATGTCGCGCGCACGCAACTTATGGAGCGCTTCAAGCTCAGCGAGCTGCAGGCGCAGGCGATCCTCGACATGCGCCTTGCGCGCCTCGCCGCCCTCGAGCGCAAGAAGATTGAAGACGAGTATCTCGAGGTGATCAAATATA